>Ga0255390_1034_pt1 | contig 20983 bp, 15 predicted proteins | sample ANMaggSSYBR01H11_FD_182111 | JGI IMG/M metagenome (GOLD analysis project Ga0255390, IMG submission 182111) | Sediment cell enrichment communities from methane seep in Santa Monica Basin, California, United Staets - ANME aggregate JGI... | ecosystem: Environmental > Aquatic > Marine > Cold seeps >... | reverse complement strand
CGAAGATGTGTAAGGTCGTTTTCTATTCTGTCTATGCTTCGATGCATTTCGAATTTTTGAGATTTTTGTTCCGAGATTTCCTGTTCTTTTTGTGTGAGTCGAAATTTTATATCTTCAACAGCAGCGTCAAGTTTTTTTATTTGGGATGCATGCTCTATGTCTGTATCATTAAGATCTTTTAATAGAGACTCTGTTTGGCGGATTTGAAGAGAGTAATCATCAAATTTTGCAAGAGAAATCAGGATATCCAGTTCTCTTATGCGCTTTTGATATTTTTTGTAGATTTCGGCTTTTTTAACCTGGCGTTTAAGGCCGGCCATCTGCTTTTGTACTTCATTAATTATATCATTTATGCGCAGAAGGTTCTGCTTTGTGGTCTGAACTTTGCTTAGAGCTTCTTTTTTTCGGTTTTTATATCTGGTAATTCCTGCGGCCTCCTCAATAAAAAACCTTCTTTCTTCAGGTCCTGCCTCAGTAATAGCTCCAATATTTCCCTGCTGAATTATTGAATATGATTTTGTTCCAAGGCCGCTTCCCAGGAAAATATTATGTATATCCTTTAATCTGCACGGCTGCTTATTGATGAAATATCCACTTTCACCAGAACGGTAAAGCCGCCTGGTTAACATTATTTCAGTGAAGTCCTTTAATTCCTCCGGAGCAGTACCGTTGTCATTTAAAAGCGTTAAGCATACCTCGGCCATGTTAAGCGGTGGTTTCCCGTTAGAGCCGGAAAATATGACATCTTCCATCGCCTTGCCGCGAAGCTGCTTAACACTTTGTTCCCCCATAACCCATCTAAGTGCGTCAACAATATTGCTCTTGCCGCAACCGTTGGGCCCTACAACTGCAGAAACGCCGACAGGAAATTCAATACTGGATTTTTCAGAAAATGATTTAAATCCTGTAAGTTCCAGTTTTTTTAGTTTCATATAAGAATATCCTCTTATATTTTGTCCATATTGTCTTATAATTTAATGGCTGGACGAAAACACAAAACACCTGAAATTATAGTCAGTTGGACGCTATTCTCAAATCGAAGATTTTTAGCAGTTAGCTTTTAGCTTTTAGCAATTAGCCTTTAGCTAAAAGCTAACCGCTAATGGCTAATAGCTTTTTCACAAATCTTCACATCGGTAAATAAGCTGAAACTATTGCCAGCATTAAAAAAATACTTTTCCAAAATTTTATTTTAGCAAAAAAATAGATGCTTGTAAAGAAAAAAACACAAGGTGAAGTATAATTTTGACTAATTGAATACAATATGTGGTGTGTTGTTTTTACGAACTCATTTCACGGGTTCAGAGTTCACTGAAAACCCACCAGCCATACATCGGACAGGGATCGTCAACGGCTCTTGCCCAGAAGTTTTTCATAAGCTTCTTGAATCTCGATGAACTTTTTTTGAGCCAGCTCTTGGAATTCCTGGCCGAGATGAGAGACCTTATCCGGGTGATAAGCTTGAGCGGCTCTACGATAGGCAGCCTGAATTTCCTCGGGGCCAGCTCCGGGCTTTACTCCGAGAATTTCATAAGGGTCTTTAAGATCGGTTTGAGCTTTAGATTCAGATCCTGAGTCAGCTTTTTCTTTTTCGAAACCGCCGGCCCGATCAGACCATCTATTATGATTTTGATCAGCCTTTGAGAACTTTCCCAGCCAGGAGAAAAAGCCTGGCAGCCTTCCCCGCCTCAGGTAATAGACAAAAACTCCCAAAAGGAAAGCGTCGTCAAGCCAGCCCGTAATGGGGATGAAATCCGGAAGGAAGTCGAAGGGACTGATGATATATAACAGGAGAAGAATAATCAGCAGGATTTTAAGATAACCCGTCATCCTAACACCCTAAAATCGCAGCTTTATTATCTTGACGTAAGGAGCATTCTTTTGCCCTTCTTTTGTGATATCGACTTCAGTTCCAGGAACGATGCCCATTTCCTTTCTAACCTTCACAGGTATTGTGAATTGATATTTGGCGGTTACTTTAGACAATTCCGTCACCTCCTAGGGTATACTCTTTGTTGTTATAAAGTATACCATTATGCCAGGGCTGCATCATTTTCACAGACAAGCTGGTGAAATAGCAAATTTTCTTTCTTGCTTACTTTGTTTGTTTGAACCCGTGAACGGTTACCAAATAGGATTTGCTTATCTTTCAATCAATCCCCTTTGTCTTCTTCCTTTTCTTCCGGCCATCATCTTTTCAGTGTGTCTCTTAATGCGAGCTGTTTTTCTCTTTATCCATAGCCATTGTAACCAGCCCCATAAATTAAGTTTCTTTTTACCTTTGTAAGACAATAAAAGGAAAATTCTATCTTCTTCATCAAAGAGGCTTTCAGGTAAGGTGTAGTTAAGCTCTGAAAGGCTCTTTATTATCCATCTAAACTGAAGAACCGAACTCCTGCCCACTCTCTGAAGGTCAAAAAGAGCTATATTGGGAGCATCGGATTTGTCTTTATAATAAAGCAGTATATGGGTGGCATTAAAATCACGGTGATTGAAACCCTGCTTATGCATTTTTCTTGCAAAAACACCGATCCTGTTAATCAAATTTCTTTTTCTGCCAATAGCGTTTTCCCCCATAAAAAATTCAGGATTGTCTCTTAGCATATACTCAAGAGAAATAAAGGGAGAAAAATCTTCTGTTATGAGAAAAGATTGTACCCAGCAAAACTTTACAAATCTTTCCCCGGCGATAACAGGTGCAACCGTTCCAAGCCCGCCTTTACGGAAATCGCATATATTTTCAAATTCTCTTTTGCCTTCAGACAAAACCGGTTTTGGAGAAAATAAAGCAAGAATTCTTTTTATCCCCACAAATTCAGTATTATGACGTTTTAAATAAAAATATTTTTTGCCACTATTGGTTTGAATTTCAAAACGTATTACAGACCTTGCTTTTATTTTTTTTATGGTTTCGCCGCCCTGGTATTTCCAGACAGACTCAAAAGAATCAAAATGCACATCATCCAATACTTTCAGATAATCTTTATTAAATATCAGATGATCTTTTTTTATGCATTTAATCTGCGAAGAAAAGTCCTTCATACCTGGCCTTTAGTGCTGACTCTTTTGTAAAGCTTTAGTACTTTCGTTACATGTTTTTCCATTGTAAAACATGCTGCCTTTGCGGCCGCATTATCTCCCATCCTTGTCCTGTTCGACAGCGGCTCAAGGGCTTTTATTCTGGCAGCTAATTCATCTGCCTTTTGTGTTTTAAGTATATAACCATTTTCATTATCACTGATAAGATCTGCTGCCCCATTGGAATCGGTAGTAATTACAGGCAAGCCACAGGCCATCGCTTCCAGGCAGACATTTGCGAAGGCATCATAAAGCGTAGGTAAAACAAATATATCACTGCCGGCATAATATTTTTCTATATTACTTTTGGGTCCAAGGAATAAAATCTGTTCGCCCAGGCTATGGTTATCAGCCCATCTCCGGTATGTTCTATGGTTATCTGCTCCTATGACAAAAAGCCTGATTTTATTATTTTTCAAAAAAGACATGGCTTCTAAAACCAAATCAAGCCTTTTTAGCTTAAAATCATTTGATACAAAAATAAGGACTAATTCTTCTTTTTTTATGCCGTACTTTTCCCTTAAAGAACTTCTGAACTTCTCTTTTACCTTGGGATTAAATCTTGATGTATCTACCCCATTGTAAATTACAACTATGTTTTCAGGATCCACCCTGTAATGCTCAATAATATTTCTTTTGACAAGCTCGGAATTAGTCATGACGATTTTACAGCCTTTATCCACAAATATTCTGTGTTCCAAATAACTCAGAGCTATCCGTCTGGGACCAATCTTTTTAATAAAGCGAACAACAGGGTGGGGATATTTTTGCTGCATCTGGACAGGATTAATGCCATCTGAAACCCTGAATATGTCCTGATAAAAAATTCTTTCCATGCTGTGAATTATGTCGAATTTTATTTTCGATAGAGCCCGGTTTGTAAAAAAGGCAAAGGAGAGATTCTTGGCAGGAGAAGATAGGCGAATCACCGGCACACGATGAATAATGACACCTGGTTCCTCCTGCCGGCTATTGGCAAAGATATGGACCTCGTGGCCGGCGCGAATCAATTCGCGGCTTAAAAAATATGTATATCTTTCAAGACCACCCTCTTGCAAAGAATATTTTTTACATACAAGTGCAACTTTCATATTTCAGCCTGTTTTATCTCGTATGATATTAAAAACCGTTATCAACGGTGAGGTTGTTCATGCATTTCCAGTCATCACATGGTTTCCTCTGTCCCGTTTTACCCCGGCAGCTTCACAAGGCCACTTCTGAGCGAAAATAGTCTTTCACACCTGTCTTGGGCCGGTCAGGACTTTGTTTTCCGATAATTCATAAACATTTTTCTTGATTCTAATATTATGTATAATGTGCAGGATACTAAAAGTATTTTAATCCAATCAAATAATCCAATAGGAACTATTTTAAAAGCAACATTCAATGGTGTATAAAGTACAGCAAGCTGCATTAATACTGAAATAATTACCGAACCGATTAGAAATCCGCTTGTTTCAATATTAATTTTGAAATTTTTTGCCCGGTATGTCAGCACATTAAATAATTGGAACATAATTAGCGTTGTAAAAGCGATTGACCTTGCCTTGTCAGTTTCGACTCCGTAACTATAAAACATGAAAAGTGTTCCTATTCCCATTATAGATCCAACTATCAAAATATTTTGAATAACCTCTTTAGAGATTATATTTTCTTTTCTTTTTCTTGGTGGTTTTTTCATAATATCTTTGCTGAAGGGGTCTAATCCTAATGCTAATCCCGGCAAACCGTCTGTTAATAAATTCACCCATAGTATCTGAATGGCTATTAAGGGAAGGGGCCAGCCAATAAGAATTGCCAGGAAAATAACAAGTATTTCTCCTAAATTTGAAGAAAGGGTATATTGGACAAATTGTTTAATGCTGTTATAAATACCTCTTCCTTCTTCAACTGCACTTACAATTGAGGCAAAATTATCGTCTGTTAGCACCATATCAGAAGCTTCCTTGGCAACATCTGTTCCTGTAATGCCCATCGCAACACCAATATCAGCTTTTTTAAGAGCAGGAGCATCATTAACACCATCACCAGTCATGGCAACAATATGTCCTTTCTTTTTTAAAGCATTTAATATTCTCACTTTATGTTCCGGACTCACTCTTGCGTAAATTACTATGTCTTCTATTATGCTATCCAGTTTTTCATCACTTAAGTTATCTAACTCATCTCCGCTTAATGCTTTATCACCTTCTTTAAATAAGCCCAATTCTTTAGCTATTGCAACTGCAGTTAATTTATGATCTCCAGTGATTACAACAATTTCAATGCCAGCGGTTTTACATTTTACAATCGCTTCTTTAACTTCCTCTCTTGGAGGATCAAGCATCGCCTGTAACCCAACAAAAATTAAATCCTTCTCCACTTCTTCCGGCGTTGACTTATATTTTCCAGTTAATGGTTTATATGCAAAGCCTAAAACTCTCAGGGCTTTATTAGCCATATCCTGATTAATGTTCAGGATTCTTTTTTTGTCTTCTTCAGTTAATTTTTTTACCTTGCCATTAATATTGATGTATTTGCATTTAGTCAGGATTACATCCGGCGCTCCCTTAACATAGGCAGCACTTTCTCTATTGATTTTATGAATTGTTGTCATACATTTTCTTTCAGAATCAAATGGAATCTCATCTATCCTTGGAAAATGTTTTTCTAACTCTTTCTTTTTAAAACCTGCTTTGATGGCTGAAACAAGCAATGCCCCTTCAGTTGGATCTCCAAATATTTTCCATCTTTTATTATTATTATTCAACCTGGAGTCATTGCATAAAATACCAATTCTTAATAAGAATTCAATATTTTTTGTGTCTAATACTTCACTGCCCGCTGGAATAAACTTACCTTCCGGGCCATACCCCTCGCCGGTAACTTTAATCAGAGCATTATTGGCGTAAATTTCCCTTACAGTCATTTCATTTTTTGTTAAAGTTCCTGTTTTATCAGAGCAAATATAATTAGTGCAACCAAGGGTTTCAACTGCAGGAAGCTGCCTGATCAAAGCATTTCTTTTGGCCATCCTCTTAACTCCAAGAGCTAAAGAAATCGTGACAACGGCAGGCAAACCCTCTGGAATTGCCGCTACAGCCAAAGCAACAGCGGCCAGAAACATTTCGCTTGCATAAACGGTTTCAATTAAACCTATCGTTAAATATTGCCTTAAAACACCAACTCCAAAAACAACAGCACAAATTCCAATTGTAACAACTCCAAGCCATTTGCCAAACTGCTTTAACTTTTCTTGCAAAGGTGTGAGCTTTTCCTTTACCTCCTGAACCATTTCCGCAATTTTGCCTATTTCTGTATTCATACCTGTATTAGTTATCACTGCCTTTGCATGGCCTTTTGTTATAATTGTTCCCATAAAAACCATATTCTCTTGATCTGTCACTTGTGTGCCTTCTTTAAGGGAGCCAATAATTTTTGTTGATGGAACAGACTCGCCTGTTAATGATGCTTCATCTACTTGAAATGCGGCAATTTGAATCAACCTTGCATCAGCAGGAACTTTACTTCCAGTCTCTAATAGAATTATATCGCCTGGAACCAATTCCTTAGAATCTATCTCTATTTCCTGTCCATTCCGAATAACTTTCGCTTTTAATGCAGTTAATTTTCTTAATGCTTCAATAGCCTGCTCTGCTTTATATTCCTGAACAAAACCAAACACACCATTAAGAACTACTATTATTGAAATAACAATTGCATCTAATCTTTCTCCAATTAACAAAGAAATAACAATAGCAGCTAAAAGAATTACAACAATAAATGAAGTAAATTGCCTGGCAAATATTTGAAGTGGCGTGATTCTTTTTCTTTTTTCTATCTCATTAATACCTTACTTTTCTAATCTCTTTTCAGCTTCTTTTTTAGTTAAGCCTTCTTCAGAAGTTTTTAATGACTTTAAAACTTCTTTTATGTTTAAAAAATAATAATTTTCATCCATTGCTTTTTTCTCCGCCACCCGGTTCGGCTTCAATATCAGGCCAAATTTTGTGTTTAATTGCTCATAACATTAAAAAAATTATGGCAGAAATCAGAAGAAGCGTAAAGAATATTCATCAAAGTAGACTTTTACTACTTGGAGTAGATGTAAGCAAGGCAAAGCATGATATCCGCACAATATGATGCCGCGTTGTCAAGAATGAAGAGTTGCTTTTGGGTTTATAATGAAACAGAATTTCATGGGTCACATTTACTAAACTTTCACATTTTTTGCAAACTAAGGAAGATGTTATGAAAAGAGTTCTAGTGTACCTTGGTTTCGTGTTGTTGCTAAGCGGGCTGCTTTTAGCTTCGTGTTCGGAAGAAACGTAAAGAATATTCAGCAAAGAGGACTTTTACTGGATTTCCCTCTGACCAGGTTCAATTGCCTTCTAAGTCGAATCAGCCCTGCTTCGATCCGGGTGAACTCAACTGTTTTTCTATTGTAGGCGCCGATCTCCAGTCCCAGCTTAGCGGCCGCTTCAGTCACGACCGGCAGCGGAATAGGATCAGACTTACGCCAGTAAGGCCTCAGCTCTCGCAAAAATATGTTGACGGTGACTGGACCCACGCCATAAAAGGAGAGCAGCAGATTTTCCAGATCTCGGCGGTTTTTGGCCATGTCGTGCAGCGTTGTTACACTGCCGTTATATTGTTCGAGCAGCATTTCGCAGTCACGCAATATCTGGGTCGATTTTCTCCCGTCGTAGCGCACGTAGCCGCCTTCGCGCATGATTGGGTTAACGAGAAAATCCCAACCCGCGTCCAGAATCTTCCGTGGCCTTAGGAGACTGTAACGCTCGAATGTCCGGTAGGTGTTTTGGGCAATAGTTTCGGATATCCGCCCGCCGAAGAGCAGGCTGGCAAGGAACCACTTGAAGTATTCCCGCTCCTTATTCTCTCGCAGAGCGATGCCCAGTTCTTCGGAGTACAAGGGGCTCTGTTTTAACTCGTCTATAGTGATCGTCATGGCGACGCCTCTTTGTGATGGGTCGCATGCGTTTCCAGGTGGCTCAGGCGAATGCCCCCAAAATTCGCATTGATTCTTTATCCAACAAATCGAAAACTGCTTGAAAAATTTGGAAAAACCTGAAAAACAGTGGTTGTTCGTAACTCATTCAGAGTGTCAAAAATCCATCAGGGGCCAAGCTTGTCGCCAACATTACCATATTGATATCACGATGGTCCATCCAGCTTTTTGCTTCTCTGTTAGTGCGTTCGAGCCAAAAGTTCTCAATTATTTCAATCAACGGCGTGTATTGCATCAACATCTCAATGCGCTTACGTAATGGAAGACTCTCCTTGAAAAAGGCCGGTTTTTCCTCAATTAATCCATGTAGCTTTTGAACCGCCCGCGCTCCAATGGACAGTCCGAGTTCACGAAATGCAAGGCGGTAATCAATAGAAAGCTTTAATGGATTCATTCTCACGAAGGATTCCAGCCCTATTAGGGAAGAATCCAACAAAGTCTCCAGCAGGTCAGTTTGTTCAAAATAACTGCTAACAATCATTTGCGCCACTTTGTAGGCGTCACATAAAAGACCGCCGATGCCGAGTGGGTCATCTGTGCCCCAGCTTTTTCCTTTGCAAATATTGGCCATGTCGGTGATCTCCTTGTTGAGATCTGGATACAGTGATTTTTTCGAATCGTCAGCTACACACATCTGAAGTTGAGTGTATGTGATGAATCCGTCGAGAGGATCGTGCTGTCCCATGGATTGTACGAGAGGACGGGAGAGGTCTATGCTCATTTTCCAGTATATGCATTTCTGACCTCCGAAAGAAGGAACATAGGTAAACTTAGCGTGGGCCGTTTTAGCAAGCTCTATAGCCCACGTGTTGTATGTTGTATCTGTAGTGACTCGGCTCATACGATTGAGAGCGTGCATCCATTTCGTTAGGTAATGGTAGTATTGCCCATCACGATCCCATTCCAAATTTTCGTCAAAGGGATCAGAAGGGCTCCGTTCGTTCATATTCTTACCGATCCTCAAACCACCCTTCGTAGGATGCATTTTGCCCTCCTGCTTATCGAGGCCACTGATCCAACCGGTTCGTGAGTCGTTCTCACGATAGCGGCCGAGTATGTTATGAACCTGATCTACCAGCAGTAACGCGAGATTCTTGTATTTATCATCACTCGTTTGAAGATAGAGATCCAAGAAGTTGCATACAGCAAAAGCGTCGGTCCACAAGTAGCGCCGTGGAGCCTTTATGGCCGGTGAAAGCCCGGTCAGATTGGCAAATTCAGTCATGATTTCATGGACCATAGAAAGCGACGTGTTTTGTTTCATCTTTTCTCCAAAGGTGGTTAACCTAATACCATGAGTTTAGGGACATCCTTTACATTTCCATATTTACAGTTTTAGGCTTAAGGATCGATGAGATTGTAGCCCTTTTGTTGTATTATTGTCTCTCCTCGCTTTACCAAATGACTCACCCCTGCCAATGAGAGATTCAAGCGCCTTGCTATTTGAGCCATACCAATACCAAGGTCTCTTACCGCCCAATAACACAACAGATTTTTTGCCTTAACGTGCACAAGAATCATAATTTCAAATCTGTAAATGTAAAGGGCGTTATATATTTCTCCATTATAAACTGATGTCCCGCAAGTCCTAACTTTGTTAAACCTTATTTCGGATACAGTTCTTCATGATCAAGCTCTTTTACAGGTAGTGGCGGTGGCGTGTGATCTCCATCATCCCCAGGTAAGAAATATCCATCAAATTCAGGTAAAGGCCGTGCCAATCCGTATGCCACAGCCATTCTTTCAAAAGGCGCAGCACTTTCTCCGGCGTCATAATCATCAGGGGTGGGAAGCCTGCTCACAGCATATTTTGTTTGGATGTTTTTCCACCAAGGAATGGAAAAAACGTCTTCTACATGCGGTAAGTTTGCACCGCCACCACATAGAAATATCTCGACTTTTTCCCACTCAGTTTGTTTTTTTAGACGCCTGTAAGCTCTACCCCAAGTCTCATAATACTCACCCGAATTCTTCAGGCTACGGATTTCATCGGAAATGGTCGCGATTAATTGTTCCCTCTCTTTATCTGAACCCAGGGATTGAAACACATTAAGTCTTAAGTTATTCAAGCAATTGTAAACATCACAGCAAGTACACAATGAACCCTTGTCGCATTCCTTTATAAAGGAAGCAATAATCCTTTCAATATTTATAGTTCCCTTCGGGATATTTCTTGCTGCATACCAATAGCTTGTTGATTTACCAGAAAGGATTGACAGATTGCAAATTGACACATCGGTGGTGCCTGCACCCAAATCAATTATTGCATGTAATCCCTCCTCCTTTCTCAATGAAATGAGATAAGAAGCCATCGCGGCAACTGCCTCAGGAACGGCAAATACCCTTTTTCCCAAATCATACGACTTATTTTCCAAATCATATGAAGCTCCCAACGGGTCAAAATCTTTACCAGATTTACGCCAATCCTGTTCAATTCTTTCAGCTAAAGAGAAAATCTTTTCAAACACTGAATTCAAAATGTTGTTTTCTATGTGATCGATAGGCATACATATATTGAACGCGATATCAAGTTCAGTGTTTCTATACTCCGGCGACCTTCTGATGATACTCCTGCATCTATTCATTGCATATGCTATATATACTGCCGTCAGTCTTTCGGGAGTGAATTGAGTGTCATAGCCACGACTTTTTAAATATGCATAGAACTTCTCATGACTTAAATGATCTTTGAAGGACAAATCGTGGTTACCTGCTACAATAACTTTGAAGCGTTGGACTCCTAAATCCCATTCCTTGTCTGAAAGAAATTTAGCGGCTTCAATCCCAAGCAAAAGTTTTCCGCTGTCATCGATAGCACCTAAGGAAGGAAGGCAATAATTGGGGTAATTGGGAAGGTTGTGATTGAAATTTATTACTCTGGATCCACGTCTGCCTAATTGTGAGTAAACGACTTTAGTAGCACTTGTGCCAAAATCAAGTCCCACCTGCAAGTAAGCTTTCTTTTGTTTTCGGCGAATTACTTGTCCAAGGGTTTTAGTTCGTTTCTTATTGTCTATCCGACTCTTGGTGGAGCCTTCCTCATCCTTATACGAATCAGATGAAGGTTTAGCTTTTCTACCTTTGAAAAATATTTTAAATGATTTCCACAATTCCCGCAGCGATTTCATCATACTCCACCTGAACAGTTCTTTGCATTTCTAAATTTTGCTCTTTTTGTTCTAGCTCGGACTCCAATCTCCTAATAGTTCCTCTAGGTATCCTTAAGTACTGTTCTTTTTGGCCTTTTAACTCTCCTTTTTTAAGTAGTTCCGCTTGCATTTTTAGGTTCTTTCCGTAAGACGTACGTAAGCTTTCCATTCTTCTATCAATAAATGCATCATTATTCTTTGCAACCTGCTCTCGAATTTTGCTTATTCGCTCATGAAATATCTCTGATGCTCGCTGGCAAGCCTTTTGCGCAACATATAGATCGATTTCATAAGCAATCCCTTGTGAGTCTTCACCTCGCTCTACCATCTCCCCAAGTATTTTCTCTGCATCATCCTCATTACAAGCAACATCAAGGTTTTGGTTTAGAATGACCATTTCCAGAGTGTTACTACCCCGGGCCGCACGAATTCGTAGCCTATATATAAAATAGATATAGAAATCCCGCGATAGGTTGTCAGTCTTCAATACTACGTGATGAACATTTGAATGCAATTTTTCTACTTCAGAATAATGTTTAGCAATTGATTGGGTGAGGGGATGTAGGACGTTTATAAAGTCATGATTAGGATTGTCAAAAGCGATTTGTGAATCAAATGTAATAGGGATACCTTCGCTTGTAGGGCTCAGGAATCTAAATAGTTCAACTGTTTCGCTATACTTTGTAAGCAATGAGCGCAGTTTATCATCAGGATAAAATTTGCCAAGCTGTGTATCTGAATCATATACTAAACGACTCCTTGGGCAGTTAGTCCTTATGAAGTCTATAATAAATCTCCGCATTTGCTCACCAGTAATAAATCGGCGCCTCTCTTTAATCATCGCAACTTCATCATCAAAGAACTGGTCAGTTCCGATGAATTGCGCGGCGTTTTTCTCAAGCCTTTCCAATTCAACCAGACGGGAAGTTATTGCCATAGCTTTTTCTTCAATTAGTTTTTCCTCTTCCTCGGGAGTCAGTTTCTTGCTAAGGATGTCACGTTCGAGGGCACTCATTTCATCACCAAGGATCATCTCAAGCTCGCCTATGGATCTTTCAAAAATATCTATTCGGGAGTATAGTCTGTCTAAAATTCTCTGTTCAATGGTGCCTTCAATCCAGAAATTATAGATTCTGATTACTGGGGACTCCTGGCCTATACGATCAAGCCGTCCTATACGCTGTTCAATCTCCATAGGATTCCACGGAAGATCATAGTTGAAAACCGTATCACAAAACTGAAAGTCTAAACCTTCGCTGCCAACCCGTGAAGACAGCAAAACTTCGAAGCTCGAATCCTCTTTAAACCTTTCTATAATTAAATTTCTCTCGGCAGGCTTAACATCACCACTAATAATGTTACATTTAAATCCATCTGCAGTGAGACGTCTCTTGAGATAGCGGAGGGTATCTTTGAAGAACGCAAATACCATAATTTTCAAAAAGCCTTCATTTTCCCGTAACCCTTTAAGAATTTTTATAAACTGATCATATTTGGAATCAGGCCCTTTTGTGGGCCATCTTTTCAAAATGGACTGTAGTAGCTCCCTGGCAGTACTGAAGTCGAAAGTACCCAAGGAAATATCGTCAAAATCTTCATCTAAGACTTCTGAATCTTCTGACCGATCGTCTGCATTCAAACCAAGATTCGCTTTATAATATTCCACCATAGCAGGAATCGAAGAAGCCATCCGACGCTGAGGTGTATTTAGCATCCATTGCTGAATCAATGGAGAATCTGTTCGCTGCTCACTCTCAGCACGGACATAAGCTGTTACTGCATCGTAAAATCGGCTTTCCAGCTCCGTAAATTTAAGCCTTATGGGAAATGCCATGCGCTGAGCCATATTTGTGTGTACTTCACGTTTCTTCGTGCGGGTAAATATATGCCCAATAAGGTTCAACTCGGCAAGATCCCTTTGCGCTTTCAGTACAAGTTTTCTTTTCTCGGTTTCAATAACGGAGCCGGACCTGATTTCTTCCAATTTATCAATAAGTTCCGAGTAAACTGGATTAGAATGGATTCTGGAAGAATCAGAAATTCCTTCCAGAAACTCCATGGCATCTTCAACATTTGGGGGAAGATGGCCCAAACAAATTTGAGCTTTAACTATTGGCTCGTTATTTCGAAAACGATTGTCAACAGTATATAAGTCAGGAAATTCTTCATCATCTAATATGTTTAAAAGGCTATATAGATTTTCACTACCCAGATGAATAGGGGTAGCCGTTAAAAATAGCATTGCATCAGCGCTACGCCCTAACAAGACTCCCGCACGGCGTTGGTTACGACCAAAATTGCGCATATAGTGGGCTTCGTCTGTAATTACTAAGTCGAAACCAGGGGCCAAAGCTTCGAGTTGTTCAAGGACTGACTGTTGCCTTATACTCTCTATTGATATGATGCCGTTAATGCTCGAACTATTGGGGGATTCTTCATATTCTTGAAGAAATTCGCGGAATTGGCGTACTGTGAGTACTTGAAATTCTTCGCCAAACCTCTTTTTTAGCTCCATTTTCCATTTGTCGGTTAAATTCGCAGGACAAACTATAAGCACCCTCTGGACTGTCTGTCTTGCCCTAAGTTCCGTAAGTATAAGACCCGCCTCAATGGTTTTACCCAACCCCACTTCATCTGCAATAAGAAGTCGGTGCTTTGGAGAATCTAAAAACTTTAAAAGCGGCTTAAACTGGTAAGGATAAAATCGGGTTCGAGAGGCATTAAACGCATAAATATTATTGCGGAGAGGGTGTTCTCTTAACAGTCTCAAGTAAGTTATCAGCCGCTGGAATTCCTGATATCCATCTATATTCCCATTCCGTAAATTGTCAGATGGTTTGTCAGCGGGCATGAATGGACGGAGATCAATTTCAGACATTTTGGGCCGCCCTGCCGCCCCAAAATTAACCCGATACCATTGAACACCAGCGTGAACCTCGCAAACTTCAACCACTGTACCGATCCGGCTTGGGTCGCTGACACATTGAACCTCGTATCCAACTCTATATTTAGGTGTCATTAATAATCTTCTCCAAGGAGGTTTGACTTTATTTCAATTCCCAGATTTTTTGTGTTATCTGTAAAACTGTACTACTTTTCCCGTTTGGCGTTATATATTTCTCCATTATAAACTGATGTAGCGCAACTCTTCCCATGCTTACTAATGGGGCAATAAATTTATAGACACGATTTGCTTTTATCTGAAGATTTCCGTTTATGTGAAATCCCGACAAATCACCATTTGTGATATTATGAACATTTTGGGAAACGATTTATGTCTAAACAAAAACGGCCTCATTAGTAAAAGATAGTTATTTACTGGTTTATGCCCCGCAAGTCCGTACTTCTGTTTTCCTTTTGTTTTCCCTCTCGCCATTCAAGTGCAAGATCGCATTCCGTACAATAGACTGAAAATCGGAAATATGGGTTTCTATCTCCTTGGCTGTCTCGCGAGGAACAGCTCCCTTGCGCGCGCGTCCAATTTCGTTGCGCAAACGGGTGTACAACGTTTCGTACAAATTTGAAGATTTCCGTTTTTTGTGAGGACTTAGTGTTACCTCTACCTGGGGTTTCATACTGATCAAGAAATTGTCCAGTTTCGTTTGGCTATCGCCATTAAGCGACAAAAGTATATTGTATAGCAACATGAATCGCGCGACAGGGTTTGTTTGGCGAAGTGAAAATCTGAAAAATGAGATTGCGCCATCTACAAGTGGCGTATCTGATTCTAATAATTCCCGAAGTCTGCCTATGCTCTCTGGTCCTGGCTTCAGGGTACACTTCGCCTCGCAACGGACATGAAGGTTTACTCCGACTATTTCTTTCAGTCCATCGACATGGTTTGCGGTTATCGAATAACCACGAATGTATGGTTCTCCTATAGTCACTTGGAACTGGAAAGCGATTTTATCAAGTATTTCGTGGATGGTCTCGGCCACCACAGATTCAACACGCTCTCGCGAATCGACATCCCGGAAATAGTATTTCACTTGCAGACGATTATCCCGCACTGTCTCCACAGCATATTTCGTGACACATTTATGCCTCGACGGTAGCTCTATGGGGTCGAGTACCAAAGCAGAAATTGGCGCAAAGCAAGTAGCTGTTCCCGATGCCATGTTTACTCCTATAACACTAACGCTGAAGTGAGCGGGCAGCGCCAAGAAGCTTGCCTGTCAAGGCCGCCACACTTCTCGATGTCCGCTCAACTAACTTATTAAAGCATTATTTTATTCTGAAATAGATAGTAAAATCTTATCCAATTCTCTTGGGGTTAAGTGTTTTTCTAATTTTTCTTTTATTTCATCTCGTAGTTTTATGCACCTGAGACAAAATTTAGCATATTCCACGTCTATGTTTGATTTCATGGGAAGCTTGGTCTTTGTGGGTGGTATTATTTTTCTTATTGAATTTATTGCCCTGGAATCATAAATGAAAAAAAGATTAGGCTTATGAAAATGAAGATATTTTGAAGTTAATGATCTTTTTTCCATTCCGGTCATTTCTTTTATTAATTTCATCAAACTGCCGTGAACAGAGAGTATATTTTCTATGTTGTCGAGAGTAGGAAATCTAAATTTGCTTAAGGTCTCAAGCCATTGGTCAATTTCAGATTTCATAATAGTCGGCCCTACAACCTCAGTATAAAAGGTATCATTATATTCTTTTGCTTTTTTTCTTCTTTCAATTGCAGCGGCATATGATCTGCCAATAAGCCATATTTTTGCCACAATTTGGTCGATACTTTTGTGGTTGGGATAATTGTCACACAAGTCATATAGGATTTTGTTTCCAAAATCCCAGGGAGATTTTTGTTGAGCCTTATTAATATGATATTTTGTTAATTTTGTTGCCTTCATTTCACTTCGTTTATTTATGGTATGTCCTGCATTCCGCTCTTTCTTTGATCTGTACTCTCAATTAATATCTCGTAGGGCGACTCCTCATACAAGTCAGCATACTCGTTTATTTCTTGAACCGGATAAGCAGGTGATTCAACACGAACATATTTTATTTCGTAAGGCTCTCCATGATCAGGGTTAAATAACACAAAATTCTTTCCGGAACCCATTGCGCTTGGATATATAATCCCGTCAATATTTTGATTCTTAATCAGTTCACATAATTTTTGGCTCGGCAAATAATGAGTTTTCTCCTCTTCAGGTAGCAAAGGTTGAGATAAGGCCAAACCAAAGCTTTGTAACAACCCTATTACTTGGAGGTCATAGCATAAATATTCTGACTCAAAGGGGCTTTTGGTATAATGCACATCTGTTAGATCAAGAATCCGAAGATCCTGTTTTATTCGGACTTTTGCCAGTGCTACTGCCATACCCCGCCAGGCCCTAACTTCAGCCAACGCAGTTGGCTCGTCTGTGGCTAAATAAAGAACGGGCTCATTTTCCTTGTTTGCACGGCCAGCTCTATTTTTATTGGCGGGTGGTGCTCCCATTTCAGATAATGAAAACCTTTCTTTACGTTTTCGACTTTTATGAATTCTGGCCCTGTATAAAGGCTCTTCGGAGTTAAAAGTATGGGCATTTTCCTCAATTGCAATTTCAATTCTGTCTGGAAAGTCATCGCGATTCTCGTATTGCGTTGATTCGAAGCTCTTTTCTTTTTTGATGATTTTTTCCAATTTTTCAAACCATTCAAATTCGAGTTCGGGAATCACCGGGTTAAAAAATCCTGAGTAATCAGGCAAATCAAACCGCTCTTTTTGTCTTGTGTCTGCAACTAAAATTGCAAGTGTCATTTCCTGGATGAATTCAGGATTTCCTTCAATCTTTGAACTAAATAAATTCCAGTCCTCTTGAAAGCATCCAGAGATATTTTCCCCTCTCATATATGCATCAGGACCAGTCACTTCATCATAACATTTCGCGCTATCCCTAAACATTTTGCTCAACATACGAATTGGGATTGTCTTAATATCTTTTGATCCACACCAATCGCAATCACCTAAATCACCTTCATTTTCAATTAGCTCACAAAGTATTATATCATTAAAACAATTGATACACGCTTTCCGGCAATCGTAGATTAAAGTGGTTATATCATTTTCAGTGTCCATACGATGATATTTTGTAACTTTTTTCGATTCGGGTCCGATTCGACCCATCTATCTGTTCGGTACGCTTCTTGATTTATTGATTACTTGCTTTGCAATAAAGATATGCGGGGACATCCTATAAATAAGTCAACAACTTGTTAAAGTAACTGATATTTATGTTCTTTAGCGATCTTTTCTCCTCTATTTACAGCATATTCTACTTCTATCTGACTCATTCCTAATTGTCTCGCTAAATCTGTGCGGCTTATTCCCAATGCCCGATTAGTTATGGGTCAGAGAGGGAGCATCCGCCATTTTCATGCATTATGCCAGTTTTCAATCTTCAGTCTTAAAAACTGTTTAAAATCGTCAATGTTCCGTGTTACCAGAATCAGACCATTCACCACGGATATTGCCGCAATCTGTCCATCAACAAATGACGGAGTTAAACCTTTTGACGATAATCTGGCACGTTCTCTTGCATGCCACTCTGCTGCCCTGTCATCATAAGGAAGAATAAGCATCGTGCGCTTGACGATGTCGTTAAGGAATGAAGCAATAATTTCACGTTTACAGGACCGCGGAAGTCGCTGACAGTCAAATTGAAGCTCATGCCAAACCGGCGCAGCAGTAACTATTTCGTGCTGGCATTTTTTAAACATCTTCATGACCGATTTATCCGGGGCTGTTTTCACAGCCTCTGAAAGTACGTTTGTATCAATTAGATATTTCATCACCTCAACTCGACTTTTCTTCCGGCAGATAGATCTCGAAGCCCTTTGAAATCACTATCAGAAATCTCAATCCTTTCATCCTCAACCTTTCGCCGAAATTCCGAAAGGGCATTCCAAAACCCTGTATATTTGCGGCTGAGCCGTTCATATTCTTGAATCGACAGCAATACTGCAACCGGTTTTCCTCGTCTGGTCAATTCAACATACGGCCCCTTTTCGACATAATGGATAATAGTTGGAAGTCTGTTTTTTGCTTCAGATATGGAAAATTGCTTTTGCATTATTACCATCTCCTTGACGTGTTATATTTTTATTTATTATAGCTATCTTTATAGCCATAAACAAGAAAATAATTAACAACCCTGCCGATCCCGCTTATACGGAGATGCGGGGTTAGCGAGTGAATATAAAAAAGCGTAACAGTTTTTCAAAGAGACTTTGACAGGATTAACAGGATATTCAGGATTAAAACATCAAAACTCATCCTGTAAATCCTCATCAAAATCCTTTACTTTGCGTTTGATTTCAACTTTCCGTTCACCGAAATTAATAGTTAAACTTCAAACCATAACCCATTCGATTGCAAACTCTGTATGCACAACCAATAATTTTCTCAGTCAATTCTCTGTGTTTCACTTATATGCCTTCCTCAGGATTATGATTTTATGATTTACTGGATAGTTAGAGTGAGACTTAACCTTGTTTGTTCACTTGAAACAAAATCTTGTTTATCCTGTCTGGTTTTTTTTCAAAGGGCTAAAGTGTTACAAGCCTTGTAATAAGCGGATTGAAGCTTTCCTTTCATGATTTTGGGTTTATTCGGTTATCTCACCTTGTTCAGGAGAGCTGGGACAAGAAGTATAAGAAGGCTGGCCATTTTAAAAAGAATTACTGCTATGCAGGTTTGAACCAGTCCTAAAACCGGTAACAGCACCACCCCTCCAATGAGACCGCCTATCCATCCGCCGGCAAGATCGGCTCCGTAAAGTAGACCGGCAGTACCGCTGAGATCGGGAGAGTGCTTTAGATATATCTTATTGGCTAAGGGAAACTGGGCGCCAATAAGAAGACCGGAAAAAAAGGAGAGCACAAGAAAGATTACCCGGAAAAAAGAAAATACCGCCGGACTGTCTAAGTAAGGGGAAAAGAGAAGAAATATTGCCGGAAGAGCCACGGAAAAGAGAATCATGGCAAGTTCTACCCCGATAAAAAAGAAAAAATTCCTCTTAACCCTTTTCAAAAGGGAGGTCATGGTTAGACTTCCCGCTGCTATCCCCACCATAAAGGCGGCTACTAAAAGTCCTATCTGGTGAAAGACATATCCGTAAACCGCCTGAAAGGTATAGATTAGCGCTAAGTCAAATATCATCCCGGCAAAACCGGAAGACATAACGGCAAATGGGATGCTTAGCTTTGTAGATATTGTTGGGGCCTTAAAACAGATGATCAAAAAGAGGAGGGTGAATATAGCAAGGGGGATAGACAATAGCGTTAAACTTACCTGTTCAAACCATTTAAACAGCCACTTCATATGGGGAGAAAAGAGAGAATTCCAATATGCAAGACTATAGAACATCCCCAGGGGAGAAAAATCCTGATTGATCTTTTCAGTGGCGCCTTTTAGGGAGGTAAAGAACCAATCTGACCACCTGGAATCTAATTTGTACTTTATATGAAACGGGGTTAAAAGACTTACCTCAAGGTCACGTTCATTTAGCCTATGACTGAGTAAGGTGTGGTTAATTAAAGAAACCCCTTTTGAAGTCGAGGCTAAAAACAGGTTGAAGTCCCCAGGGATAACCCGAACATAGGGATAAACCTCTTTAAGGGTATTAAGGATACAGGCGTTAAGATCTCCCAAATCCTTGCTTAAGTAAGTTAGAGAACCAGGTAAACCCATAACCAGTATACCTCCTTTCTCAAGCCTTTCCTTAACCAAAGAGAAGAACTCTTTAGAAAAAAGCCTGTTTATCTGTAAGGTTGAAGGGTTAGAGATGCCGACCAGAACCAGGTCGTATCTATGATGGGTTTTCTTGATAAAAAACCGGCCATCCAGATATTCGATATTTACTCTGGGGTCAGTGATTTCGGCTCCGGTCAAGGGGGTGGGAAACCTCTGAACAACCTTTAATAGCAAGGGATCGATTTCAGCATAGTCAACCCTTTCTACAGGGTGTTTTAAGAGCTCATGAATCACCCCCCCTGCCCCCAATGGCATTCACTTAAGAACTGCACCCATTCACTTAAGGAATCGTTAAAAATACAATTAGTTAGCCAATAATGTTCATTCCCATGATTTCGCTTAACTTGTTCTCCATTTTTTTATCGGCTTCATTGACTTTCTCAAATAGGATCGATTGGGTCGAACTTTCTGTCGGTAACGAGAAATAGAACCAACTATTTGTTGAATTACCTCTCTTACACAATTTACTGGTACAAACATGATTTCTTCTAAATGTCTTGAAACAGTGGCTAAACAATTTTTGAAATTTACTTTAATTTTTGATATACTCTCATCTCTTTTGCTCAATGGACTAAGTATTTTTGAGAACTGATCTTCTGCTTTATTTGAACATAACCTGTTCATGGTTATAAGAACAAAATGGGCGAATAATTCTTGTTTGACTCCTCGTTCACTTTTTCCGTGAAAATCATCAACAACAATAAATTCTTTACTAACTTTATATAATTCCTCAATTCCCCAGCGTGAATGGTAAATATCTTTGAATAAATTTATATCATATTGTTTATCCATAAGAGTTGTCCCTATACAATATGTCGTTTCTTCAACAGTATATTTTATTAAACGAAATTTTAATGGAACAACAGTTATGTCGGGAAATTTCTTTTTTATCTCTCTGCTTGTATCTTTTGAAGGATTGAGCGTTATAATTTCGTCGACTTGATCACTTGTTCTAAATTCTTCGATTTCTTTGTAAGTGTTTTTTTGTAACCTGAAAAC
>Ga0255390_1028_pt1 | contig 23197 bp, 18 predicted proteins | sample ANMaggSSYBR01H11_FD_182111 | JGI IMG/M metagenome (GOLD analysis project Ga0255390, IMG submission 182111) | Sediment cell enrichment communities from methane seep in Santa Monica Basin, California, United Staets - ANME aggregate JGI... | ecosystem: Environmental > Aquatic > Marine > Cold seeps >... | reverse complement strand
AATTGATACATCCCTGATTTGTGTTTCACCAGCCTTCTCTTGATTTCTACCGAGCAGGCTTTATAGATTAGTCTTATGAAAAGCGAAAACGACAGTAAAAAAATCATGCTGGGAAGAGCTGTCTCTTTTGTCTGGAAAAGCAGCCCGGGACTTACCATCGCCAATCTCCTGCTGACTCTTCTTCAGGGCTTACTTCCACTGATTCCGCTTTACCTGATGAAACTCCTCATAGATTCAGTTGAGGAGGTTATTTCCGGAGTGGAGGCTGCTTCATTTGGTCATATTGGTCTGCTCATAGGTATCATGGGCGGTGTCGCGCTTCTGATGTCTGCCGTAAAAGCCATCGCCGGGATTGTTGAGCAGACCCAGTCCAGGGTCGTTACAGATTACATGCAGGATGTTCTACACGAAAAATCTATCGGTATTGACCTCGCTTACTATGAGGATTCGCGTTTCTACGATACTCTTCACAGGGCACAGAGCGAAGCTCCCTTCAGGCCAACGAGCATTGTCAACGGTCTTATAAAGACGTTCCAGAACTGTGTTTCTTTGCTGGCCATGGTCGGCCTGCTGCTGTCTTTCCACTGGATCGTTGCCGTTATCCTTCTTGCCGCCGCGCTGCCTGGAGTGTTCGTGAAGCTGAAGTTCTCGAAAATATCATGGAAGTGGCAAAGAAAGAGAACGGAAACCGAACGCAGGGCATGGTACAAGCACTGGCTGATAACTTCTGTCGGGCATGCCAAGGAGCTTCGACTGTTCGGCCTGGGCGAACACTTCAGAAAAAGATACCGGGATCTAAGAACCATCCTCAGGGAAGAGATGCTCGGTATAGCAAGAAGGAAAGCTGCAGCCGACCTTGCCACTCAGGCTGTGGCAACTGTGCTGGTTTACGGGTCACTCGCTTTTATCGCATGGCAGGCATTCCGCAGTTTCATCACAATAGGCGGCATGGTGATGTATTTCCAGGCCTTTCAAAAGGGACTCGGATATCTCAAGGGAATGCTTGGCAGCCTTGCCGGACTTTACGAGGGAAATTTATTTCTCTCCAATCTTTTCGATTTCCTTGATATCAAGCCTTCAGTTGTTAATCCTCCGGAACCGAAGCCATTTCCCTCACCAATCAGCAGGGGAATTGACTTTAATCATGTGAATTTCTGTTATCCGTCCGGCAGCAGCAAAGCGCTTGATGACATCTCGCTTAACATCAGGCAGGGGGAGATGCTCGCCCTGGTCGGAGAGAACGGCTCCGGGAAAACAACCCTTGTTAAACTTCTTTGCAGGCTTTACGACCCTGACACAGGCTTTATAAGTGTAGACGGAACACCGATAAGAGATTTTAAAATTGAGGATCATCGAGACAACATCAGTGTGACCTTCCAGGATTATGCCAGATACCACCTTACAGCCGGGCAGAACATCAGCCTGGGCGACATTCAGCACACTTACGATGAAACCGCCATCCGGAGGGCGGCAGTTACAGCAGGGACCGATGACCTCATCTCGAATTTGCCGGACGGTTACAATACGGTGCTTGGCAGATGGTTCAAGGGCGGCAAGGAACTTTCCATAGGCGAATGGCAGAAGATAGCCCTTGCCAGAGCTTTCATACGGAATTCTCCGATTGTTATTCTCGATGAGCCAACCAGCGCATTGGACGCGAAATCAGAGCTGGATGTGTTCATAAAATTCAGAGAACTCGTCCGTGGAAAAACTTCTGTGGTGATATCACACAGATTCTCAACGGTAAGAATGGCTGACAGAATCGCTGTAATGCACAAAGGCAGAATAGTCGAACAGGGAACCCATGAAGAACTCATGGCGAAAAAGGGCAAATACCACGAAATGTACACCATTCAGGCAAGCGCCTATAACTGAGAAGCTCCCTTCATTTCTCTTCCCTTGCGTCAACATCGCGTAAGCTTCCGATTCCGTTAGCTTTCAGGAAAGCCCTGTAGCATCCTCTCCAGCCGGGTTCCAGAAGAGTCTTCATAATCCAATGTTCCTTTTGTTGACCTGGAATGGTTCAATGTAGTATCGTTTTTAGTATGAAAATGTTGTGTAAGGATTAAAGTGCGGTATGGGTTGAAATCAACCTTCCCGTTGCGTTAACAGATACTATTCGAATTGCGGAGAGGTTATCATGATGAAAAAAGGTCCAATTGCTGTTTCCATTCTCCTTGCGGCTCTAGGAACAGCAGCGGGAAAGACTCCGGAGAATCTGATAATTGATTCCCATGGGGCCGGTGAGTTAAGTGAAACCGATGCGGCCAACAGGCCTGTTCTCAGCGGATCCGAACAGATCCTTAATTCTCCCGGAGGTCATTTTAAGATCCACTGGACGGATTCAGGCTCCGATTCCGTAAGTTACGCCTATGCCTTGAGTATCGCCATTGCAGCGGATTCTTCCTGGCAGGTACAATGTAATGAGATGGGGTTTTTCCAACCACCACCGGATAACGGTATCGGCGGAGACGACCTCTACGACATTTACATTGTAAGCCTTTCCGGCGAAGTTACGGGATATACTTCTTGCTTCGGGGAATACCACCCGCCGGATTCAACTCATGACTGTTCGGCAAGTTATATCGTTGTACACAGTTCCATCCCCGATGCGGATCAGAGAAACTGCGTTGTGGCACATGAGTTCCAGCACGCCATTCAGATTTCCTACGATTACAATGAAGCTGGCTGGTTCATGGAGAACTGCGCTGTGTGGATGACCGAAATGGTCTACCCGGATGCGGACGATTATCTTGGCATTATAAGTTCCGGTGACAATGCCCTCAGAACCCCGTGGCTTGACATCAGATCCTACAGCCACGGTGGTTTTCCCTGGGCATGGATGATGTGGGACAGATGGGGCTACGAGTCCGTCCGCAGTGTCTGGGAATACTGCGCATCCGAAGGAGGCAACAACATGTTCGGAGCACATGAGAGCATGTTTACCGACCATGGGATAACTTTCGAGGAGTTCTTCATGGACTACGGTGCATGGCGATGGTTCACGGCGGACAATTGGTTCGATGGCTGCGGCATGTACAATCCGGAGGCATCAACCTGGCTTCCGGGTCCCGTGGTCCTGCCCTGTCACGATGTCACAAGCCTTCCCTTCACAGGGGACCAGACTGCAGACTCTCCCCCTGAACGGTACGGTATTCACTGGATAAGAGTGGACCTTTCGAATTATCAGGATAACTGGATAATGATGAACTTCAACGGGCGCGATTATTTCGAGTGGAACATGGGTGTCATAATGCAGAACCTGTCCGGACAGCTCTATTTCGAATGGTTCGATTGCGATCCATCAACCGGTGATCTGGAGCTGGTACTGGAAGCGAATGGTTGGGATTACTTCATATACTTCCCCGCTTTTATGGATATTACATCACTCGATCATCTATATGAGATATCAATACTCCTAAACAATGGAATAGAAGGCTCTTCAGTAGTTGAAGACCAATTGAATCTGAGAGTATCTTCCAATCCCATGCCAGCCAGAGGCAGCGTGACCTTCAGCTTGCCGGAGTCAGGCAGCGTACTTCTGCAGATTTATGACTTAAGCGGCAGGAAAGCGGCAACCATTGTGCATGGTGAGATGGATGCTGGAATACATACGGTCCCTCTGGATGTTCCCGATCTCTCCCCGGGAACGTACTTCGTGGTGCTCTTCTCCGGAGACAGCATGGCCGGGGAACGGGTGGTCATCTTAAGGAATGAACCGTAGTGCGGACATGAATCAACATCTACTTATCTTCACGTGCGTCAACATCGCGTAAGCTTCTGATTCCGTTGGCTTTCAGGAAAGCCCTGTAGCATCCTCTCCAGCTGGGCGCAAGGAGGGTTTTCTGTATCTGCTGGGTAATGCCCGGGCAGCCACCATTGCAGTATTTCACCCATTCGCAGTCAGTGCAAGTGGATATCTCAGATAGCTGTACTACATACCTGTCTCTGACCTCTTTTATTACCGGACTGTTCCTCCAGACATCCAGCATGTCATCGGCGAGCATGTTACCCATAGTAAGATCGTGCAGCATGGAACATGGAACTATCGACCCATCGTGCAGAATTCCGAATTTGTTGAACACGCCTCCGCAGGATGACAGGAACCCCATTTTCCATCCGCTGATACTCTGGCCTGTACGTCTTGCATCCTCCATCTCCCTGTACATTCTCAATTTAGCTAGCGGCCCGGCGTTGGCGGTGATTCGTCCGGGATACTTTCTCTGAAGTTTCTCAAGCATCAGCCCTACTCGAAGAGTATCCACGTGATCCAGAGCGACTTCGTCCTCATACGTGCACCCCGCGCCAATTGGTGAAGCCTCGTTATTCGTAAAGGATGGCAGGCCGATTTCATCAAGCAGCAGTTCTGCGATGTCTTCAAGGTCATCCATGTTGTGCTTGCTGATTGTAACCCGTACCGTAGCTGGAAATCTGTTTCTAACAAGTAGCTTTAGCCCGCGAATTGCCCTGCCGAAACTCCCGGGGCGGCTCAGGTTGTGCACTTCAGGACATGAGCCATCTATCGATACCTGTATGCTGTCGAGACGGAGACGTCTTTTTCCAACACTGAAAGCGGTTATGGTTTTTTCGTCAATTAGCGTACCGTTTGTGAGAATACTGTATCGCATCCTGTTCTCGATGATTGAATCGACGAGTTCGAAAATGTCAGGCCTTGTGAATACTTCACCACCGGTAAGTGTAACTCGCATCACCTTAGCTTTTCCCAGCTTGCTTACAATCCTCTTCCATTCCTCGGTTGACAGGTCTGACAGAGCAACCATTTCATCAGAATAGAAACAGTATCTGCATTTGAGATTGCATTTACCGGTTATCGAAATATCAACCGATGAAGGGGCAGCGGCATGTTTTGGAACTGAGAAATCACTATTCTCCAATGAATCCTTCTTTCCAGCTGGCAGGCTTTCTGGCTGTAATGTTACTTACTTATTAAAGAACTCTTCTATACGGTCAAACGCCTTATCAATCACATTTTCGGGCACGCAAAAAGACATTCGAATGTGATTCTCTCCGGTCGGGCCAAATGCGATACCCGGAGTTACAGATACTTTTGCCTCTCTTAAAAGCTCCTTCGCGAAATGCAAAGAACCCTGATCTATAGAGCTGTGAAGAACCTTCGGAAACATCAGATATGAGCCCTGTGGTCTCTGGTAACTGAAAAATTCTTGAAAACCGTCGAGTCTATCGCACATAAGGTTTCTGGCTGAAAGATATTTACTCCTGAACGTTTCCACGCAATCCTGAGGGCCGTTCAATGCAGCAATAGCGGCATATTGGGAAACGACAGGTGCGCAAATAGCCAGAGGGATATGTGCTTTCTGAATCTGAGGGATTATGCTTTTATCCGCATTAAGGTAACCTATACGCCATCCTGTCATCGCGTACGTTTTCGTAAAAGTAAAGCAGCTTATCACATTCTTTTTCAACTCCGGTACGGAACCGATAGCGAAGTGCTCCGCATTATCGTATACAAAATATTCGTAAGCCTCATCAGTAATTATGAACAGGTTGTTTTGAAGAGCGATTTCTCCCAATTCCAGAAGTGTGCTTTTTAAGAATACTGCTCCTGTGGGATTCGCAGGGCTGCACAGTAGAATTGCCTTTGTTTTATCCGTAATTTTACTGCGAACCGCTTCGGGATCCAGAGAAAAACCTTCTTCTTCGACTACAGGCACATAAACCGGTTTAGCCGATGCAAGCTGAACATGTCTGGCGTGCGTGGAATACGTAGGTGTAGGAAGAATTACTTCGTCTCCGGGGTCGACAACAGCCAGAACTGCAGCGGCAAGCCCTTCTATCGCGCCCACTGTCACAATGATCTCGGATATATCGGTATTGATACCGTTATCCTTTGCAAGTTTCCGGCAGATTGCATTTCTCAGTTCAGGCAACCCCATGCTCGGTGAGTAACCACCCGTCAGTCCGTCTCCGATTGCCTTGATTGTGGCTTCTCTGATAAACTCAGGAGTATCGGATGTCGGCTTGGCCCATGAGAGAAAAGCTACATCGTCATATTGCGATGAAAGTCTGGTCATTTCGTGTATCGCGGACTTTGAAATTTCCTTTACTCGATGTGATATTCGTGATTCCATCTTCATCTTTCTCATATCCTTTTTTAAATGAAAGCTAAGAACATTGATAACATATCATTCAATAGAATTACAGGCACCGGTATTGTTTCAATCAAAGTTGCTGGGAATACAACGCTTTGAAATGCCAGCGGATGCTATCCTATCCTAGTCAGAGGATGCTCACTATCAGAGCTCCCCAGACCGTGAGAAGTACGTTTCCTATGGCGTAAGGTACAGTATACCCTATAACAGAAATTGAGCTGTTGGAATCCTCCTTAACCGAATTCAATGCGGCAGTACATGTTCCCGCCCCCGTCATGGCCCCCAGTAGAAGAACAGGATTCAGCTTCAGGGCGTACAGGCCAAAAATCCATGTAAGCACATGGGGAATGATCGTAAGACACGCTCCGGCAAAGAAAATGTTTATTCCTGCCTGCTGCAGGGCCGCTACAGCTCTCGGACCGGCTGAAATACCCACGCAAGCTATGAACAGGTTAAGCCCCAGGTTAGTGAATATCCACTGAGTTGGCACCGGTATGCTCCCCCATGTAGGCCTTGTAGATCTCAGCCAGCCAAAGAATATCCCGGAGACAAGTACCCCGCCTCCAACTCCCAGGGTCACGGGAACGCCTCCTATATTGATCGCCAGCAGTCCGACAAGAGTACCGGCTATAATGCCGATTCCTACTGTAACCAGATCGGTGATACTCGATTCCCGCTCCGGATATCCGATGACATTAACAAGTCTTTCAACATCCGGCCTGTTACCGATAACCCTCATGACATCTCCTGTGTACAGTTTTAAATTGGGACCAAGCGGAAGATCGTGTCCCTGACGTGAAATACCATGTATAAAGCATCCCTGTCCATATCTGCTGAATATCTCATTGAAGGTTTTACCATCGAGCTTTTTGTTTGTCAGACAGATTCCAAGGATTTCCCCAATCATTTCCCTTATGTACTTGTCATCTACTTCAGGGCCTATAACATCGCATGCTTTAAAAATAAGTCTTCGATAACCTGTGAGAACAACAACATCTCCCTTTTCAAGCCGGAGATCATCTTCAATCTTTTTGATTATCCTGTTCCCTCTTTTTAACATGTCTATCGCGACATAATTAGGGAATTTCGATTGAATCTCTGCAATCGTGCTGCCGATTGCTTCCTGGTTTTCCACGCTGTATGCCCTCGGCATTACAAGATTTGACCAGTGAAAAGCTTCAACGGTATCCCCCGCTTCCGCTGAACCAAGTTCCGCTTCCGCCTTTCTAGCTTCCGCGGGAAGATCGAACTTCCAGAGTTTCGCAAGTACTTTGAGCAGTACAATCAGTCCGGCAGTACCGAAAATGTATGTAACGGCATAAGCAACTGCCACATCCGATTTCAGGTTCATGTTGGAGGTTACTTCCTGATTGGCAAGATGAAGGATGGCTCCGTCGGCTGTACCGATCACGGAGGATTGAGTAAGGGCTCCTCCAAGCATCCCGCCCCCGTATCCAGCGTTAAGCCCGAAAGCTTTTGCAAGCAGTATCGCGGCAACCAGCGCAATAACGCAGAAGAAGACCGTTGTAAGAACGTATTTCATCCCTCCGCGTTTGAGTCCGCTGACAAAATCAGGGCCCACTCTGTAACCGATGGCGAAGATGAAGAACCCGAACGAAATAGTCTTGATAAGGCCTAGATCGTACTCCTTGTTCTTAAGTACCAGCGCTCCTATTACGATGGCTGCGAGCAGAACACTTGTGGTGGAACCAAGAGAGAATGTACCGAATTTCACCTTTCCAAGGGCATATCCGGCAGCCAGCGCCGCAAAAATTATCAGAGATGGATTATGCTGAAGGAATGTAACCAGTGCATTCATCTGGTTTTCTCCCATTCCTTTTTATACTCATCCAGCAAATCACTTATTCCTTTGCCTATTACCGCGTAATCAGCCTTGAACAGGTTGGCGAGAGAAACCCTTACCGACATTTCAGGAGCGTCAAAACCGCCGCCGTCCATCAGTACGATTCCTTTCTCCGCAGCCAGTCTCCAGACGAAGTCAATAGGTTCGTGGGCTTTTTCCATCCAGTTGCTGAATTCTTTCCCAAATCTCTCACGGGCAAGTTTCTTGATATCGATGGTCGTATAGTAGCATGCGTAAAATGGAAGTTCCGGCCCCTTCGTTCCCAGAGCATTGTAAAGGGTTTCGTACCTCTCATGAATAAGGTCCTGCATTTCCTTTCGGTATAGACGGCTATCGCTGTCCAACAATTCCTGAAGTGAGAAAAACACCATCATTACCTGCTGTGGCGTTGAAAGGCCGGCAGTATGGTTCAGGGCAACAGCGCGGCTATCGGCAACGAGCCTGTCAATCAGTTTGATTTTCGATGGTTCTGTTGAGATGGTTTTGTACCTTTCGTTCAGTTCGTTTTTCTTCTTCTCCGGAAGGGCGGCTATCATCTCGTCCAGTATGTTATCTTCGTAGATACCTATGACTCCGAGCCTCCAGCCAGTCGCTCCAAAATACTTGGAGTAGGAATAGACCAGAATCGTATTTCTCGGAGCTATCGCCACCAGTGATTTGAAACCGTTCACAAAGGTCGCGTAGACATCGTCTGTCAGAAGTATAAGATCCTTCCGTTTAGTCTTAACCAGTTCCGCCAGCTTCACAAGACTTCTGTCCGCCATACTGACCGAAGCAGGATTCGATGGATTCACAATGAAGAAGGCCTTTATGGAAGGATCAGCGAGTTTATCCAGTTCTTCATCAGGATACTGCCAGTTATCGTTTTCGTCCTGCTGAACTTCGATCTCAACCAGCTGATAATCGTTTAGTACCGGTATTTCAATGTATGGAGTAAAAATCGGGGTTCCAATAGCTATTTTATCTCCGGGGTGAATAAGACCGTTTTCCTTTAGTGTATTGAAAACATAGGTCATTGCGGCGGTCCCGCCCTCGGTAACGAAAAGATCCATCGTTCCCTCTGGCGGATCGTCATCGCACATTGTGTTATTCAAGTAGGCCCTTACTACCTCCTGCGTATTCATAAGTACCCTGTCCGGAGTAGGATAGTGATCACCAAGAAGAGCATCAACCATCTCCCCTACAAAGGAATCGCCGTCAAGATCCAGCTTTCCGGTGACATAGCCGAATGCATCCCTGAGAAATTCCGCTCCATTCCTTTCGGCATGGATACCGCAGAATTCAAGGAAACGGTTTGCTATTCCTTTTGAGTCCGGCGCTCCGGCCAGCCCGGGGCGGCTCAATACCCTGTGTGCCTCCTGCAACGCAAAAGACCCGAACAGGAAATAGGCTTCCCTTGGCTGTACAGCAACCCAGTTCGGGTTGCCTCTTCCGGCATTGAGCATCATCTTTATCTGTGGACTCTGAGACATGGATATAAGCTTGTCTTTCAATTCAAAGGGGCTGAGGGATTCGTACTGCTTCTCCGTTTTTGCTCTGTCCATTTTCATGCCTTTCACAAGTTATTACCGTCACCGCTTAGATACGGCAGAAGTCAGAATCATATAAGGAATTTCTTCGTTTACTCATACATTTAATAATATCCTATCAGCTAATAAGATGTCAAGAACACTCTGTGGTATTGCTAAGGATGTACCCCGGAAGTAGATTCCGAAGTAAGTTTTGTTCGCAGTTTAATGAAGAAAATTTCTCATATGCAGATATACTGCTGGAGGCTGCTATGGTAACTGTAAGACCGTTCAAAGGACTTCGACCCGCAAAGGAACTTGCCGATAAAATCGCTTCTCCGCCTTACGACGTTCTGGATTCAGACGAAGCCCGTACAATCGTTAAGGAGAATCCTCTAAGTTTTCTCAGGGTTGTCAAACCGGAAGTCGACCTTGACCCATCAGTTGACCTGTACGACACGAAGGTCTACGAACAGGGAGCGTTCAATCTCCGCCACCTGATGGAACACGGAGAAATGATCCAGGAAAATAAACCTAAGTTCTATTTTTATCGCCAGATAATGGGTGATCACGCTCAGGTTGGGCTTGTTACTACCGTATCCGCAGAGGATTACCGTAACAATCTCATCAAAAAGCATGAGTTCACAAGAAAGGTGAAGGAAGAAGACAGGATCCGTCACATAGAAACTCAGAATGCGCAGTGCGGTCCGGTTTTTCTTACTTACCCTGATGTTCCTGAATTCGATGCCCTTCAGAGAAGGATCTGCCGCGAAAACGAACCGGAATACGATTTCGTGTCACCTGATGGCATCCGGCATTCTCTCTGGGTGGTGAATAGTGATAAGGATATTGAAACCATAGAGAGAATATTTGCTGAAGTGCCCTCTCTCTACGTAGCTGATGGACATCACCGGAGCGCCGCAGGCACAATTGTCGCGGAAAGAAGACAGAAGGACAATTCCAATCATACGGGTAATGAGGAATACAATTACTTTCTTGCGGTAATATTTCCCAAGAACCAGATGAAGATAATGGCATACAACAGAGTCGTTAAAGACCTGAACGGTAACTCGCTGGATGAGTTCATTGATAAAGTCCATGATAGATTCGATGTTACCGAAAATACCGTTCCCTCTCCAGGCAGCATGCTGGAATACTCAATGTATCTTGACGGGAAATGGTACGGTCTGGAACCGAAAGCCGGCAGCTTCCCGGAGTCCGATCCTGTCAAGAGTCTTGATGCAAGCATACTTCAGGAAAATCTTCTGAATCCTATACTTGGCATAAAAGACCCCAGAACCAGCGAGCGTATTAAGTTCGTCGGTGGAATTCGCGGTACTGAAGAACTAGAAAAACTCGTGGATTCAGGTGAGTACGAAGTTGCTTTCTCTCTTTATCCAACTTCCATCGATCAGTTGATAGAAGTAGCCGAAAGCGGCAATGTGATGCCTCCAAAATCCACATGGTTCGAACCGAAACTGCGAAGCGGAATGGTGGTACACCTGCTGTGAAAATATCCGCTGCTCTTATTCTCTGCTGCATCGCTGTTATCTCCTGCGGAAAAACGGACAACGCTTCCAGTATCGTAACCACTTTTTCGAAGGCAATCGCCGATTCCAGCTACCAGGAGGCCTGGGCCCTTATAACTCCACAGAGCCAGCAGTGGTACGATTCTACCGCCTCGGTTCTCCACGAGTTCGGCTGGATAGAATCGCAGGCGGCCGTAACCAACCTTGCCGGTGACATGACCGAAGAGGAATTCCTCAGCCTGTCAGGAGAGGACATCTTCGTAAGGATGGTCAGCCAGTCCGAAGATGTGCATAATCTCAGTACCAGCATCAAGTCCGTCAGTTATCCTGACAGCCTTGTTGGAGTTGTCGTAGTAAGAACAGACGATGGCCTTCAGGAAATCATCGTCAGAAAAATCGGAGAGGAATGGCTGATCGACCTGGCCAGTCTGACACCTCCGGTTGAAGGAGGGTAGCAACATGAGGGGAAAAAGCAGAGGGATCCTTATTTTTTCATTTCTCTTCGGAGGAGTTGGAATACTATTTCTTCTCTGGGGCCTGGGGGTTTCCATAGGTAAATGGTGGCCGGTTTTCTTCGCGGCGGTTGGAATTGCATCCTTTGTTCGAGGTTTCCAGGAGATCGGTAACGTGGTTTTCGGCCTTCTTCTAATCGGCTGGAGCGCCGCCGGTATAGTATGCCTTCATGCGGGAGATATTGGCATTGATCACGCTCTGCCGTTCTTCATAGGCGCATTCATTCTCTGGATTCCGGCCTCATGGCTCATTGGCAGAATTCTAAGTACAGACAATAAATAGGGATAGTATCGACATGATGAACATTCTGTCCGGCAAACCGATTCTCTGCAGTCTGCTTGCAGCTTTTCTCTGGGGGGTATGGGCAGTAGGCGCTAAATTCTCAGCTGACAGAATCGGCTTTTTCAATTCATCACTGTTTTACGTTCTCTTCTCATTCGTGACCGTACTTACAGTCTATTCCATCTCGGGTATTCATATGCCTAAACTAACAAGTTCAGCAACATTGACAGCTATGGCTACCGGTATTGCCGGTGGACTTGCGCTTATCTGTTTTCAGGCAGCCATCAAAAGTGGCTCTGTAAGCACAGTAGTACCACTTACCGGCCTGTACCCTGTTATACCGGCCGTGTACGGCATCGCTTTATTGGGCGAAGATATAACTCCTGTTAAGATCATCGGAATCCTGCTGGCCATACTAGCGGCTATTCTATTGTCTCTGTAGTCTTCTTCAGCTTCCCGCTTTCGTTACCTCAGCACAACCAGTTTTGCGGAATCGGAGATACCTGCGTTCGTAACACCCCTGCAGAAGTATACACCTGAAGGAACAGGAACTCCGTTATCGTTTCTGCAGTTCCAGGAAACAATATGATTCCCGGGGTCGAGTAGATCATCTGACAGAACGGAAACTATCCTTCCATGCATGTCGTACACTTCAATTCTCGCATCCGCCGCGGAAAGTCCTCCCAGATAGAAGGAAATTGAAGCAGAAGACCCGCACGGATTTGGATAGATACTATGGAAACACAGCGGTGAAAGTCCGCCTTGCTCTGTCTGTTCAGCAATGCCTGTCTGATCTTCGTACAGATAAACTGTCAGATCAATGCGCTGTGTTACATTGAGCGATGATTCGTTCGATATTACCGAGCTGTACTGTTCATCGGAGGGAATAGTAAAATCAACATTTCCAGAACAGGCATTCTCTGATATTTCAAATGCCTCAAACGGATTACTGCTGATATAACTCGAGTAGTTTGCCTCATCACAAATGAAGAAATCAATATTTCCCGGAGAGAACGTTTCCGAATAGACATCTGAATCATCAAGGTTTTTACCGTATACGGTTTCTCCTGAAACATCGTATTCGACTACAAGCCTGTAATCATCGGCAGGTGGTACGGGAGGCGTATCAGGTGAGATATCCAGCGCGGTTACTTCTCCGGATAGTACTACATCAACTGTATAATGCTGACCTGTAACAGTTGATGTCGTGACAGTGTAGTTACCTGAAGGCGGGAAAATCCCGATAGGACTGGTTACTTTGAGGTAAAGAGGCCGGTTGTCGCCAAATACGTATTCTCCTGAACCTGAGCTCCCGGTGTAATCCACAAGACATCGTGGGCCCGGGCTTCCATCACTGTCCAGTACTACACAGGCGCCATCTACCGGATTTCCAAGATTATCCGTCACGTTAACAGTCAGGGTGCATACATCGGTATACCTCTCCGTTACATTCCATGTGTAACCGTCTCCCCTCCAGTCGAAAACACTGGCCATATCCCAGCCCCAGCCTGGATCGTAGTCTCTCGGGCTGTTTATGTGCGTTCCCACCGGCTCCCAGGCTATCCATTCCCTTTCCCAGAACTCATTTGTTTTATGGTTGTTTCGGTACATCACCGATACTGTCGCAGGTATGAATGCGGTTCTTGAAGCTGCTGTTGTCAGATAAGAATGAACGCTGCAAGTCCCTTCGTGCCAGTTGTATATCCTGACAGGCTGGTTATGGTGCGGATGAGATAGGAAGGTCATGACATCCGTCACCCATGTGCTCAGAGTCCCGATGGCTCCGTTATCGAGACTGTTTACATTGCAGTTCCAGAGGGTTTTACAGGCCGAAAGAGAATCCTTCAGCAGAGGATATCCCGTATCCGCGTGGTTGAAAAGGTAATCCCTCCAGAAAACACCGGTAGGGGGGTCGGCATGCCCTCCTGTTGCCGGATTTATGTAATCCGGCCTCTCTCTGTGGATTTTAGGGTGTGCGACAAACCAGTAATAGATGTCCTGCGGAAGTTCAAACGTCAACGTATCGGGAGCATCGTACACCTTGTATTGGATGGTCGAGTAGTAGTTCCCGCCGTTTGCTGAAGTTCCGTAGTCCATTATGTCGGCGTAAGCCAGGAATTGATCTGTATCGTACAGTAGCGACACATTGAAAGCAAGAACTTCAGGATAAAAAAGATGGCTGCCAATTGTCTGTGGAGCCAAATGCGCGATTTCAAAGGCGATTTCGTCAACGTAAGGGTCGGAAGCTGCCAGAATTATGTCAGCGTATATGTCCTGATAAGAACTCGAAAGCCTTGAAAAATTGTCAGCAAGATCGATCTGCAGCCATTCGGGAGCTTTCTCGACTGCGTCCTGAGCCTTGCTTGTCAAACCGCTCTGGGGAGGTTCAAACAGCAGTGTTCCAGAACCGTTCACGTAGGTTATCACGCATGCCTCTCCGGTGGGAATTCTTACTGAAGCATTGATAGAATCCACAAGCACCCATTCATAATCATCTTGCTGCAGTTCGTTTTCAAGCCCGGCGCCTGTCATTTCACAGGGAAGAGAGAACAGTACAACAAACATGACTGTAACCGGTAATAGTATTCTTGAGATTGTAGAAACTACCCGATACCTGATTTTACCGCTCATTGGAGATGTACCAGTCTGGAGGTGTAGCTCCTTGATCCGGCAACAAGGCGGCAGATATAGATTCCGCTGGGCGTTTGGTTCGCGGCGGTTCCGCTCCATGTTACCGTATTGGTTCCAGCCGGCATGTCATCGCTGATCAATGTATCCACAAGTCTTCCTGTGATATCGAATACCTCAAGCGTAACAGGCACCCGATCGGGAAGATCAAACGAAATAACGGTCGAACCTGAGAACGGATTCGGGCTGCTCGCAAGATTGCAGTCGATGAAGGGCTGCACGCCGCCGCTTATGCCTGTCAGAGGATTGCATGTAAAGGTAAGGTATCTTGTAGTGCCCGCCGGTAGAGGATCTTCAGTCTTGTTCCAGATATGCATAATAGCGAAATTGTCAGTAACGACAACATCTTTACAGTCATGGTTTACCACTGTGATATCCCGCGCTCTGATGGGGAGAAGAACTATTGGAGACCTGTAACCCCACTTACTCGTATAGCCGGGACTTCCCTCTATATTCATAGTTATGGTCACAGTGACCTCCCACGGAGTATCTGTACTGTCAACCACTACATCTTCAGAATAGAGCAATGTATCGTAAACACCCACACCGATGGGAACCCTCGCCTCCATAGCGGGATCTCCGTAAAGCGCGGAACCGTTCAGATCGGGTGCGCCTCCCGCTCCCGGGGTTCCGTTGTACTTGTCGTAATAGAGAGCCTGATTCGCAAGGTAATAAGCCTGCGGCCAGGTGTAATGTGCCTGACGCTCGAAGTACGCTTTGGTTCCTCCGTGCTGCTGACTGTACGATCCCTCGTTTATTACGTATCCGGTGTAGAAGTACGCTCCCGCGGTATGGAGCCATCCAAGAGCCAAAGAATTGAAGTTAACTATCTTGCCGATCTGACAATTTCCGAGTCCAAAGAAAATCTTGGGATTGTCAGAGTTTATATGCAGCGTGTCTCCCGTATTTGTGCGACCGAGCGCCTGGCATCCCGAGATTCCGTACGATCTGAAATATCCTTCGTCACCGGAAGTTGGATAGTGCATCTGCCACTGGTAATGAGCACCGTGTCCGCTTGTAACGAAAATATCGATAGAGTCGGCATTCAGGCAGTCAACAAGCCATTGCGTTCTGTCCGTGGGGCCGTCTGTGTGCTGAATAGCGTCCGGATCGTTCAGCGCTTTGGTATAGTAAAGTCCATAAGTACTCTCGCTTGTGGAAATACCCCGCGGATAATGGGTAAGATCACAGCTGGTAGTTCCTCCGAGAACTGTTTCAACGTCAAACCCCTCTGGACCGGTCGCTAGCCTCAGAGCGTCGGACGCATAGTACCCTGTAACGATTCCCCATATAGCGTCTCCGTACGGATCGTCATCCAGTCCACGGCCGAATTTCCATACGGTATCCACGAATGTCGCTGTTGCGTTATCCCATTCAGATACGAATGCGATGTAATCCGGGGCGTACAGGCTGAGGGAATGTTGAATGTTGTAGATACTTCCTGAGTAAGTAAAAACCTCGGCCGAATACTTCGCTACAAGGCTGTCCACCACTTCGGCCCAATCGGCCTCAAGGTAAGTATCATCCCGAACCACTACCGCATATCTGAACGAACCTCTTTCCGCAGTCCACTGTGCCGTGACCGGAGCGGCAAAGATGCAAAGAAGGCACAGAACAACAAGGAGAGTGCCTGCATTTCCCGCATTCGTGAAAGAACGAACTGTACCCGGATGATTCTTCATGATGACCTTCCGTTTCTGTTATGTAAGCACCTTTATCTCTACAATATCATTTACTTATCTATTGATAGCTCCTTTATGGAATATTTGAAGAGAGATGTCAAGCCATATGCTATAACCCGCAAACAGCGTACATGGTAAATAAAGAGACTATTTCCATTCCGAGATAACAAGGCACTTTCCGGTTGCGGTTGAGCTTCCCGCGTTTATACGGTAGAAGTACATTCCGGAATCAATACCATCCGGGTTCCAGTTAACGGAGTGAGTTCCCGGCATCTGTTCTCCCTGCGTCAGTTCTGCTATCAGTCGTCCTCTTACATCGAATATATTTATGGACACTTCACTCTCATCGGACAGAGAATAGACAATTGCAGTCTGAGTACTGAAGGGATTGGGATGATTCCGTATCGAACTGATATGACCGTAACCAAGATCGCCTGCCTCGATTCCTGTCCCGGGATAGTCAAAATCATAAACAGCAGAACCGGTTTCTCCGGCAGAATTTGATCCGGAAACCAGTACGGAATAGGTTCCGTCCCCGGAAGCCGCGAAAGTTCCATCCCAGACAGCCCCGCTGCCGGTCATTTCCACGAATGCTATGGAATCATCCGGAAACTCCACTCTCAACATGGGTATGGAGTTCCGTTTCATGTAGTACACCGATTTTGCTTCGTTGCAGCCGTATTCGCCGCGCTCAAAAATTACATGAGTATTCATATATCCGTCAACAGCGCATTTCGCATACCGGATCTTCTGATTCGACAGGAACGCGGCTTCCTGTATAAGGGTCAGGTCATCATCGCTCATCGACTGACCGGCGCCATCAAGGTTACCGTTGATCTTTGTATAGTAAGCTGATGTGGTCTGCTGGGAACTTCTTGCCCAGACTATATGAATGTTGTTCTCATTATCGATATCCATCATCGGCGCCCAGACCTGATTGCTGGTCGGTGTAAGGTAACTCTCATCGATGCAGATGCTTCCATCGGGATAAAGTTTCATATAGGAGAGAAGATTCGAGGATCCCGTCCAGTGCTGCCAGATGATGTGCGCGTTTCCGTTGCTGTCACAGCATATCTGGGGCTTGTTCAATTGATGAGAGGCATTGTAGCAAAGTGATATCGGAGTCGCCCAGGATGTTCCTCCGTCATCGCTGTACGAGCAGGTTATATCATGCATATCTTTCGACCATACAATATAGATCCTGCCGCCTGCAGTGACAGTGGTACGTATACCATTGGTCCATGCACCCGCTCCGGTGATAATGGTCTGTCCGCTTACGAGTATTGTGCCGTCTGCATCGATTTTCGTGAACTGAATGCTGGAACTGCCCGAAAAGATATACGTCACATTGTTCGCATCAACAACACCTTCGGAATCAAGTGTAGGCTGCTCAAGATATATATTTTCAGAGGGATTGTTGATGATAAGAGGGTTGTTGCCCGGACCGTTCCAATTAAGGTTCTGTTCGCTGATATTGCCGCTGTTATCAAGAACGTACATGTTAAAATTACTGTTCGGGCTGGAATACTGATAGAGTTTAACCGCGGCGTAAATCATGTTATCAGCGTCTTTGTTTATCCTTGTATTAAGCCACCAGTAATCCCAGTTGGCATGACTCCAGATTTCTCTGTCAGCAATCCAGCCTTCAAAGAGATCTTCGTTTGAAGTAACATGAATGGTTATATCCCCGCCTGATTCGGTATGACTTACTGTAAAGTCCGGTTGATCACAACTACCGGATATGATTCTAACCATTGAGGTTTCATTTGTTAAATCGGGTTCTTCGGTATAACCGATACGGTCATTTAACTCGGGATCTTCCGGAAGCGCGAAACAAAATCCCACGCAGATAATCATAAGTAAGAAGCTTAGCCTGACAGTGGACATACAAATCCTCCTCCTTGTTGTAGAATATCTTCTATTATAGAATGTATTAGTATAGTAGATAATGTCTCTCATCCACAATATGAGAAAGTTCATATTGTAGATGACAACACGACTGGATCCAAAGGAAATGAAAGGAAAAGAAACATGTGTTCCGTAACAGGTACTGCGGGAAAAGTAACTGGTATTCTTTTTTTCCTTTGCTTGCTTCTCTTGTTTTGTCCATCGTTATTTGCCCGTGAAGAACACTTAAAAAACGTACTTGTGCTGAACTCATATCACAGCGGCTTCACCCATACAGATGACATCATTGAGGGAATAGAAAACATTCTGCAGCCTGAAGAGAACAACATAGAACTCCGAATTGAGTACATGGATACAAAAACCATGGGTTACGAGACGGAATACAAAGAAAGGCTTGTTGATTTCTATACATACAAATACGGCAATACAGAATTTGATCTTATCATTTCAACCGATGACAACGCTTTCAACTTCCTTCTGGAGTATCACTATGATCTGTTTCCTGGCGTGCCTGCTGTTTTCTGCGGCGTGAATAATCTCGATGCTCCTGATCTTATTGATAGAGACATCTTTACAGGGATCATTGAAATAGTCTCTGTGAAAGAAACAATAGAAATCGCTATGAGATTGCATCCGGAAACCAGGCAAATAGTATTTGTTGTTGACAACACGCCTACCGGAGAATCCGTATGGAACCAGATAAAAGAACAATCCGAATATTTTGAGGGAATTCAGTTTACGCGCATTGGTGACGGCATTTCAATGACACAGATCGAGGATGAGGTTGGCAATTTGTCCGATGACGCAATTGTTCTTTTCGGTCCGTACAATCGAGATAACACCGGAAATTATATTTCTTCCCAGGAATGTGCTTCTCTTGTGTCCGAGGCAAGCGTGCGGCCAGTGTATGGATACACCGACCTGTTGATACACAGCGGAATTGTTGGAGGGAAACTGTTCGGTGAATTCCATCACGGACAGAACACCGCTGAGATCGCTCAACGTATTCTGAATGGAGAAAATGTTTGTGATGTTCAAGTTATTGAGATATGTCCCTCTCAATATATGTTCAATTACGAACAATTGGAACGGTGGAACATTGAGCTTTCCGAGCTTCCCGAGGGCAGCATTGTGATCAACGAGCCCGAACCATCGTTCTATGAAAAATACTATCGGCTGATCTGGTCTATTGCTGTGTTCATCTCTTTGGAAACGCTGATTCTTCTTGGACTCATCGTGAACGTATCCAAACGAAAAAAAGCGGAAAAGGCTCTCAGGAAACAGCAGGACGAACTGGAGGAACTGGTTTCATATCGCACTGCTGACCTCGAAGCCACCAACAGGGAACTCGAAGCATTTGCCTACTCGGTTTCCCATGATCTGCGCGCTCCGCTTCGCGGAATCGATGGATTCAGTCATGCATTTCTGGAGGAATACTCGGAGAATATAGATGATAAGGGCAAAGACTATTTGAAGCGTATTCGCGCAGGAGCTCATAAGATGGACCGTCTCATCGACGATCTGCTGAAGCTTTCCCGCCTGTCTCGCTCCGAGATGCGGTACGACACTGTGGATATGAGCGCATTCGCCATTGAAATTGCCGAAGACCTTCGGCAAACAGATACCGATAGAAATGTAGAATTCGTTATTTCACCGAGTATCTCCGCACACGGAGACGCAACGCTGCTGAAAATCGCGCTGATTAACCTTCTGTCCAACGCTTGGAAATTCACAGGCAATCACGAGCATGCCAGGATCGAAGTCGGTGTTGAGAATATTAAAAACGATAACGTCTACTTCGTTCGAGACGATGGAGCCGGTTTCAATATGAAATATGTTGAAAAATTGTTTGGTGTGTTTCAACGCCTGCACGGTACAACTGAATTCTCAGGCAACGGAATCGGTCTTGCTACCGTACAACGGATAATACGCCGGCACGGGGGAAAAATATGGGCCGAAAGCGAAGTGGAGAAAGGGGCAACCTTCTATTTCACCTTACCCAAACAGAATTCTTGAAATCGATGCGGAAACAAGTCCCGGACAAAGAGTCTCTTGCTAAAATGCTCAGTCTGCACTTCCTGCATCACAGGAAACTCTTACCAATGCTCTGCAGACTCTCACTCATGGCCGTCCTCGTGCTGGGTATGTGTGGGTGCAACCATCTGCGAGCCGCTCCAACGTCGCAAGAGGAGGAGAACATGAGCATCGATGAGGAGCGGGCCATAGAGATCGCAAAAATGGATGCCGCCAACGTCTACCGTGACCTCTCGGTCTATGATGTGGTCGTAAGTGAAGGCGAAGGGGTGTGGATCGTGCGCTTCGTCTTCTCGGACAAGGACATGGTCGGAGGCGGTCCGGAGTACGAGATCTCGATGGAAGATGGGGCGATCGTGAAGAAGATCTACTCGCAGTGAGTCCGGGAATCGCAGCCCACTTTCCTATTATTATGCGGAAACAAGTCCCGGACAAAGAGTCTCTTGCTAAAATGCCTGTTTTGGTTTCTCCTTACGAAAATACGATCGCATGACTGAAATAGTGAAAATATTGACGATATTTCCTTAATTTGTATAATTGTATAATTGAAATTACAAATATGGAAAGGAATCCGTAATGAAATATGAACTTCTTTTAATAACAGTTGTGTTTATTCTTACTTTCTCCGGTTGCGGTAGCGAACAGACAGAACAGATCCCGGACGAACCGGTAGAGGACGCAGAATTTGCTTTAGAACTCGTGATTACCGACTCTATAGGTGTTGAACTCGGTGACTCGAATTACGTTTTCGGTTCAATAGAAGCTTCCTCGCATACCGCTGAGGGAAACATACTTGTTCTCGACAGACCAGCATGCTGCGTTCGCGAATACACTCCCGATGGCATCTTTGTCGGGAGCTTCGGAAGACGTGGTTCAGGTCCTGGTGAGTTTTACAATCCGCTGTCCATGGTTCGGCTGAATGACGGCCGAGTAGCCATATTCGATATGCAGGCTGGCGGGATGAGCGTTTTTCTTGCAGACGGCGAATGGGAAGGAATTGCCACCGACATCTTCAGAGAACCGGTGATGTGGTTAACAGCAGCTGACAGTAATCGCTACGTCGGCACAATCAACAGTTTTGAGATCGTTGACGATCAGCCTATTCTTACGGCTTATGTGGGCAAGTTCGAGATAGACGAGACGGAACCATCCCTTATTTACTGGGAGAATTCTTTTGTGTTCGATTTTTCAAATTCTTCACAGATCGTCGAAGAAGCGTATTTCGCCAAAACATGGGCTTCAGACAGAGATGGAAACGTTTTCATTGCCTCAAGAGATACAGAGGAGTACCTGATAAGCGGATTTGACGTAAACGGTGAGGAATTCGTCGAGATATCAATGGATCTGCCTGCGGTTCAGAAGTCCGAAGAGGAGATAGCTGAAGAAGCCGAATTCTGGAATCAACGGGCTAAGAACATGGGGTACGGTGGCCAGCTCAATTACCAGCCGGATCCGTACCGATGGAAAATACATTCGATGGGAATCGACAGTGAGAACAGGCTCTGGGTAAGAAGAGGAACCGAAGATACTCCTACGTTCGATGTGTTCGGTTACGATGGAAAGCACATCTTCAATGCGTGCATTCCATCAGTTATCGGAACTGACGGTCTTCTATGGGAAGTACATGTAGATGAATTCGGAATACTCGCTTGGTCTCTCAACCCTCTTGATGGGTATCAGAAACTCTATACGCTCGAACTTCAGTGAAAATGGGGGGGGAAATGGGAAAGGATTTAAGTAACGACAGTAGCTAACTCCACTGGTTCGATTCAAACTTGTAAGGAGATACAATGAGAAACATGCTGTTCCTTGTTCTGCTATGCGGTTCATGTGCACTGGCGCAGCCGTCCGTCGGGGTACATACCGGTATCCTGATCCCTACAGGAGAATTCGCTCAGACCTATTCCCTCAGTCCTGCTGTCGGTGTTGATATTTTGGTTCCATTTCTGTTCGGACATCTGGAAAGCAGTCTCGAATATGTTTTTCTTACCACCGAGAGCGAAAATCGCTCCGCTTACATGATACCGGTGCTGTTTGGCGGAAGAATGTGTTTTGGGTCATTATATTTCGGCGGAGGTGTCGCTCTTCACACACTCAAGTGGGAAGAAGCCGGTCAAGAGGAAAAGACCAGTGAATTCGGCGGTTACTGGAATATCGGTACTGATGTTCTGATCTTCAATCGTGATATAGAGATAGCTTGGAAGATACATCTTCTGGATTTCGATGATACTGTGCTCTCCCTTTCAGCCGGCACCTATTTCTGAGAAAAAGGGGGAAAAGGGGTCAAATCTTTACTCTTGACATTGTACTTTTATCATTATTGCATCTTATAGAAAGAAAGCATAAATGCCATGTCTGATGTTTTTCATTTGGAATCAAGTAATTGTCAAGGATAAAGATTTGACCCCATTTCCGTAATGTCAAGAGTAAAGATTTGACCCCTTTTTTTTCTTATTCAATGCTTATCGGCTGCATCAGGTAAAGAACCTGATCGGAACCCAGAAACTCAACAAGGCTTTCGGATACTCCGAATCCCGGTAACTCCATCGTTCCGGGAAAAGACGGAGTCGGATAAATTCGAACATCGGGAATTTCATCGATATCCATCCCCGTCAACCCCGCAGCGTAGTAAATCGCGTCAACGACTCCTCCGCACTCATCAATTATTCCGATTTCGAGTGCATCGGTACCGGACCATATTCTGCCCCGGCCTATTGAATCTACCTCTTCGAAGGTCATATCCCTGCCTTCAGCCACCGTTTCAATGAATACGTTGTAGCCGTCCTCCATGAGTTCGAATGACCTTTCCCTCTCTCCGTCAGTGTACTGCCGGAAGGGGCTGTACATCGATGCCATAGGGTTTGTCGATACTTCCTCAACGTTTATTCGGAGATTTTCCATCAAACCGCCAAAGGAGAATTTGCCAGATATTATTCCAATGGAACCTGTTAAGGTCATCCTGTCGGCAAATATCCAGTCAGCCCCGCAGGCCATGTAATAACCGCCGGAGCCTGCCACGCCTCCCATTGAAACGATTACTGGAATTTTGCTTCGAGCT
>Ga0255390_1027_pt1 | contig 23200 bp, 34 predicted proteins | sample ANMaggSSYBR01H11_FD_182111 | JGI IMG/M metagenome (GOLD analysis project Ga0255390, IMG submission 182111) | Sediment cell enrichment communities from methane seep in Santa Monica Basin, California, United Staets - ANME aggregate JGI... | ecosystem: Environmental > Aquatic > Marine > Cold seeps >... | reverse complement strand
AAAAATGTCGTAACTCACGTAGTCAGGCTGAAGCCTATCCACCTGAGTGATCAGTTACAAAAAGTCAATCATTCCATTGTTTCAGAGGCTTAGGTATTATAGGAGGAGGGTTTAACAGTGAAATTTCCATATGGTATATCTGACTTTAAAAAGGTTAATACTCAGGGCTATTATTATTGTGACAGAACAGATAAAATATCTCTGCTTGAAAAATCAGATTCTCAACTATTCATCCGCCCCAGGCGTTTTGGCAAGAGTCTTGTTCTTTCAATGCTGGAAAATTATTATGATGTGGCAAAAAAAGACGAGTTTGAAGCGATTTTTGGCGGGCTTAAAATCGGGAAAAATCCCACAGATTTGCGCAATTCATATTTTATTTTGAAACTGGACTTTTCCTGCGTTGATCCGACCGGAAGCGCTGAAGATGTGAAAAAAGCTCTGTTTAATCACATCAATGGTTGTATTGAAGAATTTTATGCTTTCTATAAATATAAAGGATATGAACTGCCTCAAATAAAAGTTAATTTTGATGATGCTCTATACTCTTTAAAATCCTTGGTAAGTGCAGTCCGCATGACTCCATACCCGATTTATCTTCTCATAGATGAATATGATAATTTTGCCAATACAGTAATGATGGGGGTGCAGAGCGCTGGAAAGAGATATGAAGCTCTTGTGCATGACGAAGGACCTTTAAGAACTTTTTTCAAGGCTGTAAAATCCTTAACTTCAGGTTCCATGTTTGACAGGGTCTTTATAACAGGGGTTTCGCCTGTTGTTATGAGCGATATTACAAGCGGATATAATATTGCAAAAAATATCTATTTTGAGCCAAAATTCAACAATTTATGTGGTTTTAGAGAAAACGAGGTACGCAAAGTAATTGAACAGATTTTTGTTGAATGCAACTTTGGCACAGAAAAAACAGATGAAGCTCTTAATTTAATGAAAACATATTACGATGGATATCTTTTTGCATTTGGCACGGATGAATATATTTATAATCCCACATTATGTCTTTATTTTTTTGAACAGTTCCAGGAAATGTGCGGTTATCCGAGAGAGATGCTTGATGACAATCTTGCAACTGATGAATCAAAGCTGGAGTATATTGCTCAGATTCCCAGGGGAAGAGATCTTTTAATGAGCCTGATGGAAAACAAACAGCAGGTTGTTGCATCCAGAATCAGCAAGCGCTTTGGCATCAGGGAGATGCTGACGGATAAATCCAAAGACAATACATTTCTGGTCTCTTTTCTCTACTACTTTGGAGTATTGACTATTGCAGGCGAGACAGAAGAACTGCAGGTGATCTTGAAAGTTCCCAACCTCGTTATGAAAAGCCTTTATGTGGAGCGGATACAGAAGATGCTTCTGCCGGAACCGGAAGACAGGGATGATGGCAGGGAAGCGGCAAAACTGGTGTATCAAAAAGGAGAGATGGCGCCTCTGTGCAGATTCATGGAGGAGAGATATCTCAAGGTTTTTCATAACAGAGATTACAGATGGGCCAATGAACTGACATTAAAGACCGCATTCCTGACCCTGCTTTACAACGATATTATCTATATCATGGATTCTGAAACTGAAATTGACCGCCGCTATGCCGATCTGACTATGATCATCAGGCCGGACAAGAGATATGGCAAGATATTTGATGTTTTGATTGAGTTCAAGTTTGTAAAGCTCAAGGATGCAGGAATGAGCGCTGACCAGGCAAAGCAGTTGTCTGAAAATGAGCTTTGTCTGATTCCTGAGATTGTAAAGCAGATAAAAGATGGTGAAAAACAGGTAAAAGACTATGGAAAAAAACTTGACCAAAAATATGGTAATCTAAGATTACAGAAATTCGTAGTGGTGGCTCTGGGGTTTGAAAGAGTATGTTTTAGAAAAATTAACTAAGTTGAGCGATTTTCTGCGAAGAAATGTGCCGAGATCTTAAATATTAACTGGTACATTTCATTCTCAATAATTAAAAATTAAGATGTGACCCTGGGAACTTCCAACACTTCTCTACAAAAGGTTTCTAAAGTAAGATAAGAAGATATAAAAAAATGATGCTTTTGTCATCCATGAAAAAAAAATTCATATATTACAGTACAATGCTCATCATCCTGCTGTGTGTTGCAAATGCGGGCACCGTGGGCATTGCCCTCGAACAAGAGCAGGGTTTTTGTAATCGAATTCTTGATGTACGGATTACCGGAGACAAACTTTCGCTTCATGCTGATCAGGCTCCACTGCAAAGCATTTTGCAGCGCATGGCCGATCTTGGCATAAAGATACGCATTGACCCACAACTTAACCCAAAAATATCAGCATCATTTAAAGATCGGGACATACAAGAAGGTTTCGACTCGATCCTCAAATCCTTTAGCTATGTTCTGATCTGGGGGTCTATCGAGGTACCAGCCGGTCCCATTGTCAATTTGGCTGAAATCCATGTCTTCAAGCCGGGCAATAAAGGACTTATGAAACCTCTCGGCACGAGATCAGGCCTGGCTATTGCAAGAAATCCCGGAGATGGATCGTTATATGTTCAGGATGAGATACTTCTGAGGCTCAAGCCGGAAATGAACCTTCTGGAATTCAAAAGACTTCTGAGGCAAATCGGCGGAAGAGTAGTGGCCGGAAATGCTGCTATGGCGATTTATAAAATTCGCCTTCCTGAAAACTCCGATATTACTTCTCTCGTGGAACAGATCACAAAGCATCCCGGAATCGCAAAAGCTGAACCTAACTATGCCTATCCAATCTCCGTGCCCTTCAAAATTTCCGCTCCAAACATACCCACCTCCGACTCTTACAATATTCCTGAGCCACGAGGCGCGGCACCGGTTGCCATTCTCGATACCGGCCTGATTCCTGATTCCGGTCTGGAAGATTTTGTCCTGGCCTCACTTGATGCTTTGAACCCTGATGAATTTATTTCAGATCCCTTTGGTCATGGAACACAGATGGCCTTAATCGCTGCCGGGGTTGTCAAACCTTACGGAGTCAAAACAGGTTCCGAGACTCAAATTCCCATAATTCCCGTCAGAACTTTTGACGATAATGGTTTTACATCAAATTTTAACATAATGGAAAGTATTGATTTTGCCTTAAACAATGGCGCACGTGTAATGAGTTTAAGCTGGGGATCAGAAACCAGAAGCGATTTTCTGGAAAATGCTCTTGATTACGCAAGTTCAAAGAATCTCATTATTGTCGCAGCCGCCGGAAATGAACCGACAGGAAAACCATTCTATCCTGCCGCCTATTCATCTGTTATTGGCGTAAGTGCGCTTGAACCGGGCGGTAAAGCCTGGGAAAATTCAAATTATGGAAGTTTCGTGACGCTGTATGCTCCCGGATTCGCTACATTACCTGTGGGTTATAAGGGAGATCCCGGGGCCTATGCGGGAACCTCCATTTCCACTGCCTTTGTGGCAAACAGCATTGCAAATTACCTGTCGCGGAACCCTGAGGCAACGAACCAGGAAGTCTTTAATGCGCTGGTGAAAGAATTGGGTAAATACTCAGCCACGAATTGACATAAGGGCTCGGTCAAAAAGGGTGACATCAACGCTGACGGGGATATAAATCCGGCAGATGCCATTTTGGCCTTGCAGGTTGTGATGTGAACGGTGACGGCAAGATTGGGATGGAAGAAGTGATTTACATCCTTCAGAAGGTTTCCGGCTTGAGGGAATAATCCATAAATTGCCTCCAAAGTTACATATTGTCCAAAACCACAAGATAAGTTATATCTCAGTTATGAAAAAACACTGGCAAATACTTCAACCGGATATCGGTTCTGTAAAAAAAATCAGTAACGTTCTTAAATGTAATCCAATCATAGCAAGCATTCTAATTAATCGAAACATTGTTTCTGTTGAGGATGCCTTTGATTTTCTTAATCCCTCATTTAACAATATGCGTCCTCCGTTTTCAATAAAAGGAATAAATACCGCTGTCAGCCGTATTTATTCCGCAATAATCAATAATGAAAAGATTTTAATTTTCGGGGATTATGATGTTGACGGAATAACAGCTACAACTATCCTTTTAGAATTCTTCAGTTACATAGGAACAAATGCATATTACTATATCCCGCACAGGATAAAAGAAGGATATGGTCTGCAAAAAAACCATATTACAGATTATGCGTTGCCAAAAGGAATAAACCTTATAATAACTGTGGACTGCGGGTCCAGCAGTTATGATGCTGTAAAAGCTGCACAACGTCTTGGAATAGATGTAATTATAACCGATCATCACAGAATAACGGACAGACCGCCTCATGCATTTGCTGTTGTAAACCCAAAACGCACCGATTGCACCTCAGGTCTTGATAACCTCGCAGGAGTTGGTGTGGCCTTTTATCTACTCATCTGCCTCAGAAAACACCTGCGTGACAACAGCTTCTGGCATAACTTGCCAGAGCCCAATTTAAAAAATCTTTGCGATCTTGTAGCCCTTGGAACCGTTGCTGATATGGTTCCTCTTGTTGATGAAAACCGGATATTAGTTAATGCGGGACTTGAAAAAATCTACACAGGTGAACGTAATGGGATGAAAGCATTGGTCGAAGAATGCAAATTAAAAGCCCCATTAGCAGACACGGATGATATTGCTTTCAAGCTGGCGCCAAGGTTAAATGCACCGGGCAGAATAGACCATGCAAAAACCGCAGTTGAACTTTTAACCGCAAAACACCTTGACATGGCGAGACAAACTGCTCAAACACTCAACAAACTGAATATCCAAAGACAGGTTATTGAAAAAGAACTAACTGATAATATCCTGTTTTATTTAAATAAAAATTCTCATCTGCTACAAAAGAAAACGCTCGTATTATCTAATCAAGGATGGCACGAAGGGATTCTTGGGATCGTTGCGTCAAGGCTTGCAAAAAAATTTTTCCGGCCTGTTGTGCTTATTTCAACAAAAGATGGTATTGGCAAAGGCTCTGCGAGAAGTGTGCCTGGAATTGACCTGTATGACGGGCTTATGGCTTGTGCAAGTGATCTTGAAAATTTTGGCGGGCATTCAATGGCCGCCGGCTTAAAATTAAAGGATGAAAATATAAATCTATTTCAAGAAAATTTTGAAAAAGTTGTGAAGAACATGACAAAAAAGATAAATCTTGTGCCGGTAATTACAATTGATTATGAACTTAATTTCGATGACATTTCAGACACGCTGATTGACGATCTTGAAGCCTTAAAGCCCTTTGGAGCAGGAAACCATGAACCTCTTTTTACGGCTAAAAACATTAAAGTTTTATCTTCTAAAATTGTTGGCGAAAATCATAGAAACATGCTTTTAAAGCAGAACTCATCCAGCAAAGGAAAGGGCTTTAACGCAATTCATTTCAACATTGATAAAAGCAAACAACTAAATGACGGATTTGATAAAATTGCATTCAGGCTGCGCTGGAACCACTGGAATGGAACAAAAAAAGCACAAATTATTATTGAAGAAACGTAACTGCTCAGGTTCACAGTTCCAGCAACCAAGCCTGAACCTGACAACCTTTGCAATATTTTCCTTGCAATCCATTGTACATACAATTATTATGCCTTGCAAAAATATTAAATAAACAGCGGGCGTTCAGTGTTGGATTCCCTTAGTTAACCTTCACTAACCCTGAACCTTGAACCGTTACAACAACTATAGGTGATAATCCATGGCTAAAATATTCAGGCCTAGCAATCGTGAATCAAGTATTTTATCTAAAATAGAATCTTCAAAGGAATATGCTAAAAGACGGGCAATAAACAGCGTAAAAGAATGTATCGAACCGCTCTCGAATGCTATTGCCATGAAGCTTATTGAAAACGATATCATTGAAACAACCAATAAAAACGGATTGGAAGAACAGATTAATAAATGCCTCGAAAAGTTAAGCCATTCTGATGAGTTTGATATTGACTACCAAATTGCACCAGTTAGAAATATTATTCCAAATCCACATATCGTAAGCATTTATGTTACCTCTTTTGTAATAGAAAAACTAATAAATCACAAAGATGTTATTGATATATTCGGTTCTGATGAAGATATATATCATTGTATAAACCAGCAAGTTATAAAATTCCTGCCTTAACAATGCGCCCATCATTTCATCCAAGGCTAATCAACGGACCTTTCGATGATCCTGGAATATTTATCCCTTTTTTATTTGAAAAACGAGCCCTGATTTTCGATTTAGGCGATATTTATTCTCTTTCAACAAGAGATATTCTTAAAATAAGCCATATTTTTGTCACACATACACATATGGATCACTTTGTGGGTTTTGATAAAGTGCTTAGGCTTTTCCTTGGCCGCGAAAAAAACTTATATCTGTATGGCCCTGAGGGTTTTATGAAGAATGTTGAAGGAAAACTGGCAGGCTATTCATGGAACCTTGTAGGAAATTTCAGCAACAGCTTCTCTTTAAACGTTACCGAGGTGCATCCTGAGCACCTGATTTCCAGAGAGTATGTTTGTCAAAACAGATTTATCCCTACTAAAAAAGATGTAAAAGTACCCTTTAATACCATTCTTTTAAAGGAACCAGCACTGTCCGTTTCTGCTGTAATCCTGGACCACAGCATACCATGCCTGGGATTTTCAATCAAAGAACGATTTCACGTTAATATAATTAAAGACAAGGTTATTGCTCTTGGGCTTGAAATAGGCCCCTGGCTAAAAGACTTCAAACAAGCATTATTCAACCACCAGAATCCTGAATCTGAATTCGTTGTAAGATACGGAAGAAATAATAAAGAAAAAAAATTTATTCTCGGCAACCTTTTAAAACAAATCGCCATTATTACTCCCGGGCAAAAAATTACATATATTGCAGATGTAGTTTATAGTGACCGTAACAAAGAAAAAATAATAGGACTTGCAAAAAATTCGGATCATCTTTTTATAGAAGCGGCATTTCTTGAAAATGACAGAGACATAGCTGAAAAAAAATATCACCTTACTGCTCATCAGGCCGGCAAATTAGCAGGCAAAGCCAATATTAAACAATACACTCTTTTCCACTTCTCACCAAGATATACAGGAAAAGAATATCTATTAATAAAAGAAGCACTGACCGCATTTAAAAAGTACAAAGTACTCGAGAGGTTACACCAAATAAAAAAGCCCTGTATATGCAGACAGGGCTTTTTTTAATATCTATTTCTCAAGCTCGGTTTTTTCTACCTCATCTTCAGGTTTATCTTTATCTTCTTCAGTTACGGTCTCTTTTGATTCTGCTGCCAACTCCATTTCATCCGAGTTCTTGTCCGTATCTTCTTCCTGCTCGGCAGACTTTTTTTCTACTATCTTTTCTACATGCTTTTCTTCTTTTTTCTCAGGCTCGACTTTCTCTACTGCAACCTCTGCAACCTGTTTCTTTTCAACAGCAGCACTTTTTTTGCCCTTTGTTTTCTTTTTTTTACTTTTTTCCTTTTCCGTAGTAACGAGTTCGATCATTGAAACAAGCGCGGCATCTCCCGGACGTCTTCCCAGTTTAACAATTCTTGTATATCCTCCTGACATTGTACCAAAGCGCTCGTTAGCTTCACTAAACAACTTGTAAACAACGGCTTTCTCCCTTATTATTGAAAGCGCCTGTCGTCTGGCATGAAGATCTCCCCGCTTTGCAAGAGTAATCAGATGGTCTGCCCAGCGTCTTAATCCTTTTGCTTTTGTATCAGTAGTACGGATACGTTCATATTTAAACAGAGAAGTAACCATGTTTCTGAACATGGCATCTCTGTGGCTACTAGTTCTATTTAATTTCAATCCAGCTTTTCGATGTCTCATAGTTCAGTTTGCTCCCCTTCATCTGTATCTTCCTCGGGAGGCACAAATCCATCAAGCTTCATACCCAAAGAAAGACCCATCTCACTTAAGACTTCCTTGATCTCATTCAAAGATTTTCTACCAAAGTTTTTTGTCTTAAGCATTTCTGCTTCGGATTTACTTACCAACTGATAAATCTTTAGTATATCGGCATTTTTGAGGCAATTAGCGCTACGAACAGAAAGCTCAAGTTCATCAACACTTCTGTAAAGGTTTTCATTAAACTGAGGCTCTTGCAGCTCATCAACTTTCTTCTCGGCTTCCGGTTCAATTTTTTCATCAAAATTAATAAAAATTGTCAACTGCTCTTTTAAAATCTTGGCGGCGTATGCTACTGCATCCTCGGGCAGTATGCTTCCATCTGTCCACACCTCCAAGGTGAGCTTATCATAGTCGGTTTTCTGCCCCACCCTGGCATTATCTACTCCATAATTTACACGCTTAATAGGAGAAAATACTGCATCAACAGGTATTGTGCCTAAAGGTGCGTCTTCATCCTTATTGGCTTCGGACAAAGAATATCCTTTCCCGATTTTAACGGTCATGGTTATATCCAGTTTCGCGTTCTTGGAAAGAGTTGCAATATGTGCATCAGGGTTAAGAACTTCGCATCTTCCGTCATCACTGATTATATCGCCGGCGGTTACTTTTCCCTCTCCTTCGACATTAATGTAAACTGTCTTTGGTTCAGAATGGGCTACTTTGAAACGCACCTCTTTCAAATTAAGAATAATCTCGGAAACATCCTCGAGCACACCTGAAATAACACTGAATTCATGCATTACAGTATCAAATTTTACCGCTACTATTGCAGATCCATACAAAGAAGAAAGTATTATCCGCCTTAAAGAATTGCCAATCGTTATGCCAAATCCTCTTTCAAGAGGCTCACAAACAAACTTGCCATAAGTAGGTTTGCTGGTTACCTGCACCTTTTCCGGCCTTATCATTTCTTGCCAGTTCATGTACATAAGTTCATTTGACGACATATTTTATCTCCAGATTAATTTTTTGGGGATTTAGTTATTCCCTCATTCCAATATAGACTTTCAGATAAATAATCTCACAAGGATAGAAGGAGGAAGGCGTATTAGTTATACGTCGACGACTGATAACGCAGTGAAATTATTTATCTGAAAGTCTATAGGAAAAAATTCTGTTTTTTACTTGGAATAAAGCTCCACTATAAGTTGCTCCTGGATAGGCATTGTCAGGTCTTCTCGGACAGGATAACCTTTTACTATACCCTTCAAGTTCTCTTTTTCCAAATCAAGCCACTGTGGAATACCTCTTCGAACAACGGCGTCAAGTGAATCTTTTATGGTCTGCACGTTACGGCTTTTTTCACGTATTTCAACAACATCACCCATTTTTATCAGATATGAAGGAATATTTACCTTCTTGCCATTAATAAGGAAGTGACTATGCTTGACAAGCTGACGGCCTTGAGTTCTTGAATTAACAAATCCCAAACGATAAACAACATTATCAAGCCGACGTTCCAGCAATACAAGTAAATTTGTTCCAGTTATACCCTTCTGGCGGTCCGCTCTCTTAAAAAATAGACGAAATTGCTTTTCGGAAAGACCATACATGCGTTTTACCTTCTGCTTTTCACGAAGCTGAATAGCATAATCCGAATTTTTTCTTCCACGACGCTGGCCATGCTGACCAGGTGGATAACTCCGTCTGTCAAAAGCACATTTATCAGAATAACAGCGATCTCCCTTTAGGAACAATTTTAAGTTTTCTCGTCGGCATAACCGACAAACTGACCCTATATATCGTGCCAAATTTTCCTCCTTTTTTATATAGTGCCCGAACGAAAACTAGAAAATTTTTTCAAGTTCAAGGAAAGCGCAAATTTTAACCACAGAAATACATTGAGTATTTCGAGGATTAAAATTTAAGCCTGACGCAGAAATTGAAAAAATTAGCAGTTTTCGTTCAGGCACTATCTATACCCTACGTCTTTTTGGTGGCCTGCAACCATTATGCGGGATAGGAGTAACATCTTTGATCATAACAACATTAAACCCTGCGGCTTGCAATGAGCGAAGCGCCGATTCCCTTCCTGCTCCAGGACCCTTTACATATACTTCAACATTCTTCATCCCATGTTCCATCGCCTTTTTTACAGCGTCTGCTGCCGCCAGTTGTGCTGCAAATGGTGTACTCTTTCGAGATCCTTTAAATCCCTGAACGCCAGCGCTTGACCAGGCAACAACATTACCTGCAGGATCTGTAATAGTAATTATTGTATTATTGAAAGTAGATTGAATATGCACTATTCCATTTGGAATATTTTTCTTTTCTTTCTTTTTAGTACGGACACTTTTAGCCATAAATAAAGCCTCTTTCCCTTTTCGTAGATGATTGTTGATTGTTGATTTGTGGAATCGCTTCGCTCTGTCTTTTTGTTATAAAATTAATAGAATACCTTCAATCAACAATCACCAGTCAACAATCATCTATCATCAATATCACTTCCTTTTCTCTCCACCTCTCTTCTTAACAGCCGATCTTTTTGGCCCCTTTCTTGTGCGCGCATTAGTACTTGTCCTCTGTCCCCGCACGGGAAGCGATTTTCGGTGACGAAGGCCACGATATGATCCAAAATCCATAAGTCTTTTTATATTCATAGAAATTTCTGTACGGAGATCACCTTCAACCTTATGTTCACTGTCAATAACCTTGCGGATATTATTAATCTCGGCTTCTGACAAATCATTACTCTTGGTATCAGGATCAATGTTAAGCTTTGTTAGTATGCTTCTCGATATTGTCCTGCCAATTCCATAAATGTATGTCAACGCTATCTCAATCCGCTTTTGCTTAGGTAAATCAACACCCGCAATTCTTGCCAAAGTTTTTCCTCCTCTATCCTTGCCTCTGTTTGTGCCGTTTATTTTCGCAGATCACTCTTACAACACCTTTTCTACGAATTATTTTACACTTACTGCAAATTTTTTTAGCTGATGCTCTTACTTTCATAACTACCCCCCCTATGCCCTTCGGGCAATAAAAAGTGCCTAAAGTGAGCTAAAGTATATTAAAGTGCCTAAAGTTATGGTACGCCTTCGGCGTGCTAATTGATAATACTATGAGTTTGCCCCATTATGTATTAATGACTTAAGAAATATATAAAATGGCGGCATTCCTTAACTTTAGGCATTTTAGGCACTTTAGCTCACTTTAGGCACTTTTTACTTTACTTTGATCTGTATGTTATTCTGCCGCGAGAGAGATCATATGGTGAAAGTTCAACAGTAACTTTATCTCCCGGCAAAATTTTTATAAAATGCATGCGCATTTTCCCGGAAATATGCGCAAGCACCTCGTGCTTATTTTCCAGTTCAACCTTAAACATTGCATTGGGCAAAGCCTCAAGAACCTTGCCCTCTACCTTTATAGCCTCTTCCTTTGGCATTTTTAACTCCCATTCCTTTTACTTAAGATAATAGGACTGCTTTCTGTAATCGCAATCGTATGCTCAAAATGTGCGGACAAAGAACCATCCTTTGTTACAGTCGTCCATCCATCCTCAAGTATTTCAACATCATAATTTTTTTCATTTACCATGGGCTCAATAGCCAAAGTCATGCCGGGTTTTAATCTGACACCCATACCGGGCTTACCAAAATTAGGTATCTGAGGTTCTTCATGAAGGTCGCTTCCTATGCCATGCCCCACAAACTTGCGAACTACAGAAAAACCGGCTGCTTCAACATACGTTTGGATTGCGTGAGAAATATCAGAAAGCCTGCCGCCAGGAACCGCCTTGTTAATACCTTTGTAGAGGGCCTCTTCCGTAACCTGAGTTAGTTTTCTGGTAGATTCGGATATCTTGCCAACAGCCACTGTGATAGCTGAATCACCGTAATAACCGTTTAAAAGAATACCAAAATCCAGGCTAATAATATCGCCTTCATTCAGTGGAGTTTTAGAAGGAAATCCGTGCACAACCGTGTTATTAAGAGATGCGCATATTGAATAAGGAAAACCCCTGTATCCCTTGAAAGCCGGAATTGCATTTCTCTCATAAGCTATACGTTCTGAAAGATCATTTAGATAAAGAGTATCAATTCCTGGTTTTATCTCTGACTCAAGTTTAGAAAGAATTTCTGCAACGATCTGGTTACTTGCATAAATCTTTTTAATCTCTTCAGATGATTTTAAAATCACCATATTAAAATCTTCCCTTAACCCTGTCTCCGCTCTTTTTTAAAAAACCCTCGTAATGACGTGTCAACATGTGTGATTCTATTTGAGATACAGTATCAATGGCTACACCAACAACTATAAGAAGAGCCGTGCCGCCGAAATAAAAAGGAACATTAAACTTTGATATCAAAATTGACGGAAGCACACATACTGCTGAAACATATATGGCCCCGCCAAGAGTTATTCGAGTCAAAACTCTCTCAATATAGTCCGCTGTACGCTTACCTGGACGGATACCAGGTATATAGCCGCCATGTTTTTTCATATTTTCCGCAACATCATCAGGGTTAAATGTAATGGCAGTATAAAAATAACAGAAAAAGAATATAAGACCTACAAATAATACTTCATAAATAATGCTGCCGGGCGTTATCGCGGAGACAATATTCTGTATCCATGCAACTGCTATAAAACTGCCTATAGTTGCCGGAAACATCATAATTGATGATGCAAAAATAGGTGGTATTACTCCAGAGGTATTAATTTTCAATGGAAGATGGGTACTCTGCCCTCCGTACATTTTCCGGCCCACAACCCTTTTAGCATATTGTACCGGTATGCGTCGCTGCCCCTGCTCAACAAATATAATGCAACCTATGACAGCTATCATAAAAACTATCATAATTATGATTAAAAAAATTCCCAGTTCTCCTGTTGAAAGGAGTTTAAAAGTATTTGCTATTGCAGTTGGCAGCCGGGCAACAATACCGGCAAATATTATAAGTGAAATCCCATTACCGATCCCTCTCTCTGTTATCTGCTCACCTAACCACATAATAAAGGCGGTTCCTGCCGTCAGGGTAATTACGGTCATAAGTCTGAATTCCCATCCAGGATGTATAACCACAGGAGCACCGCCAGGCGAAGTCATTTGTTCAAGGCCGACGCTAATACCGAACCCTTGTATTATGCTTAACAATACAGTTCCGTAACGGGTATATTGTGTAATCTTTTTTCGTCCATGCTCGCCCTCTTTTGACAGCCTCTCGAGATGCGGTATAACTACAGTTAAGAGTTGGAGAATAATAGAAGCACTTATGTAAGGCATTATCCCTAGAGCAAAAACCGAGAGCCTCTCTAACGCACCGCCTGAAAACATATCAAACAGGCCAAGCAAAGTTCCTTTTGCTCGAGCAAAAAATGAGGCGAGCGCAACAGCATCTATGCCGGGAGTTGGAACATGCACTCCGATACGGTAAACTATAAGAAGAGCAAAAGTGTATAGTATCCTTTTTTTTAGCTCGGGTATTTTAAATATATTTCCGAACCCCTCGACAGCCATACTATAAAACCTCTATATTTCCACCGGCAGCAAGAATTTTTTCCCTGGCATTTTTACTGACAGTGTTTAACCGTACCGTAAGAGAGATTTTTATTTCGCCTTGACCAAGAAGTTTGATACCATCTATTTTACCCTTGACAAGGCCGGAGTTAAAAAGAGCATCTTCATCTACTATGCTGTTTTCCTCGAATCTCGACAGGTCACGTATATTAACTACAGCGATATTTTTTCTGAAAATATTTGTAAAACCACGTTTTGGCAAACGACGATGAATAGGCATTTGACCGCCTTCAAAACCAGGCCTAACACCTCCGCCGGAACGACTATTATGCCCCTTTGTACCTCTACCGGCAGTCTTACCATTTCCTGAGCCCACACCGCGACCAGGACGTTTCCGAGATTTTCGAGATCCCATTGCCGGTGACAATTCATTAAGCCTCATCTATCTTCTCCTCAGCTTTCACTAAATGCGAAACCTTGTTTATCATGCCCCGGATAGAAAGAGTATCTATAAATTCGACCGTTCTGTTTATCTTTGCAAGCCCCATACTACGCAATATTTTGCGATGTTTTTCAGGCCTTCCGATCATGCTTTTAACAAGAGTCACCTTCAATTTACCAGACATTTATATTTCCCTCTTACTGCTCATAATATTGAATATTGAATACTTGTGGAATCGCTTCGCTCCGTCTTTTGTTATAAAATTTAAAAGTTTCCCAAACAAATTAACATCTTGTAATTGTTTAAATTAGCACGCCGAAGGCGTACCACCAATTTTCAATCTTCAATAGTTATTTTTCACAAATCCTCTAATCTTTTGCCACGCCTGGCGGCAACTTGTTCACGACTTTGAAGTTGACTTAGCCCTGTAACAGTAGCTTTCACCAAATTATGAGGATTATGGGATCCAATACACTTTGTAAGAATATTATTTACGCCGACTGCCTCTAACACCGCGCGAACAGCGCCGCCGGCTATAACTCCTGTTCCTTGTGAAGCAGGTTTTAAAAATACTTTCCCTGCACCAAACTTTCCTATAACCTCAAAGGGAATTGTTCCATCAATCAGGGAAACTTTAATCATGTTCTTTTTTGCTTTTTCTATACCTTTTCGGATCGCTTCCGGGACTTCCCCTGCTTTACCCAAACCATAACCGATACTGCCATTTCCATCACCGACAACAACTATAGCGCTAAAACTAAACCTGCGACCGCCTTTAACTACCTTTGCCACACGGTTAATGTGAACTACTTTATCAATCAACTGACTTTCGTCTGTATCTTGTTTAAACAAGATTCCGCCTCCTTATTTAAAAATCCAAACCAGCCTCACGTGCACCATCGGAAACAGCTTTAACCCGACCATGGTATAAAAAACCATTCCGATCAAATACTATTTTTTTAATTCCTTTTTCATTAGCACGTTCAGCTACAAGTTTTCCGACAAGGGTCGCCACTGAAACTTTATTTTTATACTCAGGAGATTCTTTGACTACCTGTTCCAAAGTTGATGCCGAAGCCAAAGTATTTCCAGTGGTATCATCAATTATCTGCGCATAGATATGTTTTGCGCTTCGAAAGATACTCAGCCTTGGCCTTTGTTGTGTGCCAAACATGGACTTTCTTATTCTTTTTTTTCTCTTTAAACGCGCAAATCTTCTTTGATCCAACGAACCCATCTTGTTTATCCCCATATACAAATAACCGTTCACGGTAGTCGGTTTATAGTTTACGGTTTTATGCTTTTAGCCACCGTGAACTGTAAAATGTTAACCATAAACTGTCACTCTATTTAGTGCCGGTTTTACCTGCTTTTTTATGTATATACTCCTCAGAATACTTAATCCCCTTGCCTTTATATGGCTCGGGCGGTCTTAATCTTCTAATTGCTGCGGATATGTGCCCTATCTGTTCTTTATCAATTCCAGAAAGCTTTATAATATTATTTCTCTCAATAGATGCGGAAATACCCTCCGGCAGATCAAAATCAATAGGATGTGAATATCCAAGATTAAAAACTATACGATTACCACCACTAAGCGTGGCACGATAGCCTATACCGTTTATCTCCAGAACACGTTCAAACCCCTTGTTTACACCGGTTACCATATTAGCGACAAGACTTCTGGTAAGTCCCTGCAATGACCTGCTGACTCTGTCATCTTTTTTCATGGTCACATTCACAATGCCATCTTTTATTTCAAGATTGATTAAAGAATGTATTGTTCTTGAAAGAACGCCTTTTTGTCCCTCGACAGTAACTATCCTGTCTTTATATAATACCTTAGTTTTATCAGGTATCAGTATCGGTTTTTTGCCTACTCGAGACATATAATAATACTCCTATCGGCTACCATATATTACAGAGGATCTCGCCTCCTATATTCTCATTCCTGGCTTTTTTGTCTGTCATTATCCCCTTAGATGTGGATAAAATTGCAATGCCCATACCGTTTAAAACCGGCTTTATATTTTTACTCTTTACGTAAACCCTTCTGCTGGGTTTGCTGACACGATCAAGGCCGAATATCACCTTTGCGTGTGCTTGCCCGTATTTAAGATAGATACGCAAGACACCTTGTTTGGTATCTTTTATAAATTTATAATTCTTAATAAATCCTTCATTTTTTAATATTCTAGCTATCTCAATTTTCAATTTTGATGCGGGAATATTAACAGCATTGAATTTTGCCTTCTCAGCATTCCTGATTCTGGTCAACATATCTGCAATTGAATCGCTCATTGCCATTATTTTTTCTCCATAACCATATAACTTTTAACTATAGACCTTCAGATAAATAATTTCACTGTGTTATCAGTCGTCGACGTATAACTAATATGCCTTCCTCCTTCTGGCCTTGTGAAATTAATTATCTGAAAGTCTATATTCATTATAAAAATAAAAATCACCAGCTGGATTTTATAACTCCGGGAAGCATACCTTGTGAAGCCAGATCACGAAAACAAATACGACAAATTCCAAATTTTCTCAAAAAACCTCTTGGCCTGCCGCAGATAGGGCATCTATTGTATGCCCGAACTTTGAACTTCGGTTTTTTAATAGCTTTCATTCTAAGAGCTGTTTTTGCCAAATTATCCTCCTTAATTCCTGAATGGCATGCCTAACAGCTTAAGAAGTTCTTTCCCCTCTTTGTTATTCTTAGCTGTTGTAACTACTGTTATATTAAGGCCCTTGATCCTATCAATCTTATCGTAATCGACCTCAGGGAAAATAATATGTTCTTTGATCCCCAATGTATAATTCCCGCGCCCATCCAAAGCTTTATCTGAAACACCCCTGAAATCACGAACTCTAGGAAGAGCTACGTTAACTGTCTTGCTATAAAAATCATACATGCGTATATGACGCAGGGTAACCATACATCCGATCGGCATCCCTTCCCGAAGCTTAAAAGCAGCGATTGACCTTCTGGCACGTGTAACAACAGGTTGCTGCCCTGATATAAGTTTCAGTTCTTCTTTAGCCGAATCAAGCAATTTATATTATGGATAGCCTCTCCCAAGCCCATATTCAGCACAATTTTTTCAAGTTTAGGAACCTCCATAATATTCTGGTACTTAAAGGTCTCCATCAACTTGGGGATAACTTCTTTTTCATAATAGTGTTTTAACTGCGACATAATAATACCTTGTTATATTAAACGCTATAGATTCCCAGACAAACAATTTAACTTCATTATCAGTCGAAATCCTCGACGACGTATAACTCAGCAAGACTTGCTCGGATTTCTACTTCTATCCTTGTAAAATTAATTATCTGAAAATCTATATTTTTCAGTTGTCTATAATTTCACTGCACTTTCCGCAGATACGGGTTTTTTTGCCATCCTCAAGAATCTGCATTTTGATTCGCACAGACGACATACACTTGCTGCACATCAACATGACATTCGACGAGTAGATAGGCGCTTCCTTTTCAACAATTCCACCCTGCTTGTTCTTAACATTAGGCTTAACATGGTGTTTTACCATATTAATATTTTCCACAAGCACCCTGTTATTCTTTCGGATTACTTTAAGAACACTGCCTATCTTACCTTTGTCTTTACCGGCAATAATTTTGACTTTGTCATTTTTCTTTATAAGGCATTTATCTGTTACCATAAGCTACTTCTCCCAGGGCAATATTAATCCTATAAAACTTCAGGTGCTAACGAAATGATTTTCATAAACCTTTTGGCTCGAAGCTCCCTTGCCACAGGACCAAATATACGGGTGCCTATGGGTTCTTTATTTGCACTAATTAAAACAGCCGAATTGTCATCAAATCTTATATATGATCCATCCGGCCTTCTGATTTCCTTTTTTGTACGAACCACAACAGCCTTCAAGACCTCTCCTTTTTTAACCTTGGCATTAGGTATAGCTTCCTTGACAGATACGACAATGATATCGCCAATACTTGCGTACCTTCTCCTGGATCCTCCAAGAACTTTTATACAGTACAATACCTTAGCGCCCGAGTTATCTGCCGCCGTCAATCTCGTCTCTGCCTGAATCATCGCCTTTAATTTCCTTATATCATCAAATAGCTTTTTGAACTATCTTACTTACACGCCACTTTTTTGACCTGCTAAGAGGTCTTGATTCGGTTATTAATACCTTATCTCCTATCTGACATGCATTATTTTCATCGTGAGATGAAAACTTAGAACGTCTTCTAACATACTTATGATAGAATTTATGTTTAACCATTCTTTCAACCATAACAACCACGGTTTTGGCCATCTTGTTACTAACTACTATTCCCAATAGTTGTCTTCTCATTCCTTGCTTTTTCATAGCAGCATCTATTCTTCTTTATCTGTTTATTTTATCTTCTTTTAAAATAGTCTTTATCCTTGCTATCCCACGCCTGGTCTGCTTTATCTTTTGTGGATTTTCGAGCTGACCGGTTTCTTGCTGAAAATTCAAATTAAACAGCTCCTCTTTAAGATTATCCAGGTTTCTTTGCTTTTCTTCCAGGCTAAATTCTCTAATTTCACTTGCCTTCATTATACATCGCCCCTCTCAATAAATCTCGTTCTAACCGAAAGCTTGTGAGAAGCAAGACGGAGTGCCTCCATTGCTAATTCCTTGTCAATGCCCTCCATTTCATAAAGGATTCTACCTGGTTTGATAATTACGCACCATCCTTCAGGTGCACCTTTTCCTTTACCCATTCTAACCTCAGCGGGTTTCTTTGTAAAAGGCTTATCAGGAAATATCCTTATCCACAGCTTACCGCCTCTTTTTACATGCCGGGTCATGGCTATACGGGCAGCCTCAATCTGTTTAGATGTTATTGCACCGCATTCCGTTGCCTGCAATCCAAATTCACCGAAACTCAATTTACATCCTCGGCTGGATATCCCTTTCATTCTACCTCTTTGCTGCTTTCTAAATTTTACCTTTTTGGGACTCAGCATGTCCTTGTTTCTCCTATTAGCCGGCACTTATGGCATTTTTATCCAAAATCTCGCCTTTAAAAATAAATACTTTTACACCAACAATCCCGTATGTAGTATTTGCCTCAATAAATCCATAATCTATATCTGCCCTTAAAGTATGCAATGGAACTCTGCCTTCTTTATACCATTCTGTCCTGGCCATTTCGGCTCCACCGAGACGTCCCGAACATATAATCTTCACGCCTTTTGCACCAAACCTCATAGCCGATGAAACACCGCGTTTCATAGCACGCCTGAATGCAACTCTTCTCACAATCTGAAGAGCAATATTTTCAGCAACAAGCTGCGCATCGATCTCAGGTTTTCTTACCTCCTGAATATCTATCAGAATTTCATGAGAAATTATCTTATCTAACTCTTTCTTAAGTTGAGATATCTCAGATCCTTTTTTCCCAATAACAATACCCGGCCTAGATGTAAAAATTCGGAGCTTAACACGCTTGGACGATCTTTCAATTTCAATCCTGGATATGCCTGCATGGTATAGTTTCTTTTTTATAAATTTTCTTATATTATAATCTTCCAAAATATAATCGGAATAATTTTTTCCCGCATACCACCTTGATTCCCACGTTTTAACAATACCTAGTCTCAATCCTATAGGATTTACTTTCTGGCCCAAGCCATTACCTCCTTTTTAAGACGATTTTTCAGCCAAAACTACCGTAATATGTGAAGACCTTTTCAATATCTTTGTACCTCTACCGCGAGCTCTTGCTTTGAAACGCTTCAGCGTAGGACCCTGATCTGCAATTACATTACGAATAACCAGTGAATCTACATCTATCTCAGAATTCTGATCAGCATTTGCTACAGCGCTACGAACAATTTTCTCCACGATTGCTGCTGCTTTATGGGGCATAAATTTAAGTGTATCAAGACCCACTTCAACCGGCATACCCTTGACAGCACCTATAATTTTACGAACTTTCTGAGAAGAAATGCGTACATATCTTGCTACAGCTTTGATCTCCATTGTAAAATATTTCCTTAATCTTATAACTTTACTTCTATTTCTTTAATTTTGATTTTTTGTCCCCGGAGTGTCCATAAAAAGTCCGTGTTGGAGAAAATTCACCCAACTTGTGGCCTACCATATTTTCTGATACAAAAACTGGAACAAATTTTCTTCCATTGTGTACTGCCATCGTAATACCAACCATTTCAGGAATAATTATCGAACGTCTGGACCATGTTTTAATAACCCTGCTACTGCGTGCCTCTTGGGCTTTCAGGACTTTGTTTAATAATTTTGAATCAATATATGGACCTTTTTTTAACGATCGTGGCATAATTTCTCCTGTTATTATTTCTTTGTGCGCTTTTTAACTATATAGCGATCACTTTTTCCTTTCTTGCGGGTTTTATAGCCCTTGGCTGGTATACCCCATGGCGAACAAGGATGCCTTCCTCCTGAAGATCTTCCTTCACCTCCGCCCATAGGATGGTCAACCGGATTCATCGCAACACCCCGCACGCTTGGCCGCCTGCCAAGCCAACGCTTCCGGCCCGCTTTACCCAAAGAAATATTCTCATGGATGACATTACCAAGCCTGCCTATGGTTGCCTTGCAATTAATAAGCACCATGCGAACTTCGCCGGATGGAAGCTTTATCAAAGCATACCTGTCTTCCTTTGCCATTAACTGTGCGAATGTGCCGGCACTTCTGACAATTTGACCGCCTTTTCCCTGCCGCAGCTCTATATTGTGAATATGTGTGCCAAGCGGTATATTTTTTAAAGGAAGTGTATTCCCGGGCTTTATATCTGCATCAGGCCCTGAAACTACAATGTCGCCAACAGCAAGATCAACCGGTGCTAATATGTATCTTTTTTCGCCATCTTTATAATAAAGAAGAGCTATTCTGGCACTACGATTAGGATCATACTCAATTGATGTCACCTTAGCGAGAATCCCTATTTTATCCCTTTTAAAGTCAATAATTCTATATTTCCGCTTATGTCCACCACCGCGGTGACGGCACGTAATACGTCCGTTTACATTACGCCCACCTGTTTTTTTAATTATCTTAAGCAATTTCTTCTCAGGCTTCGTGCTGCTGATCTCATCAAATGTTGAATATATTTGAGCACGCCTTCCTGGAGATGTAGGTTTTACTTTCTTTACCGCCATATAAAGCCTCGCTTGTTCTATACGAGACCTTTACAAAACGCCCCTTTTTGCCCGATTACTGCGTCAGTCTCAAATTTTAAGCCTCGAAATACTCAATGTATTCCTGCGTTTAAAATTTGAGACTTCCTTGTACTCGAACAAAATTGAGCATTTTTCAAAGGTCTCTATACCCCCTCAAAAAAGTCAATCCGTTCACCGGATATTAATGTCACAATTGCTTTTTTCCAGTCCTTGCGCTTTCCAATAATGCGACCTCTCTGTTTGGTCTTACCCTTCACTTGCATTGTACGCACACCAGCTACCTTAACATTGAATATATTCTCTATAGCCCTTTTGATTTCAACCCTGTTAGCCTTGCGAGAGACCTTAAATGAAAGCTGATTGGAAGCTTCTTTTTGAATAGTTGTCTTCTCGGTAATCAGAGGGCTCTTTATAATATCATAATAAATCAATTGGGCAGCCTCCCTTCAATGGCCTTTATTGCTGACTCAAGAAGGACCAAGTTTTCATATTTTAGAATGTCATATACATTCAATCCCTCACTTCTCAAAACTTTTACGCCAGGTACGTTTCTGGATGAAAGTTCCAGGTTTTCATTTTTTTTATCAGTTATTATCAACGCATTTTTCATGTTAAACGCATCTAATACTTTCAAAAATTCCTTTGTCTTAATTCGCTCAAGCTCAATCATGTCAATAACAATTAGACAATTCCCCTGAAACTTGCTGCTCAATGCCATCTTAAGCGCCAAGCTTTTTACCTTTTTAGGCACATTGTAAGAATAAGATCTTGGGTCTGGGCCAAAAACAACCCCACCACCTCTGAGCAAAGGAGCTTTTATATCGCCCCGTCGTGCGCGACCAGTCCCTTTTTGACGAAACAGTTTCCTTCCACTGCCCTTTACATCGCTACGATGCTTAACAGATGCCGTTCCTGAACGCCGGCAAGCCATCTGCATTTTTGTAACTTCATGCAAGACAACCGATTTTACTGGAACATTGAATATCTTGTCCGATATATCAATCTGTGAAACTTTCTCTCCATTAATATTTTGAACATCTACGACAGCCATAATCTCCTCATTCAGAATACAGATATATAAGCTACCTTCATGCCTAAAGTAAGCGTACCACAACTTCAGGCAATCTTAAGCACTTTTTTATCCATCTATCCCGTTCATCCTGTATATCCTGTCAAAAAAAGGAACTCCCTATACTATATCTCTATTTTGGTAATTTCTTTTTTCTGATTTCTATCAATCCTGAATTAAATCCCGGTATCGCACCCTTTATCAATACCAGATTTTCTTCAGGTCTTATGTCTACAATCTCTAAATTTTTAACGGTGTTTCTTTCATTCCCATAATGACCGGGCATTTTTTTCCCTTTAATTACTTTAGCGGGCCAAGCGCTGCAACCAACGGAACCAGGCACTCTATGGCTATGACTACCATGTGTCTTTGCTCCGCCATGGAATCCATGCCTCTTTATGACCCCTGAAAAACCACGGCCTTTAGTCGTACCGGAAACATCAACAAGTTCACCGACCTCAAATAAATCAATGGCTACTGTATGGCCAGGGGTATATTCACTCGGAGTATCCACAGGAAATTCCCGCAGGATTTCAAAACAACCTTCTCCGCTTTTCTTTAAATGCCCCTGCATCGGCTTATTAATTCGAGATCTCTTCTTTTCACCAAAGCCCAGTTGAAGCGCATTATATCCATCAGTAATAATAGTCTTTATCTGAGTTATTACACATGGACCAGCCTGTATCACGGTGACCGGTATATGTTTTCCATCTGGTAAAAAAACACCTGCCATTCCCAATTTTTTACCAAGCAATCCCTTACACATACTTTTTACTTATTCCTTTGTACAGCCTTCTTTTTTATTAAAAAAGTTCTTGCTGCGTTATATAGACTTTCAGATAATTAATTTCACAAGGCTAGAAGGAGGAAGGCGTATTGGTTATACGTCAACGACTGATAACGCAGTGAAATTATATTTATCTGAAAGTCTATAGTTTAATTTCTACGTCGACTCCTGGAGAAAGATCTAGTTTCATCAAAGCATCAACGGTCTGCTGAGTTGGCTCCAAAATATCTAAAAGCCGTTTATGTGTTCTAATTTCAAACTGTTCTCTCGATTTCTTATCTATATGGGGAGACCGTAACACGCAGTATTTATTGATCCTTGTCGGAAGTGGTATCGGGCCAACTACCCTTGCACCTGTCTTATTGGCCGTATCACCAATATC
>Ga0255390_1026_pt1 | contig 23395 bp, 20 predicted proteins | sample ANMaggSSYBR01H11_FD_182111 | JGI IMG/M metagenome (GOLD analysis project Ga0255390, IMG submission 182111) | Sediment cell enrichment communities from methane seep in Santa Monica Basin, California, United Staets - ANME aggregate JGI... | ecosystem: Environmental > Aquatic > Marine > Cold seeps >... | reverse complement strand
ATAACTTCTTCTAAGTCGTGTCAGTTCTCTCCATTGGCGTATCTCTTTCGGAGGAATGAAACTACCCCTTAACAACCCATGCCTCAAAAGTCCTGCAAGCCATTTGCAATCACTTATATCTGTTTTTCGGCCAGGAACATTCTTGATATGCCTGGCATTTACAAGGATTACTTCCATGAACCCCTCAAGAACATTATGAACAGGTCGCCAGTAAACCCCGGTACTTTCCATTGCTACTATCGGGCAATTATTATCTGTTAACCATTTTCTCATCACAAACAAATCATTTGTAAATGTTCCAAACTCTTTTATTTCATACTGTTCTTTGCCTTGTTCATCTATTGTAATAAGGCACGCTGATATTTTTTTCTTATGCACATCTAATCCGCAACAAACAGGGTGAACAATTTGAATAAATGTGGTATCTAATTTTTTGGTCATAACTATCCTCCTAATTTTTTATTGTGGTTGATAAAAATTTTGATAGTTATGACCATTCGTTCGATTTTGCAAGTGTTTCATGCTTTGTTGTGCCCGCAGGGCATGGGGGTTGGTGAAGGTGAGCAGACCCTTACTGAACTTATTGAGAAAGGTAATGAAGAAGCTCATTCAGTGCAGGGAATAGTATATCGTGATGCGAATGGAGAGATTTGTTTTACTGGTTACAGAACTAAGGCAATCGACCTTGATACTCTTCCATTTCCTGCTTATGAGAAGCTTGCAGGATATCCTGATGTATATAAACTGCTCATTTTTAACTATCCCAAGGCTCCAAACTCAAGCTGCATATCAAGCCGCGGTTGTCCATATTCCTGCAGTTATTGTGACAGGTCGGTGTTCCGCCGCAGTTTTCGGTATAACTCGGCAGAGTATATGTATGAGCATCTAAGATATCTTAAAAAGCGTTTCAATATACGTCATATTATTTTTTATGACGATCAGTTTACTTTCAACCGTCAGAGAATTGAAGATTTTACTCGGATGTTACTTGATCGGCCACTGGGAATGACTTTTAACTGCGTTGTCAGGGCAGAGCATATAGATTTAGAACTTCTTCGCCGGTTGAAAGCATCTGGCTGCTGGATGATTAGTCTTGGTATCGAAACAGGCGATGAGGATCTTCTGGCACAACACCGTCGAAATGTGAATTTGAATCTTTTGGCAGAAAAGATACGTTTGATAAAAAAGGTGGGAATACGTACTAAGGGGCTTTTGATGATAGGATTACCGGACGAGACAGAGGACAGCATCAAAAAGACAATGAAGTATGTCTTTTCGCTTCCTATAGACGATATCAATCTGGCAAAGTTTACTCCTTTTCCTGGGGCGCCGGTTTACGAAAATATACATAAACTTGGAGAATTTAATGAAGACTGGGAAAAAATGGACTGCATGCACTTCCAGTTCATTCCGAATGGGATGACCAGGGCGCAGATGGAAGAGCTCTTCCTGATGTTTTACAAAACCCATTTTTTGCGTCCCAAAGTCCTTTGGAATTATACTACAATGCTGTGGCGTTCTCCTGATAGTTGGTTACGTTTTATTATAAACATTGCAGATTTTCTTAATTTTGCTAAAAGCAACAAACGGTTGGGATGTACCTGAAAACAGTTTGTCGAAGCCTTTTATTTCTACCGCTTTAACTTACCGCTCGCTGTTTTATCCAGATTTGATACAAAGTGAAATTCTTTTGGGACTTTGTACTGCGCTAAATGTTTGTAGCAGTATTTGCGAATTTCATTTATATCAAAATCAGTCTTAATATCATCCATAAGAACAATTTTAGCACATGGCAGTTCACCATACTGAGGATGTAAAGTTCCGTAAACTAACGATTCCCTTATGTCGGGATGCTGATTGAGAACAGATTCTACTTCATAAGGGAAGATTTTCATACCCGTAAAATTTATCACGTTTTTCTTTCTTCCGGCAATATAAAGAAACTTTTCACTATCAAGCCTTCCCAGATCACCGGTTTTGAACCATCCATCGGATATTAAGTCACATCTTCTAAGCCATGGCGAAAAATATGCATCAAACATTCCTTTGCCTTTTATGTAAACTCCGCCGACTCCATCTTTATCCGGATTTACTATTTTAACTTCATAATCTGGAAGAATTTTTCCAACTGAGCCTCTTTTCACAGGATCTTTGGAAGAATTAATAAATGGCAGGCCAACTTCGATAATGCCATATGCTTCTATTAGTTCTAATCCAAATTTTTCATAAAAGTCACAGGCCACATAATCAGGAAGTCGCATTGCTGTTGAAACAGCCATGCGTATATTTATCAGCAGTTCCGGTTTAAAAATATCGGACTTGGTAATTATCTGGTAGTGAAATGGGGAAGCATAAATAAATGTTCCTTTTTGACTGGTAAGTCCTTCTAACAGCGATTCAGGGAACGACCCGCCGCAAAGAACTATTGTAGCTCCTCGACGGAGAAAAAGCAGAATTGTTACAACAAAATGAAAACTCATGGAAAGAACCCAAATGACAACATCATCTGAAGTAATGTTCAGTGCTTTATCTGCAGCATCAGTCCTTTCAACAATAGACTCATGGGAGAGCAAGATACCTTTGCTTGTGCCGGTAGTGCCGGATGAGAACCTTATGAAGGCGGGATTCAGTTCATAATAATTTTCCGGAAGTTCTTCCTTCGCTTTTCTATGATACAAAAAAAAATCTTTTTCAAAAAAACCGGTGTTAAAAATACGGTCAGAATTGTCACGAAAATATGCTGATTTATCAAAGACCCAAAAATTTATATCAATTCTTTCAAGAATCGGTTCTAATTCATCAAGAGAAAGGGATGCAGATACGGGTACAATAACGGCCCGCAAAGACAGTACTGCCAGACTGACAACAATGTAATCAATACTGTCACCGCACAAAAATGCTACCCGATGAGCGGGTCTGATGCCAAAACTTTTCAATTCGGCTGAAGCGGAATTTACAGCATCAAAAAGCCTGCTGTATGAAAACTTTCTGTTTCCATCAATAACAGCCGCCTTTTCCAGGCAGCCACTTGTTTCATTTTTTATAGTTTGAACAATATTCATTATTGGCGATTTCAAAGTATTTTCTTTCAAATCCTTTGTTTTATATCACGTAACCGTTCACGGTTGTCGGTTCACAGTTCACAGTTTTTTCAATGAACTATGCAAGGATTGAAACATTTTGGATATTGATTCCAACTCTCGAATTAATTCTTTCACATCTAAATTTTCAAAAAATGACCCAATAATTTTCCTCTACCTTTTGTTTTTTTCAACCGTGAACCGATAACTGTAAACCGTGAATGGTTACTACATCAGCAATGTGCGGCTTCATAACCAGCCCTTTCACCTAACGATATGCATGTCCCCATAACTCTTGTAGAACCAAGTGCTTCATGAGTAACCGAGATACAGCGACCAGCACAAAAAAGATTTTTAATATCTTTTGTTACCATACATCGCAGAGGTATTTCATAATTTTCACCTGGCTCAAGATATTTATATGTAACCCCCTTTTGCTGGTCCCAAAGTTCGATAGGCCAAGCGTTTTTAACTATTCCGTCAGGAAATTTTCTTGCGTTGATGATATCATCTGCAGTTAGAGTATATTTTCCATAGAGAAGTGGTCCCTCTCGATCAACGACTTCAGGCGACATTTCTACTATGTATGACTTTTTGAATACAGGCAGAACCCTGGACAGGTAATTGTGTACTAATAGCGCATCCTTTTTCGCCTGTTTTTCCATTTTTGTCGTTAATGCCGGAGGTATGTTGAGTTTGCAATATCCTTCATCTTCATCATCTCCTGAGACAAATGTCGTGTATTTAAGATAAAAAGGTATTTTTTTTTGTTCTGCTGCTTTGGATAAATAATACGGCACTTTTACCGATAGGATATCAGTAACATCTTCCAAGCCTTTTACGCGGAATGTATAACCCGAGAGCTGTTGTTTGTCAGGAGAAATTACCCTGTAACGCGCACCACTTTTTTGAATAATAACTCCATCACCACTGCAGTCTACAACTACGCGCGGAATAATATCGAATTTTTTATTCAAGTTTTGAATGGTTACAGATACAATACTATTATTTTTTGTTTTGGCTGAGACAGCCCTGGTATTATAGCAAATGTCCAGTCGTTTTTCCTTTTTACTCAATGACCGGAGAACCGACATGAAGTTGCTTGTAGCAAAAGGCAGAACATATACCTTTCCCATGCGTAGCGGGATTTTTTCGGGGGCAAGCTCTTGCAGCATGAAACATATTTCCGAAGCAATTCCTTTATTGAGAATTGTATCAGGCACATCTTTCGTATTGGCATATAATCCGCAGATAAAACGATGCAAGCCTATTATTCCTGTTCCTCCTGGGAAACTGTTTTTTTCTATTAAAATTGTACTTGCGCCTTCGCGTGCAGCTTTGATAGAGGCAGCTATCCCCGCAACACCGCCACCGACGACGAGCACTTCGCACTCTGTTTTTTTATACTTCATTTCGCTTCAAGCCTGGATTGCAGTGTATGTATAAGCTCATTTGCCTCTTCATCACTCAATATGCCTTCTAAAAAGGAAAGGACGCCATTCAATTTATTTTGAGACTGGTGAAAAAATATACCTATACCCGGCGGGACCGGGACCCGCGGCATGTGAAGAATGTTTAATATCTTTTTACCCATGAAGCTTGAAGATTTATAAGCACTTTCACCAACGTATGAGAATGAAAATGAAGCAATTTGGCCTTTTAAATACAGTCGCATAATATTACTTAGAATCGGTAGAGGTAAAATCCGCATTAATAAGCTTGCTTCTTGAAAATTGCGGGGCAGCTCTGATTTGACCTGGTCATAAAGCTGTTGTTTGATTGATTTGATAAGAACAGGGAAATGATCGGCTTCATCAGGGCGGATTAGAAAAAATAAAAAAGAAACATGGTTAAAGAATAGTTCTTGTTGAACCTTATCTGTCGGGCGCATATCAATGGAAACAGGTACTACATAATCCCCGGACTTGATGTTCCTTTTAGTAAAGAGTTTATGCATAATCCATATCGCACTTGCAAGAACATATGGCATGAGCATTAAATAGCCGGCCTCCTCATAAGCATTTTCGAGTATTAAATCAGTCTGATGTTTGTCGAATGGAATAACTTTAAACCTGAATCCAAGATTATTAAGCGATGCCGGTAGAGGAAGAACACGCGGGGGAGCATTTTCACCCATTTTTAAGAATGCACGGTTTGCCTGTTGACCTGCAATGAATTTTTTTCGCCAATTACAGAGATGTGCGGATTCTGCAGGAACAATAATGTTTTTGTTACAAAATGAGTTATCCTTGTTTTTCCACTCATTCTGAAGCATTTCAAGGAATGCTTCAGCGCCAAGAGCGTCAAACAAACGATGATCAAAAGTCATAGCCACATAAGTTTTATTTTCGGCATATATAAGATGAAAAAATAAATGCTCCTGATCGCCGATAAACTTCAGGTTGGCTATTCGTTCTAAAATAGAAAAGATATTGGCTTCACTGGAAGTATTATCAAGGTAAGAAATTTTAAGTGGTAATGGTTGGCGTTGCTTCGTAAAGGATATCTTCCAGTATGGAGCAAGATTATAATCCCTGGATGGCCTGCCGTGCAAAACAGGGTATTTTCTTATTGAACTATCAAGGCAGTTCCTGAATTTATCTTCCTGTGGAGAGCCTTCTAATTCGAGAACTATCTGAGAAGTATTCCCTGTACCGGTCGTTTTTTTAGTTATGTAATCAAGTACATGAATAATCCAGTCTATTCCCGTTAAATAGCGTTTTTTGCCGGGAAAATTAATTATACCCATCCTTTGTAAAAGAAAATGCCATAATTAGAATTGTTGGAATTAGCTCATCTGGCTGATAGATGATGCCAGGGAACGTACTGTCCTGAAATCTTCACTGGTTAACCCTGATTCCATTAGCTTAATGTTAAATATTTTTTCTATAAACACCAGCAGCTCTACAAAGCTCAATGAATCAATGCCCATCTCATGAAGGGGCGTATCCGGTATGACCTTAGATGAATCGATAGATAAGATTGTCGCAATCTCTTGCGACAGAATATTTTCTATTTCTTTTAAAGTCTTTACACTCATCTAAAGGTTCCTGCATCCGGTAAATTTATTAAAAATATTATTCATCTCCGCTAACTGATTCAACTTCCTTAAATATTTTTTTATATACCTTATCTGGAACCTCCTTTTTATCATCGTATTAGCCTGATAATATCTGTTTTATCTGCGCAGTTTTTTCTAATGCAGCAGATTCGTTCGATTTTGGATGATTCTGTTTTTGTAATTACATTAAGATCATACGGATTTTCCTGAACTGGGCAAGCGTACTTAATTTGTTTTTTTATCATAAGTGCGCCTGCAGCGCAATGGAATGCGCTGATAATCTTCATACTTCCAAATATTGGCGCATATCCTCCGATAGAAACATCAACAGGAAGTGTATCTTGATATGATGTTTCATTTCCTGCCATACCATCAGCTTCTATAATATATATATCAGATTTTTTTATAGTGTCGCAATTAGTCATAGAGGCAGGTATAATTTCGCAATATTTATTCTGACAATTTTCTAAGCTTGTCATCAAAAATACGCTTCCCTCTCCTGGTACAGATGATGGTAGGGCTGAAAAGTTAAAAGGTCTAATTTTTCCGTCATTGGCAATTCGTAATTTCTGGTTACAGATATACTCCATAACATTGCCGCACACATCAACACAGCCGAGTAAAACGTATTTGCAACGCTTTTCAGTAAGCCACGCTTTAGCAAGGATAAGAGACTGATGAAACGGTGAAGCAAACTGAGTAATTGTAACAGTTGGTCCCCGGATATTTAATAAAGATGAAATATATGATGCCGCAGCATTATGAACTGAATGCGAAAAAGTTGTCGGAGAAACACTGCCATCACCGTAATCTATAATATCATCAAGAAAACGGAAGGTTGTTACATGAGGCCCAAAAGCTGTTGATAGAATAATTCCAATATCTGCTTTTTTGTCATTAATTTGAATACCGCTGTCAACGACCGCATCACGTGCAGCCATCACTGCCATTTTGCTGAATCTGTCTGCCCTGCGTATTTTTTTTAATAAATTTATATCATTAATAGTTTCTTTTTCTACGCTGTAAATGGGGTAAAAAATATTTTGATCATTATCAGACTTAATTAGCTTTGGTGAAGTCCATCCTTCCCGTAATGCAATGTCGAGGCTTTCAATTCCGCGTCCTCTTGTGGATACTATTCCTATGCCGGCAATATTCATTTATATACTATTTTATTGATTTCTGGCAATAACAATAGAGGCATTATTCCCGCCGAAAGCCAATGAGGTGGATACAGCAAAGCTACCATTTATTTGTGTTTGTTCTGTAATTGGTTTAACAGGTATATTTTCGTCCTGTCGAACAAAACCTGCGCTGGCAGGTATCCAGCATTCTCTCAGGGCAGAGGCTGTAAAAGCTGCTTCCAAACCTCCTGCAGCGCCCAGAGTATGGCCTGTATAACCCTTTGTTGAAAGAAATTTTATTTTCGGCCCAAAAATTTTTTCAATCACAATTCCTTCAACCTTATCGTTATCATGGGTTGCAGTGCCGTGAGCATTTACAAAACACACATCTTGTGGAGTAATATTTGCATCAGCGAGAGATTTGCGCAATGCTGACTCCAGTCCTGAACCGTCAGGACGAGGGGCTGTGAGATGGTATGCATCTGCTGCTGCACCATATCCTGCAAGCCGTAGCGCTGACTTTTTACCTCTTAGGGATGCAGATTTTTCTGTCTCAAGAATCAGAACTCCTGCCCCTTCACCCAGGTTCAATCCTGAACGGTCTTTATCAAAAGGGCTGCATAAAGATTTGCTTAGAATTCCAAGTGCTCCAAAACCACATAAAGGGACTCTGTTCAATTCGTCTGCTCCACCGGCAATGGCAATATCGCATACACCATTTCTTAACCATGACAGAGCCACTCCTATTGCGTCAGCGCCGGACGAGCAGGCGTTAACTACGGTGACTGATGGCCCGTTTGCTTTTATTGATTTAGCAATAGCTTCGGCAAGGTTGCCCTTTAAAAAGCGGTCAACAGGGGCCATGCCTGCCGCTCCTGTATTCCGGTATGTTCGATAAAAATCAATGTCATTCAACTGGCTTGCCACGCTAGTTCCAAGACATACCCCCGTTTTAATAGCGGAAAAGTCCTTTTGCAGGCCGGCATCATGTAAAGCTTCTTTTAGTGCAGACATAGCGAGAGACAGGGTGCGCATTTCATTTTTTTGCTTATTAACTTGTTTATTAACTTGTTTATTAACCAGGGGGCTTTTTACCTCAAAAACCGGATATGGCAAAGAAGTGTCGAACAAACTAACCGTGCCGGCATTTCTTTTCATAAGCCTAAATGATTTTAGGTGTTCTGTTATATTTTTTCCAGCGGCAGAGATTCCACCAATTCCTGTAATGAATATTTTCATTTGTCGTAACTACTCAGGTTGTCAGATTCACGGTTCACGGTTCACGGTTTTTTGCCTTATTCAATCGTCATCGATTTTTAACCTTGAACCCTGAACCGTGAACCCATGAACGATTATCTGTTTTCATATACGTAATTCGCCAGCGTATCAATTGAATAGAATATTTTTTGACCTTCCTTCATATCTTTGACTTCTATGCCGAAATTGCGCTGAAGCAGCACAACAATTTCAACTGCATCAAGAGAATCCAGCCCCAGCCCTTCACCAAATAAAATTTCATCATCTTTAATTTCTTCCGGACTTACATCTTCTAATGAAAGATTTTCTACCAGCAGTTCTTTTAACTTTTTTCGTATTTCAGGCAATTCCATTTCTTTTTGGTCTTCCATCGACAGCTCCTTTATAAAACTTTAGACTTTCAGATAATTAATTTCACAAGGCCAGAAGGAGGAAGGCGTATTAGTTATACGTCGACGACTGATAACACAGTGAAATTATTTATCTGAAAGTCTATATATTATTCACTCCATACATCATGAAACAGAAAACATTGGTATGGATACTTTTTAACAAATGCTTCAATTATTTCTGCGTAATTCTGAACCCACTGATGGAGTTGTTGGCGCTTATTATGTTTTTTATCATAGCGTGGATATATTACGTTAGATACATCAACAATATACTTATGGCTTGAAACCTTATTTGACAGCAAAACCACTACAGGAGATTCAACTGCGGCGGCGACAGCAAAACCGCTGAAAGGGAACCATGCTTTTTCACATAGAAATGCAACTTCAACGGATTTAGCCCCATATTTTCTGTCTCCCATGATAGATACAATATGGCCTTTTTTTAAAACATCCATTATTTCTACTATACCACCAAGATATTGTTCCGGAGAAATAATTTTTATATCATCATGTTCTCTGTCAATATTCAGCGACCTTCGTACCGCCATATTGTCTTCAGGGCGCATAAGAAGATATACTGTTCTTTCTATTTTTTTTAAGACGGTTAAGGCGATTTGCCAGCTACCTACATGTGATGTTAACAAGATTATTCCTTGTTTATTATTTTGAAGCAGGGCTATCAACTCATTGTACCCATTAAGTTGAATATCAAATGTTGTATGCCCGGCAACAGAGGCATATCTGTCAATAAGCTGCTTCCCCTGACTAATAAACAGACGGTAAACATGCAATAGCCTTATTAAATAACCCCTATCGGGAAATCTTCTATTTATATATGAAAGAGCAGCAGAAACTGCAGGTCGGTCAAAAACCAAATAATAAAGGCAGACAATATACAAAAAACCATATGTTTTGCGTAGCCCGAATAATTTCAGGAGAGCTTTAAAAAACCAGAAGCCGAATTTATTTCCTCTTTTTTTGGTATTTATATTTTGTGACCGTTCAATAGGTTCCATGATTACTACCCGTACTAATTTTTTTGCGAAATATTTGCGCAGCACCAAATACAATTATACCTGTTAATAGTGCTGCTATTGGTGCAACAATCAAGGAACCCAGTAACCACTCTATAAGCCTTGCCGGAAGCTGGCCAAACACTGTATTCAGGTTAACATCGGTCAGCCATTGTCCATTTCGCATATAATAACCAAGCTCAATGCAAATCAGAGGAACAAAAGGCGGCATGCATAAATGTTGTATATTCAGCGCCATTATCTTATTCAGATGCAGGCGTGTTGCAACATAGGCAATTACTAAGGAATGCATTGATATAAGAGGCAGTACTGCAAAAAAGGTCCCAACTGCGGCTGACATGGCCAATCCGCCGGGGCTTGCGTTTTCTTTCAGTAATTTTTTTAACAATTTTACAGGATGACGCATTAAACTGAAGTCAACATGCTTTCTATGGGCTGCAACAAGTTTTTGGTGCGAAAACGGTAAAAGGCGTCTTCCAACCAGCCTGGTATGCATACATGAAATGCGGAAATTATCTATAAATGGTTTAAAACTCGAAATTCGCATATTCGGTTCAGGATACCAGACGTCAATTTCAACAGTTTTTAAATACAGTCCTGCCCAAGCCGCTCTGGCCAGAACTTCAGCCTCAAAATCGTAATGAGAACCTTGCATATTCAACTGTAAAAGATGTTTTACAGGGTAAGCTCGAAATCCACTCTGGCAATCATCGATGGATGCACCTGTTTCCACTCTGAGCCAGAAATTTGCAAGCTTTCTTCCAAACCGGCTTGAATTTGGAATGTTTTTTCCATTAAATTTTCTGCACCCAATAATTACAGATGTTTCGTCATCCTGAAGCAAAGGTATGAATTTTTCTAAATTCCTGGGATAGTGCTGGCCATCCGCATCAATAGTAATCATAAAACGACCGCCATTGGCTTCAACATGCCTTAAAGCAGTGAGAATAGCCTGCCCCTTACCTTTGTTATTATTATGCTTTAATACCTCAATATCGCTACCTGAAAATAATGCTGAAATATCCGTATCAGTACTGCCATCATCAACAACAACCACTTTTTGCAAATATGAACGGCAACCCAAAACAATATCTTTAACAGTATTCTTATTGTTAAAGACCGGAATAACACACCAGATATGTTCAGTTGAAAATGAGCTGTTCTGTTTCATGCGAGTAACACTTTAGCGCTTTTAAATATTATTTTTTTGACAGGATTTACAAGATATTCAGGATTTAAATTATTGTAGCCGTTCACGGCTTGAAACTTGAAATTGGAAATTGGGAAAAACAGTACAAAAGCATGAAAGCCAAATTTCTAATTTCAATGTTCCGTGAACGCTTACAAATCTTGTTTATCCTGTTATCCTGTCAGATTCTTTTTCAAAAAGCTAAAGAGTTACGAGTTCGTAGCTTTCTGCTTTTTATGTTTATCATCCTTTGGAATAAGCATGTCCCACAAGGATCCGGAGTACCCAAGTTTATGAAGAAATTGTAAACTGCCATCCAGAAGATCCGGCGGGAAAATACAATGCTTTATCCCTTTAAAAGCATCATTTAATGTATTTTCAAGCCACTGTTTATCTATTCCTTGCGCAATATAATATACGGGTTCAAGCAATTCCTGGTCATGCGAAATAATGCCTTGCTTAATTGCAGTCCTGACAAGAGCTGTATCAGGAAGAATACGAATACCCATAAAAATAAATGAAACGGTTTTTTTCAGGTTTATTATATTATGTATTCCTTCCACAACAGTTTCTCGTGTTTCCCCGGGGCAGCCAAACATGTAATAATGCGCTGTGGCGATGCCGTTGTTGTTAAAAATATCATTACATTTAATAATATCATTGAATTGAAATGATTTGCCCAGTTTTTTCAGTGTGATGTTTGATGCAGCATCAGCTCCCATTTCCGCTGCTTTGAGGCCGGTTTGTTTCATGAGCTTTACATGCTTGTCATCAAGGCCTTCAGGCTTGAAAAAAGCCGTCCATGGAACAAATATGCCGCGCCTTTTCATCTCATTGACCACATCAAGATAGCGGCCATTGTCATCATTAAATACAGAATCGGTAAAGAATATATATTTGACCTTGTGTTTATTCATCAGGGTATGAATATCATTAACAACCTCTATAGGGTCTCTGCAACGAATAGTTGAACCTTCAAGGACAGGATAAGAACAATACACGCATTTATGAGTACAGCCGCGTTTGGTCTGGACAGAAGCCATATTGCCGCTTTTCAGATAAAATTCCATAATGCGGGAATCATAAAATGCAGAAGGGATTTCATTCCCGCTCAGCTTTAATGAGGTTTTGATACACCTGTGCTCCGGATATTTTTCCTGCCTGGCATTATTAACGAACTCAACCATTAATTCTTCGCCTTCTCCTACAATTCCGTAATCAGCGCCAAGTTTGCGCAGAATCACGTCCGGCATAATAGAGAACCCTGAACCGCCGATAACAACCTTTGCATCTGTTTCCTGCCGTATTTTTTTTACTATATTCCTGGCGGCATCAATATATCTCTGTTCATTCAGCAGATTTACATTATCAATGTTTCGTATTGATATGCCGATAATGTCCGGATCAATTTGTTTAATTTTATATCCGAGCTTTTCGAGAGAGCAGTTGTTTACAAGGAAATCGAATTGATATACATCGTATCCGGCATTTTTCAGCGCTGCGGCAACCATACTTAAACCAAGAGGATATGTAGGATAAGGGGTGCTTGCAGTATTGGAAGAAATTAGCAGGATTTTCATAAAATTAGATTCGACTCTTTTTGCCGGTTGCCGGCCATGAACGATTTGAACTCAAACTAATATTTTTATGTGTTCCGTCATTTTTTTCTTTTTCAATAACTGTAAGATACAGTTTCGCCATTTTTATTTCTTTACAGCAATCAGCGTAGAATGCTTCCCAGGCATATTCATACATTTTTTGCAGTGAGTCCACGCTCATTTTTTTTGGTTTAAAAACAACTTCACCAGCAGTATAACGCTTCCAGTCATTGTGAATTATTCTGTTTTCCTTTTCCAATTGTTTTCTGACAGGAGAATGGGGAAAAGGCGTAAGAATAGTAAATTCTGCAAGATCCAGATCTATTTCCAGGAGAAAATCAACCAGTCGTTTAATATAATCTTCATCATGATCATCTAATCCCAGAAGAATAGTGCCCTCAACTCCAATGCCGCGATCTTTCAGCCGTTTTATTTTGTTGCGAATATGATCAGAAGTGTCCACAATAGCCTGATACACATACCAGCATCCAGCCTCTACAGCCAGATCAAGTATCTCATCATCATCCTTTATCGGATGAGATATCCATTTCTTTTTTAAAGGCGCAATAGATTTAAACAGCAGCTTTTCCCATTCATCGTTTTGAGCCAGTGAATTATCAACAAAAAACAGACGATTGTTATTAATACTTTCCAGTTCTTTTATTACTGCTTTAATAGGGCGTGGTCTGAACTTTCGTCCTCCAAGAAATGGGGTGCAGCAGGGGAAGCAGTTAAAACGGCATCCACGGGATGCATGGACAAGATCAACCATTTGAACTCCACGAAAATTATATAGCTCGCGTTTTAAAATACTACGCCTCGCGGTTCCAACCAATGATATGTCTGGGAAATTCTGATGAAAGTTATAAGTCTTTTTTAGCTTTCCTTTTTTAAAGTCTTCTATAACTTCATCAAAACGTCCTTCTGGTTCGCCAATAAACACAGAATCAGCGTGCTGCATGGTTTTTTCTGCATGCAGCATTGTTGCAATCCCGCCGAATATAACCATTTTCCCGTGAGCTCTGTACCAGTCAGAAATTTCCCATGCACGTGGTATCTGGCAGGTCAGCAGAACTGAAATGGCGATTAAATCAGCTTCTTCATATAAGTCGAGTTCTTCTACGTTTTCATCACAAAAAGAAATTTCGACATCATCTTTTATTGTTGCAGCAAAAACAACCGGGCCGTGAGGCGGCAAATTAAATTCAGGCTGATTTTTTAATTTTGGCCACTTCGGGTATATCAGCTTAATTTTCACATTTTAACCTTTCTTTTATCAGAACTTAGCGCCTTTGGAGCAGACTTTTTTGTTATGCGCCTCTATCAAGACGTTTCCATACCAGTCCATTTTGTTTCCTATGTAAAAAAGTCATCCTCTTAAATCCACCCATAAATGGATAAGCTGAAAAACTTCAGGATTTACATTTTGTCGTTTCAGATTCTGTTTTTCCCTGAACACGGGCGGATTATTAAATTCAAAAGAAAGCTCCGGATTATTTGGAAATTGTTTTTGCTGAAACTTATTTACACCATAAAGAATCTGTTCCGGTTCCATGCTTATGATGTAACCAATCATCATCCAGGAAGGTGCCCGCTTACCATATTCATGAGATTTGTCGTCGAAACGTTTTATGCCTCTGGTCGTATAGTTTTTGTTAAGTATCCAATTCTTGCTGGTTGGATTACCCAGAAGCTTGCATTCAACATGCAGAGCTATTTCATGTTTACGCCAAATCAGCGCAAAGGAGGGAAGCGAACTAAATTTTCTGGCCATTAGTTATTGCCTCCATCCTGCTTTCGCGTTTCCACCATTCGTTTGCACAGCGTCGCGTCAGCGTCTTCCCTCGCAAGACTGCGAGTCCAGAAACGTTTTTCATTACGCTTGATAATAATAATTCCATCGTCTGAAATAACATGAGCCAAACCGTCCAATAATATCTGAGAAGTTCCCATGGGCTGCGGCAATGCTTTACCAATTTGTTCGAGAATATATCCCCATGAGTCGTTCTTTGGTTTTAGATTCCAGCTATCGCCTTTGTCTGCAGGAAAAAATTCGACTGCAAGCATATTGCCATGGGCGCCCACATGAACTTTCGCACGCATTTCTTCATCATTTCCAAGATAAGCGTTCCATCGTCTGGCAAAAATCTTTGCATAAGTTTCAATCCATAACAGATTATTACTATCCACCGCAGGCATAGCGCCGATGCTGTCAAACGGCTGGTAGAAAAACGGAAGTGTTACTTCACAGCAATCACGGATCAAATCTTTCTGTTCTTCATTTAATCCGTAAAGTTCAAAGACTGCCTTATCAAGTTGCAACTCCCATTTCCTGCGTTTTACCTCAATCTCCTTTTCCGGTACACCGTCAGGATTTTTTTGGATATCCTGCTTTTCCGGATGATAGTTGCGGAGTTTATCGACGATGGCAATGACTTTAGGTGTAGCTAAATTATTTTGATCCAAAATTACAGGGAATTGCAATAATTCATCATCCAAATGAATTTGATGATACCAGAGCCCCCAATTTGAGGATGTCATAAAAAAGTAATATCTGGCAAATGCAGACCATAGAATACCTAAAATTGTTTTATACAACCATTCTTCTTGGGATTTAACCCAAATACCATTTATAGCATTCGTAAAACAAAAAGCGTTTGATTCATACCTGGCGACTATCTGCCCTTTGGGGTCGTTTTTTCCGGGAATACCTCTCTGAACAAGGATTCGTTTTCCAGTATAAACACTGGGTTTCCCCAATCTATAAACTTTGTCTGGAATTTTTTGAAATGTTAATTCATTGTATCCTACATATTTTTTAAACGACTCAATATTAAGCAATCGTTTGCTGGGTAATTCTTTTGTTGAAGACTTACTAGGCGATGGTGATATACCCTGTCCTGTTTTTTGACGATCAACCACAGCGGTCAAAGGTGAATATTTTTGTAATTGTTTAATAAATTCATAATCTGAAAATCGACCAAACCAATAATTTTTCCATAACTTAACGGATGTCAGATCTTCATTCCGCAGAATATGAGCGTCATACTTTGACAGAATCACAGCCTGTGTTTTTATAAAAGCCATCACCTGTTTTGCAGACCAATAAGTTACAGGAAAATCCCCCTGCTGTTTTTTTATAAAGCAAACAGATAAAAATGGAGCTATTCCCCCTTTGAAAAAAAATTTCTTACATGTGTAAAGTTGAAAACCTCTTCCAGATGCACACTATTCATCCACTGCTCACGAAAAGCCTGGGTTGTTGAGCCATGCTTGAATAAAACCCCTGCCGATACAAGCATTCCCGCTTTTCCGCCATCTTTGAGAAAAGTCCAGCGCTCGCCAGAGAAAAGCTTGAGATGGCTCCTTATCACCGATTGGTTTATCATTTTTAAGGCACCATTCAAGCATAACCCGTTCTCGGTTTTTGACTGCTTCATCTGCCTTCTTCCCTGGTGCGCCCCACGGCGGATTTCCGACAATCATATCCGCGCATTGATTCCCAAAGCATTTTTTCCACAACGGATTACTCTCAATGCCCTTCACGTCAAACGTATTACCGACCCATATACAATGATAATTATGTTTAGAGCGGCTGTTTGATGCAATCAGATTGGGAAGTTTGTTACCCTGTTTTATCTGCTCGTTAATCGAAGGTGAATCAAGATAATGCAACATGGAGAGATACAGGCTAAACGCGGCAATTCTGGCTGCTTCTTTGTTGACTTCGATTCCGGCTATCTGTTTTTGCAGAATCTCTTTCAACTCATTGAATGACAAAGGGGCATTCTTTTCATGTTGTTTATAGCGAACTATCCGACGGAATGCTTCAACAAGAAAAATCCCTGAACCACAGGCAGGATCAAGCACACGAGGAATTTTTTTTAAGACTTCAGGGGTCAATGTTCTTGAAAGAACAAATTCTGCCAAAACAGGCGGAGTATAATACACTCCGTCCTGACGGACATTCTTTTTCTTTTCATCATCATTGACTGCAAGATGATAAAACTCCTCATAGATTGAACTGATAAGATCAAGCGGTACAATATCAAAGCGGTACGAATAGAAAAATAGTTTTTTCTGAACACCGGCATTGCCGTAAAGGAGTTCTTGAACAAGATCCAAATGATGCTGCTCTACTACTGCCTTTTCTGTATTCACATCAGGAAACATATCGCCGTTAAAGGCGCGAGCCAATGATCTGAACAATGCGTAAGTGAAATCCTTGTTTTTCAGAATACGCGGATAAAACGGTTTATTCGGTGAAAAATCAAATACGGTGTATGCTGTTTCATCTCTAAGAATGTCTGTCCAGCCGGCTGCTTGTTTTGCAACTTTAAGGAAATAATCTTCCGTCAAAATTTGACGATCTTCCAGGTAGCGGATAAATATTGAACGGGCAATCAAGGCATGAGCATATTTTACTTTTTCACCAGACAATCCTGCCTGAATTAATTCACGACGGACAGTTTTTAAATCACGTATCAAAGACTTGTCCGCACGATTTTTCAGATCTCCGAAACGACCTTTCTCAAATATCTTTCCCGATTCAATATTATCCCTGTGAAAATCTTGTAGTTCCTGAGCAACTTTTTTTATGTCATGAAGTATAGCCAGTTCTTTAAGTTTATTTTTGCGTTTGCTTTTTTCTGAAAAATCAAAAGGTTTTTGAGCCAGATCATAGACTGTTATTTCGCCAGGAGAGGCTAAAAACAGCAACCTGGGGCGCGCAAGGCTCCATATACGATTAAATGCCTTGTGCTTTTCCGTATGATTTGCTCCACACTCAGCAAAAACGGCAACTGGATTATTTTCAACAAAAAATATTTTTTCAGCATTGGCCCGTTTGGCAGCAGCCAGCCATTCTCCTTTTTCCAGCCATACATTTTTATGATGACAATTCGGAGTGTCTGCAACTGAAAGCAACCCGCCGCTTTGAAAATCCAAATCCGAGTATATTTTTTCTAATGCATCCATTTTTTGCTCCGGAAAAAATCTGAATGTTACTGTATTTTTAGTATCCTTATCATTTCATAAAAATCAGATGTTTTTTCGGTACCATCAATTAGTTTTTCCAGCGATAATACTTTCATGGTTGAAGCACTATCTTGTTTGCCAAGAACAAAGCAAACAGCTTTTTCCTCATTTGCCTCAACTGCAATCATTTTTGATGTTTCCCCACGAAGGAGCATTTTGCCGGCATAATGCAGTATCGACGGTATCTGATTATGCTGGAACTTAATATATAGCAGAGGCCCCTGGCACCCAAAATAAATTGCTGCTTCAGCCATGGGAGTTGAGGGCAGTGTATAGATAAAAAGATTCCCTCTTGCGATTGTACGACCGCATGACACATAGTCCTTAAAATAAGCCAGGTTAGACTCAAAACATCCATCATTGTTTGTTCCGAGAATTCCAATGTCATATTTCATATGCTCAGAATAAGTTATCCCGGCATCATTTAGGGCAAGGGCTATGGAGCAGCAAGTCATCTTTGAAACAGCATCAAATCTTCCGAAATTTTTAATCGCATATTTTAACACAGATTCATGCTGCAAATGAGAATGTAACGATTTTAAATCACTATAATTACCTTGCAGCTTTTTTATAATACTGCCGTATCCGGTCAGTGTAATCCAGCCGATTCCTTTAATGACAATCATAGGTCAGGGTTTAGGGTTCAAGGTTCAAGGTTTAGGGTCCAGGGTTAGTGAAGGTTAATGAAAGAAAGGTAATCCTGAACGGTTAATATTTTTTTAGCACTACAGCAGAGTTGACCCCGCCAAATCCGGAGTTTGTCGAAATTGTTACCGAACCATCAAGCGTTAAAGGCTCAGAAGAAACCCACCCTGAAGCCTCATTATCAATATTGCACAGGTTTACGGTAGGTGGAACAATTTTTTTATTTAAGGACTCAAATGCTATGATTATTTCTAAAAGACCGGCTGCTCCCAGTGTATGGCCTGTTCCACCTTTAATAGAATATACCGGGACTTTATGGTTTCCAAAAACAGATCTCAATGCCTTAACTTCCATAGAATCGTTATATATGGTTCCTGTGCCGTGGGCTGAAAAGCAGCCGATATCTTTTTCTGAGACATTTGCGGATTTAAGTGCTTTGCGTATAGCCAGGGCAAGTCCGCTTCCATCCCGTGACGGGCCTGTCATATGGTTTGCGTCATTTGTTAATCCCCATCCAGCGATTTCTCCAATTACAGGTCTGTTTTCTCTTAATGCTCTTGATTCGCTCATCAACAATAAAAATCCGGACGCTTCACCAAGGCTCAATCCGTTCCTGTTTCTGTCAAAGGGTTTTGCCATATCTTTATCAAGTGCCATTAAAGAAGAAAATCCTGCAAAAACAAATTCACTTACACTATCGCAGGCAACAACCATCACACAGTCATTTTCATTGCTGATAATCATTCCGGCAGCCTGAGCCACAGCTATACTTGATGAGGCGCAAGCTGCGGAAACAACAATACCGGGGCTGCTGAGCCCACACAAAAGCAATGTTTTTTCAAGCAATTTATGCGGACTGCTGCCTGCAGCATCAGTACTCTCATTCAGAACATGGCTTTCCAGTTTATCAATTTCGCCGACCGTAGTAGCAAGAACAAGAAATGCATCTTCAGGGATTGAAGAAATATTTTTTTGCAGCAGTGGTTTTAGCATTTTTATGACGATTGACTTATCCTGTCCGTACGTCAGGCCGGGAACAACAGCAGCATTTTGCGCAAGAAAAGACTCTGTGGGGAATCTGTCCAGACGCCCTATAGCTGTTTTCTTTGATAACAACCCATTCCAGCAGGAATCTATCCCCCAGCCATAAGGAGTTACAATATCACATGCAACGACAACCGCTTTTGTTTCTGTCATGCAAATTCTCCAGCTTTCCATCTCCGACGGCATTTTTCCAGAATTTTTGGAGAGGCAATCAGAACATCACTGCTTTTTCCGTCAATAAACATCTGTACGGTATAACCGGTTGCAGCAATATCACCGCCTTCTTTAATCAGCGAATATTCGGTATTTAGCCTGGCGCCTTCATTCCATATCATTGATGTTTTTATGGTAAACTCTTCATCCAAAAAAAGAGGTTTAAAATGGTCTATATGGAGCTGTACAATCGGCGCCCTCAGTTGAGATTCATAGAAATCTTTATACGAAAGACCATAACGTCTTCCGAGTTCAGCAGACCCTTCTTCAAAATATTCGGGATATCTGCCATGCCAGACGATACCCATTACATCTGCTTCACTGAATTTTACCCGCCTTTTAATATAAACCGTCAGCGGGTCCGGCATTCCTGCAATGTTTTCAAAATAACCGTTCTTTTTACGTCGCACATTCATTTGTTATAACTACTCAGGTTGTTAGCTTCAGGGTTCACGGTTTAGCGAAATCTGAACTGTTCTACGAGCTTCACATAACTCACGATATCGTCGATACATTTCAGGATATTTGCGCTTGAACTCCAGGCAACACCCTTCCCCAGCCCCCACTACATTGTCCATATTGACCAGCGTCTGTCTGCCTGTTGCAGGCAGGCGCCGGCGATGCCCAAATACTGCCTGAAAAATATGTTAACATAGGATTTCTTCTTTACGACCCTATTTACGTCATGTTGATTAAAGAATCTGTCTTATACGCACCGGCTTAGTATAAGCAACAAATCTTGGATTGTCTGGCAGGGCGTGCGCATGCCCCATTGCCGTCATCCGAGGCAGGGTTGTGGTTTTCGGAATGGGAGGCGATTTGTAAAAAACCACAAAACGCTTTTGACACTTTTCAAGTAAATCGCTATCGTGAAAACGGTTCAGAATGCTGCTGCAATAATCCATAAAGCATATGGAACTCATAAATTGTTTGGAAACCCTGTTTTTATTGATTGACTCGGATTTCATTTCGATAAAAATCAGATAGTTTTGATCGTCTGTTCTGGTAAGCAAAACATAATCACAGGCTTTCAGATGATCCCCTGATTGAGACAGATACGGACTCAGGACCTTTTTCCCGTCAAAAGAAAATTTTATGGAATCATCTGTTTGGAATCCTTTAACCACGACTTTGGGCAGTTTGCTGCTTCTGTCCGTCTCCATGAGCTCAAATTTACGTCGGCCACCGCATGTTTCCGAGTTCCTTATTATCTGTCTGAACGTGTCAAATGCCATTATTCATCACCTCCAAGCAGAATCTCTTCCTGAATTTGATTCATTTCAATGATACTGTCATCAAATCCCTTCACCTCTATCCCCAGATTCGGATCAATATCGCAGTATGTGAATGTAATAACTTTTGTTTTTTTCTTTCTGTCCGCCATTTTCATCAGGTTCTTACCCGCACTGTAAACTTTAACCTGCTGAGGCAACAGTAATTCATTATCGGTATATCCAAATTTTTCCATCACTTTTCGAGAGTAGTTCGTGCCAGCCTTCAACATAATCAAAGTATTTAGCTCTTTGATTATGTAATCACTGTGTGTGGTAATAAACACCTTGATGCCGATATTTACAAGACAAGCAAAAAGACGCGCCACCCTTCGTTGGTTTTCCGGGTGCAGATTTAGCTCTGGCTCATCCACGATGAGCATATCTCCCGGCTTGGCCATGTGCTTCAAATAAAATCCAATATCCAGTAATGATCGAACCGCGCTTGAACTCTCATCCATGGTCAACCTGACCCTGCCTTTGCGTGGTACATAATAAAGCTCGCCGCGGACAACCCTGTATTCACCGCCGATAATATCCTGAAAATCAGTAAGGATGTAAGGATATTCCTTTTCGATGAAACTGTCCTTCTTGGCTATATTTTCTAAGTTTCTTGTAAAATCCACATTATCTTGTACCGGCAAGGCGTATGAATCATATACACGATCAAGCAGTTTAAACGGATCCAAATCCCTTTCCATGCCACCTATTTCTTCTAAAAGTCTGTTACGTGCAAAATCAAGTTCTTTTCTGAAAATAGCAGCCCCTGTCCTTTCTGCGCTGGCAATAAACGGGTCAGGAAAAAGCGGGGCGAATAAAATATCCAACAGGATATTGTTAATGAATTGTTCTATTGCACTTGCCGGAATTGGTTCATCTCCCTTTTCCCACAAACCGGCTATTTCCAGAATGCTGCTGTTTTTTTCTTTGGAACAGACAATCAAATCCTTTTTTCTTGAACTAATGGTTTTCCTGAATTGTCCGCTTATATCTATCGTTGAAGTGTCGAGTTCCAATTGAAAAGCCGAATCAGCAAAGAGCCTTTCAGAAGAGGCAAATATTTTATAGAGAATTTTTGAATAACCCCCATGCCCTATCGGCCACAACAAAGAATGAAACACTTGCTAACTGAAAAATTTGAAGTTATAAACTGCATAAGCAGCCAATAGAGGTCGATTAACAAATGCTGCCATAGAGCGCGATAATAACATGACCGATCAGCCCTCTGCACAACTAACTGTCGGCTCTTTTAATAGAGACCACGCATATAAAACTGCTATCTCAGAAGCTGAATAGGCTGCCCCAACGTATCACTTTTAATTTTCCAGTAATCTTTAACAAGGAGGTGTTACTGGTACAAGCAACAATTTATTCTTAAATTTTAACGGGTTTCTAAAAAAATATTCAAAACCTGGATGGATAGTTTTGTGCTTTTTTTAACCGAGTGTTTCATATAAACGCTTACACGCACTTTGCAATAACTCAGGAATCCGTTTTTTGAAATTCTCCAATTCAATTCTAATTACGCCGCTATCAATGAGTTCCTGGGAATGTTTAAGAAGCGGCTCAATGCTTATAATATTTTTCCATAACTTCAAAAAACCATAAAACGTATAAACGGCATACGTTTTACCTGTATTGTTTTTTCCGCAGATAATGGTTAAATCGCCAAGTTCAAATTCCGCAGTTTTGAGAATGCCCAGGTTTTGCAACTTGATTTTCATGATAACCTCCATTTACACATCTTTTACGTCAAACATCCGGCGCTTGAACTCCAAGGCGATTTCCTTCCCACATCGCGCCCACTAAATTTACAGTATTAACCGGCGTCTGCCTGCAGCAGGCAGACGCTGGCGATGTCCATATGTTGCTTGATAAATATGCCAACATGGGAATTTTTCCTGATTTTTCCCTTTTGTTGTGAAAAATGCAGACCTTTACGCCATTTATCCTTACAATTATTCAACATAGCCTGCCCTGTGAAATCATGTTTACTTATTTAGGATATCCCGCAAGTCCCCCATTTTAGTTCTCTTCAAACTCATGGCTTTTCCAATGGCCCCATCACAACAGTTGGGTCATTCCAATAACGATTTTGTCTGCACGCTTCAGTGGGACGATAATCCAGAGGAAGTAGTCCACAGGTGACTCCATCGAACGAAAACCAACTTCCAAATGAGGTTCACCCAACGGGAGTATTTGTCGCCGGTAGATGACATTCATTAATGCACCTTCGACAAAGTGGCCCATGGCGTCCTCGAATGAGATGCCTTTCACCTGCTGCCTTGCAAAGCTTTGCAAGCAATCCAGCTTATCAAACCACCATCTCTCGCAGATGGAATGCGCCTTCCGCAGCACGATCTCCTGCTCAGGGCGTGATAACTTGGCCGTGTCATAAAAGATATCCCGATCATTCATAAGTACCCATTCCTGCTACTGTTCTCTTACCT
>Ga0255390_1025_pt1 | contig 23435 bp, 23 predicted proteins | sample ANMaggSSYBR01H11_FD_182111 | JGI IMG/M metagenome (GOLD analysis project Ga0255390, IMG submission 182111) | Sediment cell enrichment communities from methane seep in Santa Monica Basin, California, United Staets - ANME aggregate JGI... | ecosystem: Environmental > Aquatic > Marine > Cold seeps >... | reverse complement strand
TCGCTGATGTCGACGGGCAGCTCGACTACTACCAGAAGAGCGCAAACCGGTATCATGAATTCATGGCCGACCACCCAGAGACTGTCGGGATTCCTATCACGCAGGCAAGGACTCCTCGCCAGATCGAGAAGGACGAGAGATTCTGGACGATTACCGCGACCAAGCATGTATTCGATGATCCGTTACGTGCCAGCATGCTCATTCAGTTGCTCGTCAAGGCATACGGCTCCATACCACCGATTTCTGGCTTGTCAAGTTGGGCGGAGTGCTTGGACGGTGACCTGCGCCTGTACTTCGAGGCTTGTCTTCCGTCACCCCCAAGTTATGTGAAGTGGCTGCAATCAAACTTGGACCGGCGTCAGATGATTCCCTATGTGTTGGATGCCGCTACGCGCAGGAATGCCCGCCCCCTCGAAGGGGCAACACATGTCGATGCGATGTTTCTCAATGTGACAAACGGGTTTGCTTGGTTGATCGAGGCAAAGGTACTTTCCGATGTATCGTACTCGATCTCATTCGACAACTTCCGGAACCAGATCGCCCGGAACATAGATGTCATGCTTGACAACACTTCGCAGCCGGGCGCGGGACTGGAGAGGCGAAATCCCGAGAGGAGTTTGTTCGGCTTGCTTACACCTGCACAGTTTAAGGATTTGCCACACACAAGGCTGTATGGCTGGCTTATGCCGGAGTACAGCTCCAAGCCGGAAGCTCTTGCACGAGACCTTAGCCACAGAACAAAAGTTGACTGGCCTCTGGTGTCCCGGAGGATTGGCTGGCTCACATTCGAGGACTTCGAGGAAGCAAGGCCTGGTGCTTGCCCATGGGTTCGTAGAAAGGAAGACGGCGCAACCTAACGACCGGTTAAAGATAGCCGCTATTCACGTAACAAATTGAAACGTTTTAATATTTGTGATATACAAACCCTATCTGCATTAAAACTATTAAATTCTTGAGTTGCTCTGTTGGCAAGTTATCCCTTCTCTTCTTTCCATCGATTCATCTCACCGATTAATATCACAATGTAGTACAACCAATTAAAATGATCGCAATTTTATTGACATTATTAATATATTAATATATTAAATTTATTCTCTCTTGAAATCGGACTTCTATTTCAATTCAATATCCATCTGGAACATCTCTTGTTCTGCTGACCTCATTCTCGATAAGTTTCTCACTATCTGATGTTTTGTCGCCTTGATCGTTACACCTCTATTCAGGAGGTTTTTTCCATGGAGAACTCCCTCAAAATGTGCATGCATTGCTTCCATTAGAATCCAGAATTCTTTTGGGAGCTTTTGAATTTGCATCGACAGTGAATATAGACCAAACGCTATAACGAGGCTGAAAAGTTAAACAGGATAACAAATTTTTAATAAATTATTAATATTATAATATAACAAGTAGAAATTAAAAACACATATATAAGGAGAATAATAATGAAAGAAACATTTTTTTATACAGTTTCAGTGCTGCTGGTTTTAGTAGCTTTTGCAGTCTTTCCCATGTCATTGGATGCGGAACCGTATGGCAATAGCAAAAAACCGAAAGAGGATACAGCCACGTTGCACCTTTATAGTTATAAACATACCGCAGGAGGCAAAATATCACAAGTTCATCAATTATACCGAGATCATTGCCCAGCAGATCCGGTGTGCGACAATGATCATTTCGTGGTACCACCCAATCATAACCTTGAGTTGACACGGTTAATAATGATATTTCGATCCCATGATTATGGAGCCATAATCTTACCACGGATGACGATTCGGATCACTTCTATAAACCAAAGGGGGTGGTCGGGCGAAGCGCCCATAATGATAAACTTAATACTCGAACCAGGTACACCCACAGTTATAGATAAACAAATCAGTATGAAAGCACAAGGGGGCAACACGGTGATCCTGAATATAGAAGGAGATCAGGATTTTATTGAATCCTGCGAAACGGAGATAACAGCAATAGTCTTAGGACACCTATACCCAGTCTCACAGTAGAAGCACGACACAACATATGAAGATTCACATACATAGAATTACAGAAAGGCCGCGGGAGAAGCAGAGAACAATTGCCCAGCATTAGATACGGTACCGCCGGCTATAGACCACTTGCGCCATCTTACCACATACTCTCCAAGCCGCCTCACCCTTTTGTGGGGCGGCTCTTGCTCATAAAGCCGGAGAGCCTTGGTGATGAAATTGGTTATCGTTTTCTTTGCAAGGGTGAGTCCCTGCGGCTCGAACCGGTAGCCCAGAAAATCAAAGCCTCGCTCTAACCTGCCAATTAAAGTCTTCTCCGGGTGCTTTTCCAAGTTCAGTTCGTTAAACGTCTGGTTGAGCACCCGGATTGCTTTTTTCAATTTCCATCGGGTAGGTGCTAATATCAAGATGTCGTCCATATACCGAAAATACTTTACATCCAGTTTCTCCATCTTTTGATCCAGTTCCAATAAATAAAAAGCACCAAGCAAAGGTGACAATGAAGATCCCCTCGGTATTCCCTTTATAAAATCTTGATACAATCCTCCCCATTCCACACACCTGTTCAAAAACTACCATACGTAGCCAATAATTGTCCGGTCTTCAATATAATCGTGCAGTTTCATCAGCATAGTATAATGGTCTATGGAATCATAATATGAATGCACATCGGTTTTGCAGAAGAACTTGTATTTCGGAAGTTGCTTCATCACATCCCGAACAGCACATTTTAATCCTCCATGCCCCTTGAGATGATAACAGGTTTTTAGCAGAAACGGTTTCATTTTTTCCTGTATGATGGCCGTTAAAACTTTTATGATCAAAGCATCTCGGGACGACCAGAGAGCAATCGTTTCACCGCAGGATAGTGTAATTTTTGCTTGGACATCAAATCGGTAAGCACCGGTTCTGAATGATTCCATTATTGCTTTAGCCTGACTATGCCATGTGCGTTTCAAATTCCAAATATCTGAATCCGATGGATGGTTTTTTCTGCTCCTGCAAAGCCATTGGTAAGCATTGGAAAAAAGTTGAGGGAGGTTTGAAAAAGATTCTGACATAGGTTATTATATCATAAGAAATTCGGCCTTTAAACAAAGAAAGATGTGTTGATAACTGCTATAAATCAACCATCTATCCTTATTCACAAACATTTGCGATATTGGAAAGCTATCCAAACAATTATTCGAAAAACGAACCACTGAATTATGTGATCAGCGGTCACCCTTTCAGCGTGAAATATATTTAGCTGCTATTTGATTTGTGGTTAGCTCCTCTCTCATTGATTCCAGTACAACCTTCAATTTAAATTCCTGTTCTTCCGGGCATTATAATCTAACCTCCCTTAATGTTGAGACGAATAACTTTTCCCGAACTTATCTTTCAACCGCAGGAATAAACTAACCTCCCTAATAACAGAAGGGGCTTTTTTGGCTCAACCGGAACTGGTGTGACACCGAACCCCGTCAACCGGAATCAGTGTGGTCAATAAAATCAATCTGTTACACAAACCATTGTTAAGATATCAATATTTTAACGATAGTATTAAGAATAAAAAATGGCACTTTTTTGATTTTGAAATAACTACCTGTAAAACAACGAGAAAACGGCAAAAAGAGGGTCAATTTACCACACCAGTTCCGGTTGAGCCGCTTTTTTTAGCCTAACAATAAATTTTATGGAGGTATAGTTATGACGAATAAATTTAAAAAAAGTTACAGCATCGGTGACACAGCCAAAATGACTGGCGTTACCCAAAAACAAATCCGCAACTGGGAAGCCAAGGGATACATTTCTGAAGCAACCCGTGTTGTATCAGGTGAAAGGGCGTACCGCAGATTCAGCCAGGAGCAGATCAAAATCATTCACAAGATAAACGGCTATCTTGATGAAGGCTTTACCCTTCAAGCAGCAGTGAAAAAGGCAGGCGTTGAAATATCAGGAAAGGGGGGGTGATTAACAATGCGTAAGAAACTATCGAAAACAAAAACAAAGTTATGCCCCTTTTTTGATGAAAATTGTCTGAAAGAAGATTGTGAAATTTACAATCGCTAAAACCAGAGATCCAAATATATGGGAATCTATGGCAACCAAAAGTGAGATAACTCCTTGTTTTTACTGGTACGCCCGGCAGGATTCGAACCTGCGGCCTACGGATTCGAAGTCCGGCGCTCTATCCAGCTGAGCTACGGGCGCATAAATGGGGATGGGGTGAGTGAAGGGGATTGAACCCTCGACAACCGGGGCCACAACCCGGTGCTCTACCAACTGAGCTACACCCACCACAGGGAAAAAAATTTAATTAACACATCATATATATTAATACAACCTAAATTGAGCGATTTTTTACTCAATCTGCGCCGATCTCTTGCGCATAAAGGCTTCACAAAAATCCTCGACATATCCACGGGTATGCCTGCGGTTTTTGCAAATCCTTATGCATCAAGATCTCAACACATATCTTCGCAAAAAATCGCTCAACTTAGGTACAAGAAAATTTATCCGTTCGAAACTTTAAAAACAAGAGAAAAAGTAACAATTTGGCCTTTTGAAAAAGAATCTGAAATGATAACAGGATAAACAAGATTCAATTTTGAATGTTTTATCTTGAAAAAATTATAAAATTAGATATTTTTATAGTGGAAACTTTATGAATAAAGCTTGGGGTAAAATAAATGAGATATAAAATATCCATATTATTTTTGTTGTTTTTTTTTATCATATTTTGCCTTTCTATACCTTCATATTCTCAGCAGGATGAAAAAAAATCATCTGCACAAGAATCAAAAAAATTGACTCTTGTTCGGGCGGTTATGTGTGAAGGGATACAGGACTTCAAGCCCTGGAATCAGGCGGTTGTTTTTTCAATATCGATCGGTAAAGTTTCCTGCTTTACTTCTTTTGATCCTGTCCCTGAAACGACATATATTTACCATAACTGGTATTACAGAGAGAGTCTTAGTAAGCGGATGAAGCTATTTCTTCAGCCTCATAGCTGGTCAACCTTCAGCAGTATCCAATTCCGAGAAGCTGACAAGGGCCTTTGGCGCGTTGAGATTACAGATCCTGAAGGAAATATTTTTCACATTGTAAGATTCAGCATAACGGACTGACCGATTATGGATAAGGTTTTGCTTTTTCTTTCGAGCATTAGATGGCAGGATATTGTTGATATCACGCTAAACAGCTATATTCTTTTCCGGCTTTATGTGCTTTTCAGAGGAACCACCACGTTACGTGTACTTATAGTTATTGCTTTCCTTTGGTTTTTTCAGCGCATTGCAGCATATTTAGGTTTAATTATTACAAGCTGGGCGGTTCAGGGCGTAACTGCTGTTGCCGCACTCATAATAATAGTAATTTTCAGAAATGAAATACGTTCCGTCCTTCAGGCAAAGAATTTAAAGGCAATTCTCTGGGGGGTTTCCCTTAAAACTATTAAGACACCCGTAGAAATAGTTGTTGAAAGTGTTTATGAAATGGCAAGAAAGAAAATCGGTGCCTTAATTGTTTTTCCGGCAAAAGAGGATTTAAAAGAGCTTATTCAGAATGGAGTTCCCTGGCGTGGACGAATATCAAAAGAAATGATAATGAGTATATTCTGGCCTGGTAACCCTGTGCATGATGGTGCAGCCGTAATTCAGGGAGACCGGATTACAGATGTCGGAGTTATTCTTCCGCTATCAAACCGTAAAGACATTCCTTTATATTATGGGACACGGCACAGAGCGGCTGCCGGGCTGGCTGAGACAACGGATGCTTTGGTTCTACTGGTATCAGAGGAAAAAGGTAATGTCGTTGTTGCCAAAGGATCCGGCATGATGGCCATTGAACGAAAGGAAGAGCTTGTAAAAATATTGCAGGAGCAGGTGGGCATCACAACCAAAGGTGTGGATCATGCAAGAAAGGAAAAAATTAAGACAGGACTTGCAGCCGTTGTTTCTGTTTTATTTATAATTGGTGTATGGTTCAGTTTTTCAAGAGGCCTTGAGACCATGATTACGCTTGAGATTCCGATAGAATATATGAATCGTGATGCCAGAGTAGAAATTATAGACACTTCTGTTAATGTCGTTAATCTTAATCTTAGCGGGTCTGGAACTATTATTAAAACTATCATGCCTGATCAGGTTAATGTTAAGCTTGATCTAGGCAAAGCGGTTATTGGTCGCAATACTTTTACTATAACTAAAGAAAATATTACGTTGCCGCCGGGTGCTTTACTGAAAGGCGTTGAGCCATCTGTTGTTGAGGTTACCCTTGATGTACCTATATCAAAAATGTTGCCTGTACAGGTTGCCTGGACCGGGAAATTACCTGAAAATTTAATATTATCTGAGGCAAGGCTTGATCCGGAAAAATTGCTGGTAGAGGGAGGAAGCCATATGCTGAAAAATATTTCAACAATATATACTGAAAAGGTTTTACTTGATAATATATCAGAATCCGGGAAAATTTCTGTTAAGCCGGTACTTAATCCAGCCTCGTTGAAGATTGCACTCGGGTCAAAAGACAGGATCTCAGTTGATTATGTTGTAAAGGAAAGACTTCAATGACGGCTTCGTAAAAAGTCCATTTCTGCGTTGCACTACATCCTTCGTCATTGCAGCGTAGCTATAAGTGCGCCTCTTTTCTCAGTATTTGCGTGCCTTGAAACTGAAGCTTTTTACTTTGCCGTCTAAATTTCAACTTTTTACGAGTTCATAATAATTTAATATGACAAAAAATTATATAGATAAATTTGTTCGATCCTGGTATGTTCTTCATACAAAAAGCAGGTTCGAAAATGTTGTAAATGATGGCCTTATAAAAAAATCAATAGAGGTTTTTCTCCCAAAGGTTAATGTCAGGAGCAAACGTCGTGATAGAAAAGCCATGATTCAGGTGCCGCTTTTCTCGGGATATTTGTTTGTTAAAACCGATCTTAACCCTTATGAGCATATTGAGATCGTTAAAACTGTCGGAGCTGTACGTATAATTGGAAACAAGGATGGTCCTTTGGCTGTTTCCCAGAAGAGCATTGAGTCCCTACAAATCATGGTAGCCGGCAATAATGATGTGACAACCGGCAAACATTTGATAAAAGGGGACAGGGTTATGGTGGTTGATGGCTCTTTTGCAGGTGTAACGGGAACTTTTATTAGGTACAAGGGCAAAGAGCGAGTTGTGGTTTATATTGAAGCTCTTGGCCAGTTTGCAAGTGTGGAAGTTGCTGAGGATGATGTTGAAATAATACCCGAACTATTATAGAGTTTCAGATAATTGAATTTCACAAGGCTATAACCAAATTGAGCGATTTTTTACTCGACTTGCGCCAATCTATTGCGCATCAAGGACTTGCGAAAAGTCTTGACATATCCATTGGTATGCCTACGCTTTTCGCAAACCTTGCTGCATCAAGATCTTGGCACATTTCTTCGCAAAAAACCGCTCAACTTAGGTAGAAGAAAAAATCCGAGTAAGTCGTACTAAGTTGTACGTCATCGAGAATTTTGACTGATAACGCAGTGAAATTATTTATCTGGAAATCTATAGCATAAGTGCTTGACTTCTTATGAACTTATGTTTAATAGAATATTTATTGTATTATCAATTATTCCATGGAGGATTATAGATGAATAAATTGGAACTTATTTCAGTCTTGAAAGCTGAGGCTAACATTTCAAAATTAGAGGCGGCAAAGGTCGTTCAAATATTTTTCGATAACATGGCGGACGCTATGGCAAAAGGTGAGCGTGTCGAAATTAGAGGCCTTTGCAGTTTTTTTGTTAAAGAATACAAAAGCTACACAGGAAGAAATCCAAAAAGCGGCGAGCAGGTAACAATAAAACCCAAAAAACTTCCTTTTTTCAAATCAGGGAAAGAACTGAAAGAACGGGTAGATAATTAAATTTGTGTCCTGGTTTGAATCAATAATAGATCAAGAACAGCCAATAAGACTTTTAAAAAATATTCTTCTGAATAGGACCATTCCTAATGCCCTTCTTTTTACCGGTACTGACGGAATTGGGAAAAGAACTGCCGCTCTTGTTTTCGCAATGGCATGCAATTGCGGGGTGGAAGAAGGCCTGTCAGCAGCGGATCCCTGCGGTCGTTGCAGATCATGCAGGAAAATCCAGTCAGGTAACCACCCGGATATAATTCTAGTTGAGCCGTCTGGTCCTTTTATCAAGATCAAACAAATCCGTGACATCTGTGATACGCTTTCCCTGAAGCCATACGAGGCAAAATTACGTATTGTTATAATTTCCAATGCCCAGGCCATGAATCCTCAAGCAGCTAACGCTCTGCTTAAGGTGCTGGAAGAACCGCCCGAGCGAACTGTTTTAATACTTACTGCCTTGCAGACATCTGATTTGCTTCCAACAATTGTATCGCGCTGTCAGCATATCAGATTTAGCCCCATTCATAGAGAAAAGCTAAAGACTTTTCTAATTGAAAAACATGGAGTTAATGCTAAAGATGCAGCAATATTTTCAGCTATGGCAAACGGGAGTATGACAAAGGCTCTTTTTATGATAAAAAAGAATAGCCAGGCGAATTGGATTTGCCTCAGGGACTGGCTGTTAAATAATATTGGATTGGAAAAGACCGGATCTTTGTCTTTAGAGCCGATTATTATACTTCTTTCATTTGCGGAAAGATTATCAAAAAACAAAGAAATTATTCAGGACTCTCTTGAGATTATTAAAACTTATTTGCGTGACCTGATTATTTATAAATATAGTCCTGAAAAAATTATCAATAAAGACTTGATCCGCAAAATTCAATATGCCTCACAAAAAATTGCGGTCAAATCGCTTCTTTCAAAAATAGAAGCTATTCAGACAGCACAAAAAGATATACGGGCAAACACAAATTTAAGGCTGACTCTGGAAGTAATGATGTTGAGGCTTGCAGGAACGGGGTTTAAACCCCGTTCCCAAGGGTTGAGAAATTTGGAATATGAGAAAAATCATTAAAATAAGATTTAAACCTGCAGGTAAACTTTATGACTTTGACTGCGGTGCGTTTGTTTTAAATAAAAATGACAATGTAATTGTTGAAACCGAGCAGGGGCTTGGTTTAGGGGTTGTTGCCATTTCACCTGTCCCCTATGCGGAAAAGTCGTCGAACAGGCCGTTGAAACAGGTTTTTCGTTTAGCCAATGAAGAAGATTTTGAGCAAAGAAAGAAAAATTTTGGGACTGAAAAAAGGGCTCAGGCTTTTTGTCTTGAATGCATAAAACAATTAGAGCTTAAAATGAATCTTTTTTCTGTTGAAAGCACCTTTGATGCAGGTAAATTAACATTTTTTTTCACTTCTGAAGGCCGTGTGGATTTTCGGCAGTTGGTAAAGATGCTCGTCAAGGAGTTCGGGGTAAGAATTGAGATGCGGCAGGTGGGGATACGCAATCAGGCCAAGATGTGCGGTGGCATAGGGAGATGCGGGCGTGAAATTTGCTGTTCGGCATTCATAGAAAAATTCGATCCTGTATCCATACGTATGGCAAAAGACCAAAGTTTGTCATTGAACCCAACCAAGATATCCGGCATGTGTGGTCGCCTTATGTGTTGTCTGACTTTTGAACATGAAACTTATCAAAAACTGAGGGAAAAATTTCCCAAAATCGGCAGATTAGTTAATACATCCGGCGGCAAGGGCAAAGTTATTCGTCATAACTTAATATGTAACAAGCTGACCGTTCGTTTAGATAGTGGTCCGGAAATAGAGGTTGGCTTGGATGAAATTATAACCTAAGTTATAAATGGAGAGGGATAGGGAATGTCGGAGACTTTTTATATAACAACGCCCATCTATTATGTTAATGCAAGGCCTCATCTGGGGCATGCTTATTCTACTATTGCTGCGGATGTTGCGTGCCGATATAATTTAATGCGTGATAGAGAGACTTTCTTTCTTACCGGTACTGATGAGCATGGAGACAAAATTGTTCGTGCCGCAAAGAATGAGAATCTTAGCCCCAGGGCATATGTAGATAAAATAAGCGGTCTTTTTAAAGATCTTTGTCCGGAACTCGAAATTAGATACAATCATTTTATACGTACCACAGACCCGGATCATGTTGCAGTAGTGAAGTATATACTGCAAAAGATATATGATTCGGGTGAAATATATTTTAGTGAATATGAAGGACTTTACTGTTTTGGCTGTGAAAGGTTTTACACTGAGCGTGAGCTTGTTGACGGCAAATGTCCTGATCATAAAACAAAACCTGAAGTTATCAAGGAATCCAATTATTTTTTTAAGATGAGCAAATATCAGGACTGGCTTATAGACCATATTAATAATAATCCTGATTTCATATACCCGGAGCGATACAGAAATGAAGTTTTGTCTTTTTTAAGCGAACCGCTTGAAGACCTGTGCATATCTCGGCCCAAAACACGCCTTAAATGGGGTATCAGTCTTCCATTTGATGATAACTATGTTACATATGTCTGGTTCGATGCTTTAATAAATTATATCTCTGCCGTGGGATACCCGGATGGAGAACTTTTTAAAAAATTCTGGCCGCATGTTAATCACATTGTTGCCAAAGATATCCTTAAGCCCCATGCTATTTACTGGCCTATTATGCTGAAGGCGGCAGGCATTCCGGTTTATAGGCGTCTGAATGTTCATGGATACTGGAATGTTGACCAGAGCAAGATGTCTAAAAGCCTCGGCAATGTGATAGAACCTCTTCAAATAAAAAATAAATACGGGCTGGATGCGTTCAGGTTTTTTATCATGCGGGATATGGTATTTGGTCTTGATTCCAGTTTTTCTGAAGAGTCTATGGTGCAGCGCATTAATTCTGATCTGGCAAATGACCTGGGGAATCTGTTTAGCAGAGTTCTTGCAATGGCTCATAAATATTTCTCAGGGGAAATTCCTGAAGTTGATCCTGTTTTAGAGCAGGAGTTACAGTTTGGCCTTAGATCAGATGCAACTAAGGCTATTGATAAATTCGAGAGCGCCATGGAAAAGTTTGAATTTCATAAGGCTCTCATAGCTGTCTGGGAATTTATAAGCCGGATGAACAAATATGTTGATGTCACAGCTCCATGGGAACTTGCGAAGAAAAAATCCAGCAGAAAACAGCTTGAAGCTGTAATTTATAATCTTCTTGAAGGACTCAGAGTCATATCCGGTCTTATCTATCCGGTAATGCCGGACACTTCTGCAAACATGCAGAAGCATCTTGGAATGAATCCTGATGAGAGTTATTACAGATTAGAAATTCTCAAAAATTGGGGAACTATAAAATCAGGCACCAAGCTTCCCAAATCAGTTACTCTTTTCCCAAGAGTTGACTTAAAAAAAGAGGCTCAACCGGAACTGGTGTGGTAAATTGACCCTCTTTTTGCCATTTTTTCGTTGTTTTACAGGTGGTTATGCCAAAATCAAAAAAGTACCATTTTTTACTCTTAATACCATCGTTAAGATATTGATATCTTAATAATGGTTTGTGTAACAAGTTGATTTTATTGACCACACTGATTCCGGTTGACGGGGTTCAGTGTCACACCAGTTCCGGTTGAGCCAAAAAAGATGAGCTTTATTCCAGTGAGAACTCTTCAGAAAAAATATTGCCCGACCTTAAACCAGAGATATCTATGGAAGAATTTAATAAGGTTGATCTAAGGATAGCTACCGTGGTTCACGCTGAAGTAATTCCAAGGGCAAAAAAGCTTCTTAAAATAGAGGTCGAGTTAGGGAAAAAGCTAACAATTGTGGCTGGGATTTCAGAAGGCTATAATCCAGATGACATTATCGGCAAACAGGTAATTGTTGTCGCTAATTTAAAACCAGCCAAAATTATGGGGATATTGTCAAACGGTATGTTGCTGGCAGGCTTTGATGATAATATCTGCGCTCTCGGAACTGTTGATAAGAAAATTAAGTCGGGGACATCTCTGACCTGACAATCTGATTATACAGACTTTCAGATAATTAATAATGAAACAAAACAGATTTAAATCCGAGCATAAAATCCTTAAGAAGCCTGACTGGAGAGATTATCAGGCAAGGCTGAAAAGATCTGTCTTAATAAATACATTAAGCAAAAGATTTATTAAATATTTTTTTTTCCTTATAATAACGCTGATTAGTTTTTATTTAATATCCGGCAAACTTGGCGAAACCGCATTTAATTACTCACAAAAAGATTATAATCGTGCATCTAAAGAGCAGATTTCAAGCAGAAAGCTGGTTGACAAAAATGATGTGCGGGCTCTGCTGAATAGCCAGGTCTTTGTCAACCTTAAGGACAAGAGTTTTGATTTAGTTGTAGACGGCCATAAATTAATAGTTAGCACCAGCCTTGATCCTTCTTTGCAAAATTATTTACAAAAAAAAATTGATAGGTCCACATCTCGATATGTTGGAATTGTTGCTATGGATCCTTCTACGGGCAGGATTTTGTCAATGGTTAGTTTTGATAAAACAGATCCGTCAAACAATCCATGTATAGACAGCGCATTCCCTGCCGCGAGTATTTTTAAAATTGTTACAGCAGCGGCAGCCATTGAAAAATGCGGTTTTAATTTAAACTCCAAATTTTCATACAACGGCGGGAAATACACTTTATATAAATCCCAGTTGAAAAATAAGACAAACAAATACACCAACAGGATAACATTAAAGGACTCATTTGCCCAATCAGTCAATCCTGTATTCGGAAAAATTGGAGAGCATCACCTTGGTAAAAATAATCTTGAAGAATATGCATTAGCATTTGGCTTTAACCGAAAAATTAATTTTGAGATTCCACTTTCTCCGAGTTTTATTTCTTTATCTGATGATCCTTATCAATGGGCTGAAGTTGCCTGTGGTTTCAACCATGAAACCAAAATGTCACCTATTCACGGAGCCGTTATAAGCTCGGCAATTCTTAATCATGGCAGAATGATAGAACCCACGATTGTTGATCAAATAATTGATGGCGAGGGTCATACCATTTATCGCAGCCATCTGGTTACTATGAACCAGGCGATAACGTCCGAATCATCAGAGATGGTTAGCCACCTCATGAGGGCATCGGTACGTTCAGGCACTTGCAGTAAACAGTTTAGAGGTTACCGAACAGATCGTGTTCTTTCAAAGCTGAACATAGGCGGCAAAACGGGTTCTATGGGCACTAAAAAACACGATGGCAGATATGACTGGTTTGTGGGTTTTGCTGAGGAAAAGGAAGGATCCGGAAAGCTTGTCGTATCTGTTGTTGTGACTCATGAAAAATATATAGGAATAAGGGCAAGTCAATATGCCCGCATGGCAATAAAACGATATTTTCGCGATTATTTTGCAAAAAATGAGACAGATCTTGAGAAAGCGAGCAGTTAAAAAATATACTAAGGAGATTTGTTATGCCGGGTTTTGAAATATTTGCTGATGAGGAGCGTAAAGAAGTTGGAGATGTCCTTGATACAGGTGTGCTTTTCCGTTATGGTTTTGATCAGGCAAGAAAAGGACACTGGAAGGCCAGGACGTTTGAGGCTGAACTATCGGAACGTATTGGGGCAAAATACTGTCATTTATGTTCCAGCGGTACTGCCGCCCTAAGTATAGCCCTGGCCTCGTGCGGTGTTGGTGCAGGAGATGAAGTCATTGTTCCGCCTTTTACATTTATAGCAACGATTGAAGCGGTACTGACAGCAGGTGCCGTTCCTGTATTTTCTGAAATAGATGAGACTCTATGCCTCGACCCTGACGCCATTGAAAAAGTTATTACTCCACGTACAAAGGCTGTATTGCCTGTTCATATGTGCGGTGCTATGGCCCGTATTGATAAAATCAAGGATTTATGTGATAAAAAAGGACTTATTCTTATAGAGGATGCCTGCCAGGCTATAGGTGCGACTTTGAATGGAAAGTCTTTGGGCACATTCGGTCAAATGGGTTGTTTTTCTTTTGATCCTGTCAAAACAATTACATGCGGGGAGGGAGGCGCTGTTATTACTGATGATAAAGAACTTTATACTACAGCAGATAACTTTGCTGACCACGGGCATGATCATACAGGCAATGACAGGGGACTTGAGGGGCATCCTGTTCTTGGAACAAATTTTCGTATCAGTGAGCTTAATGCGGCAGTAGGGCTGGCTCAGTTGAGAAAACTTGATTTTATGCTGGAGAAGCAACGTGCAAATAAAAAAGTCCTAAAGGACGCACTTTCTCAGCCGGATTTAAAATCGGCAAAAATAGCTTTCAGAAAAATTCCAGATGAAAAAGGAGATTCCGCAACATTTCTTTCTTTCTTAATGCCTGATGAATCAAAGGCCGGAAAGGTGGCGACAGATTTAGGCAAGGCCGGCGTTGATTCATGTTTTTACTGGTATGACAACAACTGGCATTATGTACGCAACTGGGATCATCTTAAAAAGCTTAAATCTTCAGCAATGCTGCCTGTCAAGCTGCTTGATTACTGTCCTGATTATGGAAAGGTAAATCTTCCTCAATCCGACGATATAATGGGCAGGACGATATCAATGCTGATAAAGCTGTCATGGAGCAAGGAGGAGCTGACGCAACGGATAGAGAAAATTGTTGATGTTATAAAAAAAAATAGGTTGAAGGTTGAAGGTTAAAGAGGATATCAGGTAGCTTCGGACTATCCACTTGAGTAGTTTCTGATCATGATCGAGGAGTAATATATGTTTAGAAATTTCAAAATGATTTCCTACATAATTTTCGGCAGGGGGTGTTTTAACCAGCTTGAATCTATTCTTGCTGAAAAACGCAGAGATAGTGATTCATTCATGGTTTTTCTTGTGGATGATGTTTTTGAATCCAGCAGTTTAATAAAAAGAATCCCCCTTGGAAGCAAGGATCATATTATATCAGTCAACGTGGATGATGAACCTAAAACAGTTTATGTTGATGAACTTGCAGACAAGGCAAGAAACTTTTCAAGTCGCTTGCCTGATGGAATTATCGGCATAGGCGGCGGGAGCACATTGGATCTTGCAAAGGCAGTATCTCTTATGCTGACTAATCCGGGTTCTTCTGCTGATTACCAGGGCTGGGATTTAATAAAAAATCCGGCTGTCTATCATGTTGGGATTCCTACAATCTCAGGGACTGGAGCCGAGGTTTCCCGTACAACTGTACTTACTGGTCCTGAGAAAAAACTCGGTATAAATTCAGACTATACCGTATTTGATCAGATAGTACTTGATCCTGAGTTAACTGCCGGGGTGTCGGCAGATCAGCATTTTTATACAGGCATGGATTGTTATATACATTGTGTGGAGTCTTTAACTGGAACCTATCATAACGCTTTCAGCAAGTCATATGGTGAAAAGGCACTTGATCTTTGCAGAGAAGTTTTTCTGGCCGGCGACGAGGATAGTGCAGACAAACTGATGATGGCCTCATATTTGGGAGGTATGAGCATAGCTTATTCACAAGTCGGAGTGTGCCATGCACTTTCATACGGTCTTTCATTTGTTCTTGGTATTCACCATGGAATCGGCAACTGCATAGTTTTTGATTATCTGGAGAAATTTTATCCGGAAGGAGTTCGTGAATTCCGCAGGATGATGGAAAAACAGGATATTAAAATGCCACAAAATATAATAGCTGGTATCGAAAGCTCAAAGCTGGAAAAAATGACGGATGTAGCTCTGATACTCGAGCCCTTATGGGAAAATGCTCTGGGACCTGAGTGGAAAAGGGTAATGACAAGAGATAGGATTAAGGAGTTATATCAACAGATGTGAGTGATAAATTAGCGCACCTTCGGTGCGAATATAAGTGCCTAAAGTGAGCTAAAGTATATTAAAGTGCCTAAAGTCGGGGTACGCCTTCGGCGTGCTAATTTATAACACTATACCAGAAGTTTTGTGTATTAATGGCTTAAGAGACCTATATCAAATGGCAGAATTCCTTAACTTTAGGCATTTTAGGCACTTTAGGCACTTTTTACTCATCTATTCTATCATACCGAATTCATTAAACAAAAAATGAAAAGCTCTATACTATCGAGTTGTTAAGGAAATATTAATGAAATATTTAAAGCAAATCATCAGTATTGTTAAAGGAATAATCGGCTTTGTTCTTCCTTATCTTTTATCTGATGTCTATTTTGGAAGAAACGCCGCAGGGTTGCCGAACAATTCCATTGTTTTTTTCCCTTGCAGTGAAAATATCCTTTATTGCGGTATTGCAGGGCTTGTTTCTTTTAAGAGAAAAGAAAAAAAAGCCGATCATATAAATATGGCATCCCTGAATGATATGGCCGTAAAGATCGGTGAAAAAGGATATTTGGACTGCGCTCAAAATAATAAATTTTTAATTAATGATTATTTGATTGATTATTTGGGTGGCCAAAAACTTATAGACTCATTTCTGCATTCTGTGCAGTCTTTAAAGGCAGACGATTATTTTGCTGAATGTTTTGCTGGAAAAGATATCCAAAACGAACTTTCAAAATTATCTGACAATCTTAATAACATCATAGACAGGGAATCAAGATTGCTGTCTGATAATATGGGACGGCTTGATGCTGATATAGTTGATACGATGTCTCGCAGAATTGAAGACCTAAAGGATATTTCATGGTGCATTACTTTTGAATTCTTAGATAATATTGTCAAAGTCGGGGAGATTTTAAACCGGGATTTTCAGTCTATTACTTCTTTTGCCTTAAAAATCGCAAAAAATATTAATGCAGTTCTAAACAGTTTAGACCGTCTTGAAGTAAGAGGCCGTGATTCAGCCGGCATATCTCTTATGTTTATCCTTGAAAAAGCAGAGTTTGAAAGATTTAAAGAAAAGATGGGCAAATCAGACAATATCGATCTTCTTGATCAGTTCAGGGTGCGGTCAAACCATGATGTCCTTGTCAACATGGGCATAGATATCCATGAAACAAAAGATGAAAGCGGAGAGAAATGTGTTTGCATTGCCATTACCTATAAGATTGCCGCTGAGATAGGAAGCCTTGGAGACAATGTTAGCTTCTTGAGGAATCAGATAAGAAATGATCCGATTTTTCAAACACTTATCTCGTGCCCGCACAAATATCATACTGTTGAAGCCCATACTCGCTGGGCTTCAATCGGGGCTATTACTGAACCGAACTGTCATCCGGTTGATAATAAAGGGATTGAAAACATATCAGATAAAAGCGGAATAATTCATGCCTGTCTTAACGGAGATATCGACAATTACATTGAGCTTAACGAAGAATATGAAAGCAAAGGCAATCTTATACATAAGGACATTACAACCGATACAAAAATAATCCCGCTGCAAATTGAAAAATATATATTACAGGGGAATGATCTGGAAGAAGCATTCCGTCTGGCAGTCAATGATTTTGAAGGTTCACATGCCATATTTATGCATTCAGACCTTGCCCCCGGCAAACTTTTTCTTGCTCAGAAAGGCAGCGGTCAGGCTATCTTTATAGGACTATCTGAAGGTCATTATCTGCCAACCTCTGAAGTTTACGGTTTTGTCGAGCAGACTCCGTTCTATCTCAAGATGGACGGAGAAAAGGTTGTTGAAGGAAAGGATGGCAAAACTCAGGGACAGATCTTTGTGCTTAGCCAGAAATCCGGTGGAGCCCTCCAGGACATTAAAGCGATGTTTTATGACGGAACCCAGGTTAAAATTGGGGAAAAGGATATAAAACGTACGCAGATAACATCAAGAGATATAGACCGTCAGGAATTTCCGCATTATTTCCTGAAAGAAATTTCTGAATCCCCTGTTTCAGTGGAAAAGACTCTTCAGAATCGCTGGAAGATCGAGGAAGACGGGAAACAGAGGTACGTATTAACGCTTGATGAAAAAATTTTTCCGATATCCATTCAACAAGCGTTTATAAACAATAAAATACGGAAAATTTATTTTGTCGGTCAGGGTACGGCCGGAGTTGCTGCACAAGTATGTTCAGATATTTTAAATTACTACATTGATGAGCCGTATTTTACTGCGCGTTCATTTAAGGCATCAGAACTCAGCGGATTTAAGCTTAATGAATATGATGACAAGAACAGTATGGCAGATGCACTTGTTGTTGCTATTAGTCAGTCCGGAACAACAACGGATACAAATCGTACCGTGGATATGGTTAAAGAGCGAGGAGCCCATACCATCGCCATAGTCAACCGCAGGGATTCAGACATTACGTTTAAGGTTGACGGTGTTATGTACACAAGCAGCGGGCGGGATATTGAGATGTCGGTGGCTTCAACAAAGGCATTCTATTCTCAGATTATAGCGGGAGCTCTCTTGGGCCTTAAAATTGCAAGCTTAAAGGGTTTGCGGAACGATGAGTTTATAACAGAAGAAATAAGACAGATGCGGGAAATTCCATCACATATGAGAAAAGTTCTATCTATGAAAAAAGAGATAGAAAAATCCGCCAAAAGGCTTGCCGCAACAAAAAATTACTGGGCAACTGTAGGCAGTGGTCCCAATAAAGCTTCTGCAGATGAAATACGTATCAAACTCAGCGAACTCTGCTACAAGACAATTTCCTCTGATTACATAGAGGACAAAAAACATATAGATTTATCATCCGAGCCTCTTATAATTGTGTGTGCTGCCGGCACAAAACGAAATGTTATAGGTGACATCATTAAGGATACAGCCATTTTTCAGGCACACAAGGCCACGCCTGTTGTTATAGCTGACGAGGGAGAGAGCGGATTTAATGCCTATGCAGAAGATGTATTTCATGTTCCGGTTGTAAACCAGCATTTTGCACCTATCCTGAACACTCTGGTCGGGCATATCTGGGGATACTATGCAGCCCTTGCCATTAATGAGGGGTCGCGTTTTTTATATGCATTTAGTAAGGAACTGCAGAATACTATTGATGATTATATAGAGAGTGGCCTTGATGTTTACGAAGTTGTACTTGAAAAAACATTCAGAGAAAAAATTGCACATTTTTACAAACAGTTCAGGGAAAAAAAATCTGGGAAAAAAGTCCCGACTTTTATTGCCAATGCTTCAGATTTGACTCTTCTTTTTAAATACCTGGCTGGAAGGCTGCCTGTGTCGGATTTTGAGATCGACTTTTACAAAAAGGGTACTGCACTTAACATGCTTAATACTCTGTTTGAATATATTGGAGAATCTATTAATTATATGTCTCGTCCTGTGGATGCAATAAAACACCAGGCCAAGACAGTTACTGTAGGTACAAGTCGTATAAGTGAAAAACTTGAGGGCCTCATTTTTAATGAGTTAGCAAAACACAATTTAGGTGTTTCACAGCTTATAAACAGAAATATTGTTGTTCTTAAAAATCTTCAGAGAATTATTTCACATATCGAGGGGTTAACTTTATACAGAATAGGCAATCTTAACCTCCTTGGTGAACCAACAGATGAGTCAACAATAGAGGTTTTAGAGAAAGAGGGTTCTTTAAAACCCATTCCATCAAGAGTTGAAAAGGATAACATACTTAAGGGTACTAAAAGGATAATTGTTCGACATGGGAATGTATATATCGGCAAAGGTCGTAAAGATAACCGAAGTATTCTTGTTATTCCAATAATCTCTGATTCTCCTGAAATGCCGAATATGATAGAATATCTTCTTTTATTGAATATTACATTTAAAAAAGAAGTCTCCCTTGCAGTTAGGATAAAAGCGCTTGGCGGCAAGTATGAGCATATAAAGAATATTGTTCAAGAAAACAGCATTGCCTGGGACGATAATTATTTTGAATCTGTTGAGATAGAGGAACTTTTCGGCAGGTCTGCTGAGAAGATAGGGGAATTTATAGTATCCCTTCAAGGGTAACGGTTCACGGTTTGTGGGTTCCCACGCTGGAGCATGGGAACCAGGCAAGGAGACAACTAACATGTCGTCAGAAAATTTTCCACGAAAGGCCGAAAAATTTGAGATTCAAGCTTACAAGAAGCCAAAGGATTTGATAAACATTAAAAAAACTCATATTTCTTACTCTGGATCACCTCAAAAGCATCAGTATGATCCTGATAAGATTATTCTGGTGCCTGACCCATACAGTTCCGATGCTTTTTACTATGAATTTAAAATTGAGGATATTTCCTATGTAGAAGAACTTCCCAGCCTTGTAAGCATGGAAGGTGAAACCGTTACAATGTCCAGAATCTGGATAAAAAAAATGAGCGTAGGAATAAAGAGCTTTCCTTTTATTGTTGAGGATACCACGAGACTATAAATTATTTATGCAACTTCTCAAAAAGTTCTGGTGAATTACGCGATAAATGACGAGCCCACTGATAATAAAATATAAAATATCTGGAACTCACATCTAAGTGAGCCTAAAAAAACAGTAGCCAACCCTTTTAATGCGTATTGATTAAACAGCAGATCATATATTTTAAGTATGAATTATCTCTTATACGCTGTTTTTTCTTAAAGCTCATTAAAATGTTCAAACAGCCAGCTTTTTTATATTTTATTATCAGCAGGCTCGTTTATGTATTTATTGAGAAGTAGCTTGTTTATGAGAAATGTAGGTTGGGCATTAAATAATGAAACCTGTGATTGCAATAGTTGGTTGCGGAAGAGTCGGAACCGCTCTTGCTAAATTTTTATCAGAAGCCGGCTATGGAATTTCCGGCCTTGCAAGCAAAAGCTTTTCATCCGCAAAAAGACTTGCAGACTTAACAGGAGCCGGGCGTTTCACTACCATACCCTGGGAAATAACAAAAAAAGCAGATATTGTTTTTTTAACAACACCGGACAGCGAAATATCTGATACATGCAGCAATATTGCATTTAATGAGGGCTTCAAAAGAGATTCCGTGGTCTTGCATTGCAGCGGAGCACTTCCATCAACGATTTTATCATCGGCAAAAAGCTGTGGCGCTTTTATCGGGTCAATGCATCCCATGCAGAGCTTTGCCCTGAATGAAGGGGATGAAAGCCCTTTTCACGGAATCATATTTGCTGTGGAAGGTGATGCTCAAGCTTTACATATAGCAATAAAAATTGCGGTTGATCTTGGCGCAGATTGTATTTCAATAAGCATGGAAGATAAAACCCTTTATCATGCTGCCGCCGTGGTTGCATCAAACTACCTTGTAACCCTTCTTTCTCTTGCTTTCAGGCTTATTGAACATGCAGGCATATCCGGCAGTGACACCTGGAAGGTCTTAAAACCTTTAATTAAAGGTACGCTTTTGAATATAGAAAAGGCCGGAATTCCAGCAGCGCTGACAGGTCCTGTAGCCAGAGGAGATATTAAAACCGTGGAGAGACATATAAAGGCAATAAGGGAAAAATCACCTGAATTGCTTGATCTTTATAATACTCTTGGTTTTCATACAATAGGCATTGCAGAATCAAAAGGCACTCTTTCAAAAAAATCTGCTGATATCCTTAAGAAAATAAGTAACAGTTCAGCTACAAAGGCACAAAGGCACGAAGAAGGGATATGAATTTTAAATCTTTATCAAAAAGAGAAGAATCTATTGCTGAAAAAATTGTATATACGTCATATACTGTACATAAGATATCAGGACCTGGTTTGCTCGAAAGAGTTTATGAAGTTTGTTAGAAAATTATATTATAATCTTGGTGCCTTAGTGTCTTTGTGGCCGAACTATTACACAAAAGGCAATTGAGATGTTACGAGGAGGCTGTTGTGAAATTTATTTCATTTGGTGATATTCATGATCATGCGGAAAATGTACAAAAAATAGATGGAATCTCAGATGCGGACTTTGTTGTTATTACCGGAGATTTAACAAACTACGGCGGGATTAAAAAGGCCAGAAATATTATAGACTTTATATCGCGTTATAATCCCGCTATCTATGCTCAGTTCGGCAACATGGACCTTGAAGAAGTGAATAATTACTTTGATGAAATCGGAATCAATCTTCACAGCAAAGGCATTATTATCGAAGATGTAGGAATTTTCGGTGTTGGAGGTTCCAATTCTACGCCATTCAACACCCCAAGTGAATACAGCGAAGAACAAATAGAAGAATTTATTTATAAAGGATATGAGAGCATAAAGAACCTTCCAATAAAAATTATGGTCTCTCATACTCCTCCACATAACACCGCCCTGGATATTGTTGGCGAGGGAATTCATGTTGGAAGTACGGCTGTTAGAAAATTTATAGAAAAATATCAGCCTCAGCTTTGTCTTACAGGGCATATTCATGAAGCAGTCGGAAAGGATAAAATAGGCAGCACCATTATTGCAAACCCAGGCATGTTAAGTGATGGCGGTTACACGGAGATCGTTAAAAACGGGGAGAACCTTGAAGTGGCATTGAAAAAAATTTAACTGCCCCAGGCAATTTTACATAAATTTGCAAATTCAAGAAAGGAGAAGGTTTAATGAACATCGCTATTTTAAGTTGTAAAAACATCAAGGATGAAACATGTATCGGATGTCACCGTTGTTTAATGGCTTTTGATAAGAAGGAAGGAGAATTTGAGAGATACAAGGGTACTGATGCCAAGTTAAGAGGTCTGGTCCACTGTGGGGGGTGCCCTGGAACTTCACCGGTTCTTCGACTGGTTATGCTGAAAACATGGATGGCCTCCCCTTGGAGAGACTATTGATGCAATTCATATAGGGACCTGTCTTCTCGACAACTGTCCTTACATAGATACTATCATGAAAAAAGTGAAGGCAAAAGCGGGTGTGGATGTTATTGAAGGAAGCCATCCGTACAAACCGGTCAAGGTGTTTGGTGACTGAGAAAATATGTAATTGTTCACAGAGAGTCGGGGTTTTGAAAATATATTCGCTTCAGGCCACCTTTGCCCGATCTCAAACCTATACGCCTACTTGGGGAAGTTATTTCGTCCCCGTTCCCAAGCAAAATATTTTGCTAAAATCCTAAAAAATCGTTGTTTTTTATGGACTATTTGGTATCTTAAACAATACTTGTTGTTAATAGCTTTTTTTACCAAAAGTATTTGAAAATAACATAGTTTCAAAATTCCGTGTTATAATCCTTAAAAATAAAAAAAGGATTGGAGGGATGTTTTATGCCATTTGCAGAAAAACTTTCAAAACTCAGAAAAGAAAAAGGGTTTACACAACAAGGACTATCCCAAAAAATCGGTGTAGGGATTTCTCAAATGAAGCGATATGAAGGAGGAAAATCTTCACCTACTTTGGCAATTATAAAAAATATTGCAAAAACACTTGGCGTTTCATCAGATGAATTGATTTTTGATAAGAGTGAAAGTGTAGCCTCATCTAAAATATTTGACCGGAAGCTGTTGGAGCAGTTTGGATTAATTTCGGCTCAACCGGAACTGGTGTGACACTGAACCCCGTCAACCGGAATCAGTGTGGTCAATAAAATCAACTTGTTACACAAACCATTATTAAGATATCAATATCTTAACGATGGTATTAAGAGTAAAAAATGGTACTTTTTTGATTTTGGCATAACCACCTGTAAAACAACGAAAAAATGGCAAAAAGAGGGTCAATTTACCACACCAGTTCCGGTTGAGCCTAAAAAAGGTTCAAAACTA
>Ga0255390_1023_pt1 | contig 24963 bp, 28 predicted proteins | sample ANMaggSSYBR01H11_FD_182111 | JGI IMG/M metagenome (GOLD analysis project Ga0255390, IMG submission 182111) | Sediment cell enrichment communities from methane seep in Santa Monica Basin, California, United Staets - ANME aggregate JGI... | ecosystem: Environmental > Aquatic > Marine > Cold seeps >... | reverse complement strand
AGGGGTCACAATTCAAAGGATTTATTCCCATGAGCTTTATAGTTGAAGTAACAAGACGAAAGGCAGATGATCCAGAGTTATCTTTCAATAATTTAGAAATGTTTCACCAAAATTGTTTTGGGGGTAAAATTGTTTATTATACTCGCGAAGGAATGCGTGACCACCAACAATGCCTCAAGTGTGAAAGATGCGACTCAGGTGTAATAGTCGACCGTGACAAGTTGTGGGATTGGAAGAAAGAAATAATATTGACAGCAATCGACGGAAAGAAAAGGGAAATTCCAAGACGTTGGGAAAAGCAAATCATAATTTTACAAAAGTGAATATAAGGTGTCGGATTTATTTAAATTCATCGCCTTCAATTCATCAAATGGCAAAAATCGCCGAACAAACGGGTGCGCTTGATCGGGAATAGCCGCTCGTTTTGTTTGAGCATTGCGGCCTAGCAAGTGACCATTGGATGAGGAGGTAAGATGGAGGAGGTAAAGATTGTCTGGAGCGAGTATATGAAGTACCGGCTAAATTTGCGGGGATACGCTTTTACGATGGTCGAGCAAATCATGCGATACTCCTCTGAACGATACGTGGACACGGTGACAGGGCGTATGGTCGCTATTGGCCGACACGAGAAACTTCTCGTCATGATACCGTATGAGCTGAAGGAGCACACACTAACGCCTGTAACGATTCATGCGACAAGCCGGCAACAAATCAACTCTCGAATTAAATCGGGGAGGTTTAAGAATGAATAAAGCACGTATGGCATACTTCAAGAATGACGACGTTCTTCATCTTGTCATATCGGATGAACCAGAGGCGGGAAGTGTGGAGGTTAGCCCAAATATTACGGCGGAACTCAATGTTAAAGGGGAGCTGATTGGTATTGAAATCCTTAGCGCGAGCGTGTTCATTCGAGATTCCGTACTCGATAGTGTTCAGGCCAAAGTGCTTGATCTCGCGGAAGCCAAAATGGCCTGACAAAACGTTCGAGATACTGGTAAACAAGGACATCCGAACAACGCCATTCACTCAGATGGGCAGGGTCGTGCGGTTTGAGTTTTTTACCAGTTTTTATGTTTACTTGCCATTTACAACTGCCCAGTTACCCTGCCCACTGGTGATGGCGAGCGTTCGGATTGACCTTTTCCATTTGTCATAGAAAAAAAATTATAATGCCTAATGGTGAATCGAAAAACTGGATACGTTTTCTGATGACACTTGAAAGATTTTATATTTTGTATGGCAAGTGGCCTACAGTGATTCATCTATACCCCTTTTTCATAGACGAGCTTCAAAAAAAATTATCGATAGAAGATTTTCAAACATTGCAATCTAAAATCAGGCTTGACCCAGATGAAAAGAACCCTTTCCTTTGTTTCGATGAGAAGGGCAATAAATACGATTACGCAAGAGGAGATATCTGTCCAAATAAACATATTGCAGTAAGGGCCATCGACTGGCTTCAAATTAGCGAGCCGGATTATTATGACTAAGCATTACGAGATCTTTGTGCTGTATCGCAAGATATTGTCTTGCATATGGTTTTTAATTTTAACATTCCGGACTGGCAATTCTGCTGCGCTCTTTTACCATCTGGTTATGCCAGTCGATCGGAGTTGTAAAAAATGAACGGATACGAGTACATTTTGTCAAAGCAAATAGCATGGGCAACCAATTATGGTATTACCCTTGTCGGAAGTAAGGGTAAAGCGCGGTCGACCCTCTTACACTCTCGAGTTGGATCAGAACCTCTTTCAACCACTTTTACCGGATGTTTGTAAGTCATTCGTTGCTGGGGATGGTGGCGAGCTCGGTTCAACAAAGTTTCCCGGCAAAATGCAGGCAGTACATTCCTCCTCGGCACTTGGAGTCAATGTTTTTCAATACTGGAAATCGATAAACGCAGTTCCTGTGATTGCAACTCATTGCGGCCTTTGCCGTGTTGGTTCGCAGGTCTCAAACGATATATATTTTGAGGAAAAGTATCCTATCGATGACAAATTTGGTTATCATCCCAACATCGACGTTGTAATCCACAACGCAGCATCGGCAAAAATCAAGAGGTTCGCCGTTGAATGCAAATTTTCTGAGGCATACGGTGCTTACAAGCATGCTGGAATAAAGCCAAAGTACCTCGGTCTTGATGATCTCTGGACAGATATTCCTAACTTACTGGATTTCGCAAAGCGTATATCACCCGAAGACAACGAATTTGTTCATTTGCACCCTTCTCAACTTGTAAAGCATATTCTTGGTCTAAAACGGCAATTCGGAAAGGCCGGCTTCCGCCTGTTGTACCTTTGGTACGATGTTCTTGGTGACCAGGGAAAACGGCATCGGGATGAGGTTCTAAAGTTTACCGAAGTTACAAAACGCGATGGCATTAAATTCCATTCGCTCACATATCAGGAGTTGATTGTTAATTTGGCGAATAAATTGCGAACGGAGCACCCAGATTATATAGGATATCTTACCAAGAGATACTTGTAATAAATGGCTTGCATAGCCTAGAAATTCCGAACCATGCCTTGCACTTGACGACTATTCCGCTGGCGCTCCATAGCCGCAAGTGAAGGCCACGTTCGGCAACGCGAAAGCAAGCTTCACCAAGTTCACCATGAAATTAAGATAAGGAAAAAGTAGACAATGAATCATGACCAATTGGTCGATATAATCCAGCAAGGTAGAATAGAATGGTCTGCACATGCTCTAAAGAGGATGTTGGAGAAGGGGATCAGCAGAGCATCTGTAAAACATATCATTTGTACAGGAGAGATGATTGAAAATTATCCAGATAACAAACCTTTCCCAAGTGGATTATTCTACGGAATATGGCAAAATCAGCCATTGCATGCAGTTATTGCCTATGATCTTACCGAGCAAAAGATATTCTTAATCACAGCTTATTGGCCAGATGAAGAACACTTTGAAACAGACTTGAAAACCAGGAGGAGGTAATGAGTTCAACCAAAAATATTTGTCCACTTTGTGGAGGGCTTAAAAAACAGGGAACCACAACATTTACGGTAGATATGAAAGATACTCTGGTGGTGATCAGAAACGTACCAGCAACACTTTGTTCGTTATGTGGAAACGAGTGGCTTTCTGACGAAGTAGCTGCAAACGTTGAAAGTATGGTGGAAGAAGCTAAAAATATACATCGTCAAGTGGAAGTGACCCAATATCGCAAAGTGGCATGAAATAGCCGAACAAAAAAATGAGCGAATTCTATCCAAAGTTGGTTGAGAGCAACCATTATCACCTGTGGGCTGATGCCCTTCACGATAGAAAGCTCACCCACCAGACTTCAAACAAATGGGACCGCTGTGCCTATGTGCGATGGACAATAATGAGTTCCTTCCAATTGAGGCCGAATGTCTGAACTTCATAAATGCAGATTTGATCGCTCAAGGCTTATCTTCTTTCCAACCAAACAAAATGGCCATCGAAGCAGGACGATTAATGATTCAGAATATTAATGAATGTGTTAAAAAGAGTGAATCTTTTGCGTTTGAAACAACACTTAGCGGCAAGTGATACATCAATAAAATAAGTAATTGGAAAACGAAACAATATGAAATCATAATTTATTATCTCAAGGTTCCGACAGTGAAATTCGCTATCAGAAATTTGAAAACTCAAAAGTAACTTGGGAACGGGGACGAAATAACTTGCCCAAGTAGGCGTATAGATTTGGGTCAAATTTGTTCGATCTCAAATCACAAAAGTTGATGGAATAGCGGGCTATTTTGATATTTTTGTGATTTGAGATCGGGCAAAGGTGGCCTGAAGCTGTGATGCATAGTTGGGGAAGTTATTTCGCCCCCGTTCCTTGTTAGCAATTAGAGGTGGCGGGCATTTAAATTTAAAACGGCTGACTGTCAGTAAAAAAAGCCATTAGCGGTTAGCTTTTAGCTAAAGGCTAACTGCTAAAAATCTTCAATTTGAGAATAGCATCCAACTGGCTATAATTTCAGGTGTTTTGAGTTTTCGTCCAGCCACTAACTAATTGTATTGTTGTGGGATAGTTTCCTATTATGTGATAGCTGAATGAGTTATTTGTGGGTTATAATAACAGCATAATTGCCTTGGTTGAGTTGGCTGCCATGCCTCCTGTTGGAACAATCCAGCAAGCAACATACAAAAATGCAAATATAGTTCCCACAAATATCTCGTATATATCACAGCGTGGGGAACCATCCCATTGTTGTGAATTAATAGCTGGTTTGATTTATGAGTGTAATTCCGTGAAAATCCGTGGTGAACTATTACGATATGACTATTTCTTATTCAGTAATAATCCCTGCTTATAACGAGGAAAAATGGCTTTTAGGCACTCTAAATTTCCTTAAGAAAGCTATGGAGGCAATTGAAGCCAATGGTGAGATTATCGTCGTTGACAATAATTCTACGGATAATACCGCACAAATAGCTAAAGAGAACGGTGCCCGTGTAATATATGAGCCTGTTAACCAGATTCCCCGCGCGCGAAATGCCGGCGCAAAAATTGCTAAAGGGCAATATCTAATATTTTTAGATGCCGATACTATCCTGCCGTTGGATCTTCTGCAAACCGCATTGTTTAATCTATCAACCGGAATGTGCTGTGGCGGCGGAGTTGTTGTTGCTACAGACAAAAGATTAAGACCATTTGTTCAAAAAATTGTAGATTTCTGGAACTGGTTATCTGTAAAGTTCGGCCTTGCTGCCGGATGTTTCATCTATTGCTTTAAAGAAGGTTTCGAAGCAGCAGGAGGTTTCAGTGAACTGGTCTATGCTGGCGAGGAAATTTTTTTCTCTCACTCTCTTAAGTCATGGGGCAGAAAAAGAGGGCTTGCTTTCCGTATTATTTTAAATCCACCTGCAATAACATCCATCCGAAAGATCGAATGGTTTACTATATATCAAATGACGGTCAGAATTTTGTTTATACTTGTTTTCCCCTTTGCAATTCGTTTTAGAATCTTTTGTTCCCCCTGGTACTACAGACCCAAAGAATAGGGCTTGCTATTGAATATCGAAATTCGGCGGTTCAAAACGAAGTGGCGCTTGTTAAGTATTTTTGAATTTGATATTTAGCCGGAAATTAGATATTAAAGGAAAAAACATGAAATGCATCCATTGCCAAGGAAATATGAAAAAAGGAACAGCTCCATTACACATTGATCGTAAAAACTGCCATTTAACGTTGGATAATGTGCCTGCTTGGATTTGTAGTCAATGTGGCGAAGCCTATTTCGAAGAAAATGAAGTGAGTGCTGTTCAAGATTTGATTATGGTTATTGACCAGAAAGCACAGCCACTTGCGGCAACAGCTTAAAAGTAAAGACAATATTGCATAACAACGGCATTAAAAGCGACGGCAAAAAGCCGCCGCGTCTTATGCCAGGCGTTAGGATGAGGAGGCAACGATTGTATGGACCGAGTATATATATGAAGTACCGGCTAAGCTTGCGGGGATACGATCTTGCCATATCGGATGAACCAGAGGCGGGCAGTGTAGAGGTTAGCCCAAATATCACGGCGGAACTCAATGCCAAAGGGGAGCTGATTGGTATTGAGATCCTTGGTGCGAGCGCGTTTATTCGAGATTCAGTGCTCGATAGTGTTCAGGCCAAAGTGCTTGATCTCGCGGAAGCCAAGATGGCCTGACAAAACGTTCGAGATAATGGTAAACAAGGAGAAACAGATATGGGTGATAAGGGGAAAAAAGATAAAGGCAAAAGGGAACAACAGAAAAGGCCGTGCTTAATCCAAAGGAAAAACGAAAATTGAAAAAAGAAAAGAAGAAATAAATGCTCAGTGCTATCCGGTGGACTTTAAAGAAAATGTGGGGCATGGGCCTGTTAGTGCTTGATGATGAAGGGAAATATTTGCTAAATCTCCGCGCTTTGGGTTAATTTTTTTGGGGAATATAAGGGACGAGCAAGAATCAAAACAAGGAGGATTGTTATGATATCCGACTGTAGTGAAAAAAGATATGAGCTCAGAACTGAAATAGATCAGCATGATAGCGTGGAACTTTCAATCCCTGATGCCGGCTTAATATATCGATTCAGAATATGGAATTTATCGTCAAGGGGCATGTGTATCGTGGTCAAAAAGGATTCTGATCTGCTGAAATATTTGAAGGTCGGTAACGTATTGAATATGAAGTACTATCCTACTGATTCATCATGTCCGACAGAATACCTGAAAACACGGATTAAGCATATCACCAAAGATAAACAGGGACGATTCAGGAACCATGTTCTGGTTGGCTTGTTCATCTCAGAAAAATAAGGATCTGATCAGTAACATAAGTGTAAGAGTAACCGTTCACAGTTGTCGGTTCACGGTTAGAAAGCGATGAAGTCAGAAAACACCGTAACCTCACATGAAATATAAACTTTAGTTCTCACACCTGCCTGCCGCTGGCAGGACTGAATTTGTCAGCCTTTGGCTGATACGTTTTGATCAACCGTTAACTGGGAACTGTTAACCGTGAACGGTTACGTGTAAGATAACATAGTCAACAACCTAAACGTATTGAGTCTCGGTTAGGCAAAATGGAGATTTTTATTCAATCATGTATCTCGTCGATTGTACTAATTTCTGGCGTTGGCCAAGGGGGGCTGACGGGTTTTCGGCGCCACGGTTCGGCGCAAATCATTTTCAAACAAGGAGGAACAGATATGGGTGATAAGGGGAAAAAAGATAAAGGCAAAAGGGAACAACAGAAAAAGGCCGTGCTTAATCCAAAGGAAAAACGAAAATTGAAAAAAGAAAAGAAGAAATAAATACCCAGCGCTATCCGCTAATATCAAACCAAAAACCGCATGGATTGTCTTCGGGGTTATTTGTGCCCCCCTTTGCCCTGACTACTATCGGTTCACAGTTTGCTGCAAGAAGAGCTACCAATGAGATGAGCAAATGGGGAGAGAAAGTGGAAAAGTTTGAGTAGAAATCCTTTTAGACCAACAATAACAATAGACAAAAAGGCAGGAAAACCAATGGAATCCATCAAAAGTACAATACTATCCCGCAAAAAGATCGGCATACGTCTCCTTTACACCCTTTTTTTTCTCGTTGTCTTTGAGATCCTCAAGATCATTATACAGGTAGCCGTTCTATTTCAGTACGTTTACCTTTTTATCACAAAAACCTACAGCAAGCCGGTAAGGAAATTCTCCAACAAGGTTTCCTTCTATGCCTACAGGGTGATGCGGTACGTAACCCTAAATGAAAACACGCTGCCTTTTCCTTTTGCTGATTTCCCGGAAGAAAAGGATGCGCCGGTATCACCGGTCCGTTTCGAATAGATTATAGACTTTCAGATAAATAATTTCACTGTCTTATCAGTCGTCGACGTATAACTAATACGCCTTCCTCCTTCTGGCCTTGTGAAATGAATTATCTGAAAGTCTTATAGTACCTGAATCGTGCAAAATTCAGGTATTAATCAAGGGTGCCCCGTATCATTCCGAATGTTCTTTTTCCTTTGTTTGATTTTTGATTAATTTCATAAAAGTTGATACGGAAACAAAGCAAGCCGAGAAAATTGATGACGCGAGCAGACTGTTCAGTAACAACAGAATTTCAATTTGAACCCAAGTTGGAATACCTTTGCCGGACAATTTGAGAAAGGAGTAAAGCGTTGGCGCCACCTTGGCTAGAATACCCAATGGAAACGCGATAATACTCATAAGCAGGTAAGCAAGATGATTAATCACATGAAATTCCGACAAAAGCGGTGATTGAGTGCCTGATAGTCGAGTTGAGATGCAAAACGGAGTTAGAATGCTTGAGAGAAGAAAATGAAAGATGGCAATAGTTATCGCCATTTTCAAAAATCGTTTAAGGAAATTTTTCATTCTGTTTGCGCTCAATCAGGGTCTAAAAATGCTTATAGAAAATAGTATAATATATAACTTCTAATGGGTCAACTTACATTGAAAGAAACATATATGGCAGAACACTTAATTTTTGGACTTTTTACAAAGCCATCACTCATAACATAATGAAAATTATAAGCATCAAATCATATAGCAATGGTTATACCGGAATCGTTGAAGAAGATAACAAATATGTATTATTCAATCTTTCAAAAAAAGGTAAATCAAAAAAAATTAATGAATACAATAAAGAGGAATATGTTGATTACAATCATTTTGTGGGGATGATGAGTAAATTTATACCTCATGGTTCTTTCCTTAAAGAGCCGGTTAAAGTAGAGTCAATAACCATTGAAGAACTTGACAGGGTCTTTTCGAAGATAAAATAATCAGATGACAATCTTATAAACTAAGGAACGTGGACGAATTAACTTCCTCAAGTAGGCGCACAGATTTGGGTCGAATTTGTTCGATCTCAGATCACAAAAGTTGAAGGAATAGCGAGCTATTTCAATATTTTTGTGATTTGAGACCGGACAAAGGCGGCCTGAAGCTGTGATGTATAGTTGGGGAAGTTATTTCGTCCGCGTTCCTAATGTCCCCAACCCTGTCTGATGAAAAAGGATATTATTATGTCTAATATTGTATCAATGGAAACCATTGTCAGCAAAATTTATATGATACGCGGTTTAAAGGTCATGCTTGACAGGGACATTGCTGAACTCTATGGGGTTGAAACAAAACAACTCAAAAGAGCGGTAAGAAGAAACATTGATCGCTTTCCTTCTGATTTTATGTTCGAACTTACAAAAAAGGAGTTGGAGTATTGGAGGTGCCAAATTGGCACCTCCAATAGTGATAAGATGGGATTGAGGTATAAACCCATGGCCTTTAACGAACAGGGTGTAGCTATGCTTTCAAGTGTTCTCAACAGCAAACGCGCTATTCAAGTAAATATACAAATAATAAGAACTTTCACAAAACTTCGACACGCGTTATTAGATAATGAGAACCTCCGAAAAGAACTTGAAGAGTTAAAACAGATCACTGATGAACGCTTTCAAATTGTTTTTGAGACGTTAGATCAATTAATAAATATTGAAAATGAGCCAAAGAAAAAAATCGGCTTTACAGTAAAAGAAAAACGCAGTTCATACGGTAAGCCAAAGAAAATCAAGCTTTAAGGTCACATTTTGTGGTTTTAAGATATTCAAAATGTTGTGAGGTGGGCAGGAGGCATTGGAACTTAGATGCACATCGCAACCTGTCACGTACTTTGAACACAATGGCTAAATACGGCATTGTTGATTACAATCATTTTGTAGGGATGATGAGTAAATTTATACCTCATGGTTCTTTTATTAAAGAGCCGGTTAAAGTAGAATCAATAACCATTGAGGAACTTGACAGAGTTTTTTCGAAGATAAAATAAGGTTCATCAGACTAAAGCGTGATAATTTTTATCTTTACTTATTAGTAAATACTTGTATAATTAATAAGTTATGAGAACGAACTGTTTCCTTTTCCTTCAAAATAGACCTCAAAATTTTTGAGATAAAGAAAATATAATCAGTAATTATGTAAGAATCAGTATGACCAAGACCCCTGAACAGGAAGCACGCGAAACCATCGACAAAATGCTTGATCAGTCTGGCTGGGATGTCCAGAATCGCCAGAATGTCAACATTTTTGCAAAAAAGGGCGTAGCGATCAGAGAGTTTCCGCTAAAATCCGGTCACGGTTATGCTGATTATTTGCTTTATGTGGATGGACAGGCAGCAGGGGTTGTTGAGGCAAAAAAGAAAGGCACCACTCTTACCGGTGTTGAAATCCAGTCAGACAAGTACAAAAGCGGTCTGCCTGCAAATCTTCCGGCCTGGCACCGCCCCCTTCCTTTCTGCTATCAGTCCACAGGTGTTGAAACCCGTTTTACAAATGATCTTGATCCTGTTCCCTGCTCCAGGGACATTTTTTCTTTTCATCGCCCGAAAACTATTGAAGAGTGGCTGAATGATGATACACCCGTTTCTCTGAAACAATCTTCAGAAAAACCGATGCCTTATGGCAAACCGTCCACTTTAAACCTGCGGCTCAGGCATATGCCTGAACTCATTGAAGAAGGCCTTTGGTCTGCCCAGATCAGGGCCATAAAAAACCTGGAAAAATCTTTTGCAGAAAACCGTCCCCGCGCTCTTATCCAGATGGCCACAGGATCAGGCAAGACATTTACTGCCATCAGCTTTATTTACAGGCTTATAAAGTTTGCAAAGGCGCGCCGAATTTTGTTTCTTGTTGACCGTGGCAATTTGGGCAAACAGACCCTTAAAGAATTCCAGCAGTATGTTTCACCCTATAACAACTTTAAATTCAGCGAAGAATTCATTGTTCAGCACCTTACTTCAAAAAATCTGGATTTCACTGCCCGGGTCTGCATCTGTACAATCCAGCGTCTTTATTCAATGCTTAAGGGCGAGGATCTTCCTGAGGAAGATGAGGAAAAATCTGTTCAGGGGTTGGAGAACGTCTATGGTGAGGTGCCGCCCATAGAATATAATCCGGCCATCCCTATTGAAACCTTTGACTTCATAATCACAGACGAGTGTCACCGCTCCATTTACAATCTTTGGCGCCAGGTGCTGGAATATTTTGATGCATATATCATTGGCCTGACTGCCACCCCCAGCAAACAGACGTTTGGTTTTTTTAATCAGAATCTTGTCATGGAATACGGCCATGAGGAAGCAGTGGCTGACGGTGTGAATGTGAATTATGATGTTTACCGCATAAAAACCGAGATTACAGAACAAGGTTCCACGGTCGATGCCGGATATTATATCGATAAACGTGACCGCGAAACACGGGAAGTGCGCTGGGAGCAGCTTGATGAAGACCTTGAATACAATGAAAAACAGCTTGATCGTGATGTTGTTGCAGTGGACCAGATCCGCACTGTTATTCGTACTTTTCGTGACAAGCTGTTTACAGAGATCTTTCCCGGCCGGACCGAGGTTCCAAAGACCGTAATTTTTGCAAAAGATGACAGCCACGCTGAAGACATTGTCAAGATTGTGCGCAAGGAATTTGCAAAGAGCAATGACTTTGCCCAGAAAATTACCTACAAGACAACCGGCAGAAGGCCTGAGGATCTTATCGCAGAGTTCAGAAACAGTTATAATCCCAGGATCGTCGTTACTGTGGACATGATAGCCACAGGCACGGACATCAAGCCGCTTGAAATAGTGATGTTCATGCGTTCTGTAAAATCCCGTGGATATTTCGATCAAATGAAGGGTCGGGGCGTACGTGTTATAAATGATGATGACCTGCAATCTGTAACATCTGATGCGAAAACCAAGGATCATTATATTATTGTAGATGCTGTTGGTGTGTGCGAGAGGGATAAATCAGACTCAAAACCTATGGACAGGAAAAAATCAGTCTCTTTTGAAAAGCTTCTCCAAGCGGTAAATCTTGGAAACACTGAGTCGGATGTTATTTCCTCAATTGCTGTCCGCATTGCACGTTTAAACAAAAATCTTACAGAAGAAGACAATTCAAAGATCAGAAAGTTTGCAGACGGCAAGAGCCTGAGCGGGCTTACATCTGATCTTGTAAATGCCATTAATCCTGACAAACAGGTTGAACTTGCCCGCGCCAGGCATAGCGAGGCAGGCAAGAAAGCGGAACCTGATGAAGAAGATATAAAACAAGCAGCAGATAGCCTGATAAAAAATGCGGTCAAGCCCCTGCACAACCCTAATCTTCGAAATCTATTGATTGAGATTAAGAAAAAAAACGAGCAGACCATTGATCATGTGAGCCAGGATCAGGTTATTGAAGCAGGTTTCAGCGCAGAGGCTTTGGACAAGGCAAAAGGCATGATCGAGTCTTTTAAGAAGTTCATTGAGGAAAATAAGGATGAAATCACGGCCCTGCAAATTCTTTACTCCAGGCCGTACAAAATGCGTTTGCGGTTTGAAGATATAAAGGAGCTTGCAGATGCCATCAAAAAGCCGCCTCATCTTTGGACTGAGAATAATCTCTGGCTGGCCTATGCTGCTCTTGAGAAATCAAAGGTTCGTGGAGCAAGCGGATCGCATATTTTAACAGATTTGGTGTCCCTTGTTCGGTTTGCGCTGGATCAGGAAAACGAGCTTGTGCCATTTCCGGAAAAAGTGGATGCGAATTTCAATGCATGGCTGGCACAGCAGGAAAAACGGTTCACGGAAGAACAAAAATCGTGGTTATACATGATTAAAGATCACATAGCGGGAAACCTATCGATTGATACAGAAGACTTTGAATATGCGCCTTTTTCGCAGGCAGGTGGCATTGGTAAGGTATATCAATTATTCGGCGAAGAATTAAATATTATCTTAGATGATTTAAACGAGAGGCTTGTGGCATAATGAAAAAGGATATTATTATGTCTGATATTGTATCTGTCGAAACAATTGCCGGTAAAATATATCTGATCCGTGGAACAAAAGTAATGCTGGACAGAGATCTTGCAGAACTTTACGGTGTTGAAACAAAGGCTTTAAAACAGGCTGTAAGAAGAAACATTAAACGTTTTCCGCATGACTTTATGTTTGAGCTCACAAAAGAAGAACTTAAAAATTGGAGGTCACAATTTGTGACCTCCAATAGTATTAAAATGGGTTTAAGGCATTCCCCCATGGCCTTCACTGAGCAAGGAGTTGCCATGCTTTCTTCTGTGTTGAAAAGTGACAGGGCTGTTGAAGTAAATATACAGATAATACGTGTATTTGTGAAGCTCAGGCAACTGTTTCTTGACAATGAAGAACTTCGAAAAGAACTTGAAGAGTTAAAACAAATAACTGATGAACGTTTTCAAATTGTTTTTGAGACGTTAGATCAATTAATAAATATTGAAAATAAGCCAAAAAAAATCGGCTTTACAACAAAAGAAAAACGCAGTTCATACGGTAAACCAAAGAAAATGTAATTTGATTATATTATCTGAGGGGTTACCTGCACATAGGCATGAAATGGCAGAAATGGAGGCGTTGGAGGTGTGAGAAAAAAAACTAGTAAAAAATCTGACAAACAAGCCAAAAAAGTTTCTGATAATATTAAAAGATGGGGGATTCCTGAAACTTGGGTTTGGACAACAGTTAACGCTGTTGGGGATGTTATTACTGGCAATACCCCATCCACAAAGAATAGAGCTAATTATGGGAACGATATTCCATTTGTAAAGCCACCACTATTGGTCGATAGGGGTATATATGATGCACCTGAAGGATTATCGAAACAAGGGATGGCATCTGCAAGAGTTCTTCCCTCAGATTCAGTGTTAGTATCATGCATAGGCAATCTTGGTAAAACGGGTATTTCCAAACTTCCTGTAGCCTTCAATCAACAAATCAATGCTATAATATTTTCTGATGATGTAATTCCGGAATATGGTTTTTATTATACACAGACATTAAAAAACTGGCTATACAGTATTGCATCTGCAACAACTTTACCTATAGTCAATAAAGGTAAATTTCAAAAAGCACCAATTCCAATAGCGCCAATAAATGAACAAGAGCGTATTGTCGCAGAGATCGAAAAGCAATTTTCCCGCCTGGATGAAGCTGTTGACAACCTCAAGCGCGTAAAGGCCAACCTCAAGCGATACAAAGCCTCTGTCCTCAAAGCCGCTGTTGAAGGCAAACTCACAGAAGAATGGCGAAAAAAGCACCCCGATGTTGAACCAGCCGACAAACTTTTACAACGCATTTTAGCCGAACGCCGCAAAAAATGGGAAGAAGCTGAACTGGCTAAGATGAGAGCGAAGGGTAAAGAGCCGAAGGATGATAAGTGGAAGAAAAAATATAAAGAGCTCAGTTTGCCTAACATTGAGGAATTACCATCTATCCCAAGTACATGGGCTTGGGCAACTCTTCCTCAGCTTGGCGAATTAAATAGAGGTAAGTCAAAACATCGGCCAAGAAATGATCCTATTTTGTATGATGGCCCATATCCATTTATTCAGACTGGGGATATAAGGTATGCAACAGGTATAATCAACCAGTATACTCAAACATATTCTGAAAAAGGATTGAAGCAAAGTCGCCTTTGGCCCAAGGGCACTCTTTGTATTACTATCGCGGCAAATATCGCCGATACAGCATTACTTGGCCTTGATGCATGTTTTCCCGATAGTGTGGTTGGTTTTATTCCCGACACTGAGTATATTGATATTCGGTTAGTAGAATATTTCATAAGGACAGCAAAAGAAGACTTGGAACGTTATGCACCCGCTACGGCCCAAAAAAATATAAATCTTGCAATATTAAGTAACGTTGCTGTGCCTTTACCACCTGAAAAAGAGCAACAAATAATCATTGATGAAATTGAGAAGAGCCTTTCTGTAGCCGAAGGCATCGAAGTGTCAGCAGAACAAAATATGCTGCGTGCTGAACGCCTACGCCAATCAATTCTAAAAAAAGCTTTCTCCGGCAAATTGGTCCCACAAAACAGTAGCGATAAGTCCTGAGAAGATTTGATATATCTAATCAGAACCCTACAATCAGATAATTAGCTTAAATGCGTATTTTAATAGATACAAATATTTTTATACCACTTGAAGATTCATCAGCAATTCCCGCTGCAAAACAGCTTAACCTGTTGAAATTACTGTATTTTGTTTAAATAAGTTCACGAAACGAAAGTCTAACATATTGATATTGTTAGTTTTTCGTAAGTAAATTTTTTGTTGTAATATCAAGCTGTTAAAGTTTTCGTCGTAAACTATTTTTGGTAATTTGTAATAATTTGAATAGGTTAAATCGTTTTGCAGCGGGAATTGCTGAAGATTCATCAAGTGTGCTTGATGAAAGTTTTAGTGAGCTTGTTAGGCTATCTAATGAAAATAATCATCAGATTTTAGCTCATCCTTCTTCCATTGATGACATTGAGCGAGATGATGATGAAGAACGAAAGGAAATTAGCTTATCAAGAATTCGTAAATACTCCTTTCTTGAGGATCCACCTATACTCAGTGATCAGGAGACCGACAGTTTAGGATTAAAAAATGATAATGACCGTGTCGATAATGAAATTTTATTTGCAATATATAAAGATGCCGCAAATATACTTGTAACTGAAGATCGCGGGATTCACAAGAAAGCTAAAATATTAGGGATTGAGGGACGTGTACATTACATCCAACAGGCGGTACAATCACTTAAACGCCTGCACCAAAGAGTTCATGTCTCATTACCAAATATTAAAGAAAAATATTTGCATCAGCTTGATCTTGATAATAACTTTTTTGATTCATTACGCGAAGGTTATTCTGGGTTTAATGAGTGGTACAAAAGATCATCAAGAGGTGGCCGCAAAGCGTGGCTACACGAGAATGAATCTGGTGAATTGGCTGCAATATTAATATATAAGCAAGAAAATAATGAAATAATAACTGATGATAATAAAGCATTACCTGGCACTTCATTAAAATTGTGTACTTTTAAGGTCGGTGAGGATATTCGAGGCCGAAAGATTGGAGAACTTTTTCTCAAGGCCGCGTTTCGTTATGCAACAGCCAACAAAATTGAACATATTTATATAACTATACGTTCCGGAAAACATGAATTCCTCGAAGATTTATGCGTAGATTTTGGTTTTTATAGATATGGGGATTATAAAGGAGATTATGTATATGTAAAAGATCATCCCAACGATCCTCCGACAATAAGCGCCAGTAGTTTATCGGCTTTGGAATATCATAAACGTTTTTATCCTCATTTTAAATATGACGAATCGATTAAAGTATTTGTTATTCCGATTAAACCGATTTTCCATGAGATGCTATTTCCCGATAACCAAGATCAAAGAAATCTTTTTGCGTATTCGGCTGTAGGAAATGCGATCAAACAGGCATATCTTTGTCATGCCAATACTCGTCAGATAGCAGAGGGTGACATCATTTTTTTTTATAGATCACAAGATAAAAAATCGATTACAAGCATTGGCGTAGTTGAATCAGTTGGTGAATTCAAAGATCCCGATAAAATCATACAATTAGTTTCTAAACGGACTGTTTATTCCTATGAAGACATTAAAACGATGGCGGAAAAAAGGACTAAGGTCATATTGTTTCGAGTAGCTTCACATTTATCCGAGCCAATTAAGTATGACTGGTTATTAGAACAGAGAATAGTAAATGGCCCGATACAAACAATACGAAGGATATCAGATGACTCGTTCAAAAAAATTATCAGTAAACAGTAATTCGGTAGTTGCCTTTATGCCAATTAAGCCGATATATGCTGCAAAACTTATTAAAGGTGAAAAAAAATATGAGTTCAGGAAAACTGCAATAAGAAACGATTTGTCTCATATTATTATATATGCAACTTCTCCTGTTAAAAAAATAATTGGGATCGCTGAAATTAAGGGGATTCAAGAATCATCACCCACAGCCACATGGGATATGACAAAACATGCGGCAGGTATTTCGAGAAAATTATTTCGTGAATATTTTCAAGGGAAAAAAACAGCTTATGCAATACAAATAAAAAAGGTGTATCCTTTTAATAGAGTGGTTGACCCAAGCGAAATTGAAAACGGATTTAAGATCCCACAATCATTTAGCTATGTAAATACAGCATTCTTTCGTAAAGTATTAATGAAGGGGCAAAGATAAAGGAGTAGATTTGAGCCCAGCAAATATTGTTCAAAAATTATGGAACTACTGTAATGTCCTGCGTGATGACGGGATGAGTTATGGAGATTATGTGGAGCAGTTGACGTATTTGCTGTTTCTCAAGATGGCAGATGAGAGGAATAGACCGCCATATAACCAACCAAGTCCGATCCCTCAAAAGTATAACTGGCAGAGTTTAATAAAAAAGGATGGTGACGAACTGTTTGATCATTACCGTCATATTCTGGAAAATCTGGGAAAAGGAAAAGACCTGCTTGGACTAATCTTTAACAAATCTCAGAATAAATTTCAGGACCCTGCAAAACTGCGCCGTCTGATTGTTGATCTTATTGACAAAGAAAACTGGTCTATCATGAGCGCTGATGTCAAAGGTGATGCTTACGAAGGTCTTTTGGAAAAAAATGCTCAGGATACAAAAACAGGGGCTGGTCAGTATTTTACACCCCGTCCTTTAATATGCGCCATGGTTGATGTAATGAACCCAAAACCAGGCGAAACCATTTGCGATCCTGCCTGCGGTACCGGAGGGTTTATCCTTGCTACGCATGATTATATAGTTGATCACAACCCGAACATGACTAAAACGGAGAAGCGTGATCTTAAAGAAAAAACATTCAAAGGCTGGGAACTTGTTCAGAGCACTGCCCGATTATGTGCCATGAATCTTATGCTTCACGGTATCGGCAGTGATTCACCTGCGCCGAATAAAAAGAGGCAGGCAGGTGGAGATCTTCCAATAATAGTGGCTGATTCTCTTGCCGCAGATCCTGGCGACCGATTCAACATGGTTCTCACCAATCCGCCATTTGGCAAAAAAAGCAGCACAACAATTGTCAACGGTAAAGGCCAGATTTCCAAGGAAAAGGATATCATTGAAAGAGAGGATTTCTGGTCCACAACTTCAAACAAACAGCTCAGTTTTGTCCAGCATGTAAAAACCCTGCTCAAGCAGAATGGCCGCGCAGCAATCGTTGTGCCGGACAATGTCCTTTTTGAAGGCGGAGCCGGAGAAAACATCCGAAGAAAACTTCTTCATGAATGCGATGTACACACACTCCTGCGTCTGCCAACCGGCCTTTTCTATGCTCAGGGCGTGAAGGCAAATGTACTATTCTTTGACCGCAAACCAGCATCTGAAATTCCATGGACAAAAAAGCTCTGGATCTACGACCTGCGAACAAACATACACTTTACGCTCAAAACAAATCCATTAAAACGCAAAGACCTTGATGAGTTTGTAAGGTGCTATAATCCGAAAAACAGAAACAAACGCAAACCAACACGGACTGAGAAGAATTCGGATGGTCGCTGGCGTGCATTTGACTATGAAGAACTTGTAAACCGGGACAAAGCCAGCCTCGACATTTTCTGGCTAAAGGATAAAAGCCTTGAAGATTCTGAAAACCTGCCCGACCCTGGCATACTCGCCATAGAAATTGTTGAAGACCTCGAAGCCGCTTTGGAACAGTTTCGAGAGATAGCTGATGATTTAAATAAGGCAGAAAATATTTAGCTGCTAAATTAAATAATTGGCCTTACTTAAATAAAAAATATAAGAGGGGCGTAGTTGACAAGCTTGAATAAATATCAAAACCTTCTTGCCTGGCGCGAATCTAAAGGCTGTACTATTGATTGTGAAATTAATCTTGACGAACTGTTTGAAACAAAAGAAGGAAGAAAAAAGTTTGATGCAAAATGGAAAGATTTTTTAACCTCTGATCCTTTTAATAAAAAGATATACAGGAAAAAAGGCAATCTGCTTACATATAAATCCGAACAGCTTATTCCATTAAAAAAAGATAAGCGCCCTTCTCTCCTTCTGGTATTGGGGAACCCCGCAACACATTCAGTTGAGAATGGAATGTTTTTTTCATTTGAAGGCAACAAAAAGGAGCACCGTTTCTGGAAAAGCATCCTTAAACCAGCGGGTGTTCTCGATCTTCCTTTTGATTCTAATCAGGCAGTAACTAAGCTAAACAAACAGCGTAGGGAAGCATTGTTTAATCTGAAATATGATTCTCCTTTCCGCATCGGCCTTTGCGTATTCATAACCATGCCAAGTGCGCCGGGTGGCAAGTGGGGTGGTATAGCAGGCGTTCATAAACTTCTTGGAATAAGGGCATTAAGACGTTTGGAACAGGCGGAAACTGAAAGAGTTTTTGACTGTGCAAATAAGTTTGTAACTCCTAAAGGCAAGGTTTTAATATTTCAAAAGAATGCCTGGAATGCACTGCGTTCTGATGATGATCCGTTGTATGGTATTGCTATAGCCAAAGCCGGCAAACTTAAGGGAACCCTTAAAGACAATCCAAAAATTCCAGTGTGTTGCGTTCCGCCGACACGTCTTTCTGGGCCTTGCAGTAATGTATTAAATAAATTTAATTTGAGTAACGGATAATGGATTAAATTTGAAATTTTGGGATGTATATCGAGGTTAAAGGTTCGGGATGAAACTCCAGGAAAGTATAAAACGCTTGCAAGAAACTATCCGTTATCTTTCTGTTGAGATAGGCCCACGAAGTTACAATGACCACGAAAAGCTCTATCAGGTTGCAGAATATATATCCAGCCGGTTTAAAGAATATGGCTGTCATGTTAATGAGCAATCTTTTGTGTTTCGAGGAAATACTTATCGAAATATTATTGGCAGCATACCTGGATCAAACAAAGAAGAAGGGATAGTTGTACTGGGAGCTCATTACGATACAGTTGCGGGCAGTCCTGGAGCAGACGATAATGCAAGTGCAGTTGCCGGTCTTTTGGAAATCGCAAGACTTATCTCAAAATCAAGGGTGGCCCCGGCAATTCAGTTTGTTGCTTTTGCTCTTGAGGAACCACCGGCATATAGAACGAAAAATATGGGTAGTTACCACTATGCACAAATGCTAAAGAAGAGTCGTCAAAAAATTCTTGGCATGATCTGCCTTGAGATGATCGGGTATTTTGCAGATAACCCTCGCAGCCAGGAATTTCCGCTCCCTTTCATGAAGCGAAAATTTTCAACCAAAGGTAATTTTATAGCAGCGGTTGGAAACCTCAGGTCAAGAAAATTCACGGAAATTGTCAAGAAAGGTTTCAAAGAGGGAACAGACATTCCAATTTTTTCGTATAATGCTTTGCCTATAGTTATAGGAATTGACTTTTCAGACCACTGGTCATTTTATAAGTTTGGTTATCGTGCTGTAATGATAACCGATACCGCTTTTTATCGAAATCCTTACTACCACACAGCAAGTGATACGTATGACACACTTGATTATGAAAGAATGGCAAAAGTTGTACATGGAGTAAAAGCGGCTGTCGAACGACTTATTTGAGTTTAGGGCTCGGTAAAACAAAAAGGGCATTCCCTCATAATTCGATAGAATGCCCTTTTTTTAACTCAGAAATATTGGTCTAAACCGTAGTGACATTTGCAGCAGCGGGACCTTTTTGACCCTGCTCAATGTCAAAGGTAACTCGGTCGCCTTCTTCAAGAGACTTAAAACCACTTGCATTGATTGCTGAATGATGAACAAATACATCCGGACCATCTTCCTGCTCAATGAAGCCAAACCCTTTACCGCTATTAAACCATTTTACAATTCCATTAGCCATAATTAACACCCTCCTTTTCGGAAATTCTCATAGTTCCAGACTTCAGGGTGCCACTTTGACAAATGGTACTTTTCCTTTAGAACGAAACCGGCCCGCCAATTAAGAATGAGCCTTTATTGATTAAAATTAATAATAACACCTTTTAGGCTGAAAGCAAGGTTTATTATTGATATTTTTTAAAATAAAAGATTTTTTTTAGTACGCCGCAAAAACAAATCCCGAAGATTGACGCAGAGATTGCGAGAAAGGGCAGTTTCCGGCCGGAAACTATTTGGCTTCAGCCCAATTTTTTCCCACCGCCATATTAACCTTCAGCGGCACCTTCAGATCCCAGACACCCTCCATTATATCTTTAACAAGACTTCTGACTGTATCCAGTTCATCGGGAGGCACTTCAAAAACAATCTCATCATGTACGGAAAGCAGCATTGCAGATTTAAGGCATCTCTCTGTAAATGCAGACTCCACGGTTAACATGGCTATTTTTATCAGATCTGCGGCCGTTCCCTGAATAGGAGTATTTATTGCGGTCCTTTCAGCAAACTCACGCAAGTTTTTATTTGAGCTGTTAATATCCGGCAGAAGACGAATACGGCCAAGCAAAGTGCTTGTCTTATTTGAAATCCTGGCCTCTTTGATCGTCTCGTCTATAAACTGCTTTACGCCGCTGTATCTTGTGAAGTAGTTATGTATATAGGTTTTCGCCATTTTCCGGCTTATTCCCAGCTCTTTGGAAAGACCGTAGGGACTCATTCCATAAATAATGCCAAAGTTTATAACCTTGGCCTGCTGCCTTAATTCGGAATTAATTAAAGATGGAAAAACCTGGAAAACCTCTGTTGCAGTCCGGGTATGTATATCTTCATCTTCTTTAAAAGCCTTGATAAGTATTTTATCATCTGAATAATGGGCAAGTATGCGGAGTTCTATCTGAGAATAATCTGCGGCAAGCAGATACCATCCTTTTCTTGGGATAAAAGCTTTTCTTATTTCTTTTCCTTCATCGGTTCGGACCGGAATATTCTGAAGATTCGGTTCAGAGCTGCTAAGACGGCCTGTAGCAGTAACTGTCTGATTGTATGAAGTGTGGATACGTCCTGTTTCCGGATTTGCAAGATCTATCAAAGCATCCGCATATGTTGACTTAAGTTTTGCAAGAGTCCGATGCCTTAATATTAAAGCAGGAAGTTCGTGCTGCTCTGCAAGAACTGCAAGAACATCTACATCAGTTGAATAGCCTGTCTTCTTTTTTGTCTTCTTTTGCACCGGCAATTTTAGTTTTTCAAAAAGTATTTTGCCTAATTGCTGTGAAGATCTGATGTTGAATTCTTCCCCTGCGATTGAATATATACTGCTTTCAAGCTGATCAAGCTGATGTTCAAATGATTTTGAAAGAACCATCAGCTTTTCTCTATCAACATTAATTCCCGTCATTTCCATTTTCATAAGGACCGGCACAAGGGGCATTTCTACTTTTTCAAAAAGTTCTTCAAGCCCCATATCTTTCAGCATGGGCATAAGTACATTGTAAGCCATAAGCGTAATATCGGCATCCTCGCAGGCATACGGCACAGCCTTTTCAAGGGGAACCTTTGAGAAACAGGAAGCATTTTTACCTTTACCTGCTACTTCCTCGTATAAAATCGTCTTGTGATCGAGAAAATCAAGAGCAATCTGGTCAAGATTGTGAGCGCGCTTCGAAGGGTTAATAAGGTAAGATGCCAGCATGGTATCAAATATTACTCCGGAAAGATTTATTCCATGGCGTGAAAGAACAATCCAGTCATATTTTATGTTCTGGCCTATTTTTTTTAGTTTATGATTTTCAAGTACCGGCTTAAGCATCTTTAAAACTTCATCCCGCTTAAGCTGTTTTGGTGCGTTTTTATATTCATGAGTGCACGGAATGTAAAAAGCCTCATCAGCCTTTACTGAAAAAGACAAACCCACAAGCTCTGCCGCCATTGGATTTTTAGAGGTAGTTTCAGTATCAATGGCAAATAAGCCTGAAGCCTCTAAAATCGCAATAAGATCGGAAAGCTCATCAATACTCAAGACTGCCTTGTATTTCTTTTTTGATAAATCCGCCCGTTTTATAACAGACTGCTGCAACTGCCTGAATTCCAGTTTTTTAAAGAGTCCGGAGAGAACGGCGTTGTCAGGAGCTTTATATTTAAAGTCTTCAGGTGTAAAGGCCAAGGATACTTTGTCATTTATTCTAACAAGTTCTCTGCTCAATAATGCCTGTTCTTTATACCGGACAAGATTTTCATGCTGCTTTTTTTTCTTTATTGTATCTACCTGCTCATATAAATGCTCCATGCTCCCGAACTTCTTTATCAATGCAAGCGAAGTCTTTGGTCCCATCCCGGGTACGCCGGGAATATTATCGGCAGAATCACCGGAAAGACCCATAACATCAACCATCTGGCGAGGTTCAAGCCCATATGTATCTTTAATGAAATCAATATCAATTGTCTTTTCTTTCATTGGGTCCCAGATAATAGATTTATCTGTAACAAGCTGCATGAAATCTTTATCGCCTGTAACCATAATTACAGAAAATCCCGCCTCCTCTGCCTTGCGCGCAAGAGTGCCTATAAGATCATCGGCTTCGTAGCCAGACATTTCAACAACCGGTAGGTTGAACCCTTTTGTTATATCCTTTATATATGGAATTTGAATTGATAAATCTTCCGGCATGGGAGGACGGTTGGCTTTATAGGCGTCAAACATTTCATGTCTAAAAGTAGGGCCTTTTACGTCAAAAAACATTCCTGCGTATTCCGGATTACGATCTTCTATGAGCTTTAAAAGCATTTTCGTAAAACCCAAAACAGCATTTGTGGGAAGGCCCTTTGAATTGGAAAGTCCCCTGATTGCATGATAAGCACGATAAATATACGCGCTGCCGTCTATCAGGTATATTGTTTTGTCTTTATACATAAGAATTCAGGTTGCAGATTACAGGTTTTATTGATATCTATTTTTGTAGTGGTTCACGGTTCACGGTTCACGGTTCACGGTTTTATGTTTTATCAACCGTTAACCGCAAACGGTTGCCCATTTTTTTCTTATAGACTTTATCTGCTTTTATCACTAATAGACTAAAACAACAAGACCGCTTAAGGGAACATATATGAAAAGAGGCAAAATAATCACTGAAGACAGTGAAATAAAACATATTCTGGCAGATTCAAAAAACATAGCAGTTTTAGGTTTGAGCCCTAAACCGCAAAGAGACTCCCATATTGTTGCCAAGTATCTTAAAGAACAAGGCTATAAAATTATTCCAGTACGACCCAAGCAGAAGGAGATTCTTGGAGAAAAAGCATATTCATCAATAGAAGACATTAAGGAGCCTGTAGATATTGTTAATGTATTTAGAAACACCTCTCAGATAATGCCGCATGCACATGAAGCTATTCGAATCAAACCAAAAGTTTTCTGGATGCAGCTTAACATAGAAAACAATGAAGCTGCAGAATTACTGACAAAAGCAGGTATAGATGTTGTAATGAACCATTGCATAAGTGTGGAACATGGCAGACTCTTCAACTAAATTGAAATACAGGGAAAGACGGCTCCGAACAAAGCCGGCAAACTGCCATTGCTGCGGCAATAAAGCCCCCTTCTTCTGGACATGCAGGTGCGGCTTTGCAATTTGTCAGGACTGCATGTATGAAAATGTCTGGGGAATGTCATGTAATGGAATAACCTGGCAATGCCCTGACTGCGGAGGGCAGAACAATTTCGGGAATCAATAACGGCAACAACGGTTTACGGTTGTCGGTTCACAGTTCACAGTTTTTTCAATGAACTATGCAACGGAGGGTCCCCATAATTCTTCTCTATAGACTTTCTGTTTTTTTCAACCGTGAACCGATAACTGTAAACCCTTAGGAACGGGGACGAAATAACTTCCCCAACTATGCATCACAGCTTCCGGCCACCTTTGCCCGATCTCAAATCCCAAAAATATTGAAATAGCTCGCTATTCCATCAACTTTTGTGATTTGAGATCGAACAAATTTGACCCAAATCTATGCGCCTACTTGGGGAAGTTATTTCGTCCCCGTTCCTTACCTTAATAACTATGCTCTTTGCCGGGAAATTTGCCTGCCTGCACTTCTTCCACATATTGTTTTATCCCCTTTTTAGCTTCATCAACAATTCCGGCGTATTGCTTAACAAATTTCGGGACATGTCTTTCATTTAATCCAAGGAGATCGTGAAGAACAAGGATTTGTCCGTCACAATACGAGCCCGCACCAATCCCAATGGTCGGAATTGTCAGGGCTTTTGTTATCTTTTCAGAAATTTTAGAAGGAATTCCTTCTAAAACAACAGAAAATGCTCCCGCTGCTTCTATTTCAAGAGCATCTGACATCAGCCGTTCTTCATCACGCTGAACCTTGTAGCCTCCCATTTGATGAACAGACTGAGGGGTAATGCCTATATGAGCCATTACTGGAATTCCTACTTCTGATATTGCTTTAATTATCTCACTGACCGCTGCGCCTCCTTCAAGTTTAATCGCTGCTGCTCCAGCTTCTTTAAGAAACCTTCCTGCATTGGCAATTGCCTGGCTCTTGCCTGGCTGGTAAGACATAAAAGGCATATCGCCCACAACCATCGCGTTCCGGACGGCTTTGGACACAATCCGGGTATGATAAACCATCTCATCCATTGTAACAGGCAGTGTGCTTGATTCTCCCTGAACCACCATCCCCAATGAATCTCCCACAAGAATAAGGTGCACTCCTGATTCATCAACCATCTTGGCAAATGGAAAGTCATAGGCTGTAA
>Ga0255390_1021_pt1 | contig 26089 bp, 21 predicted proteins | sample ANMaggSSYBR01H11_FD_182111 | JGI IMG/M metagenome (GOLD analysis project Ga0255390, IMG submission 182111) | Sediment cell enrichment communities from methane seep in Santa Monica Basin, California, United Staets - ANME aggregate JGI... | ecosystem: Environmental > Aquatic > Marine > Cold seeps >... | reverse complement strand
AATCAGAGATACAGGCATCGGTATCCCTAAGGATAAATTGTCCACTATATTTGAGCCTTTTAAGCAGGCAGATGGATCAACTACAAGAAAATATGGCGGTACCGGATTGGGTTTAGCCATCTGCAAACAGATCTCAGATCTCATGGGAGGGGGGGGTCTGGGCAGAAAGTATAGTTGGCAAAGGGAGCATCATCCACTTTACCGCATGGCTTGGAAAGGTTGAAGAAAAAGAAACCAGGAAATTTGTTTCTGTATCACTCTCCGGCAAGAAGGCTCTCATTGTTGATGATAACCGGAACAACCTTGATATTTTAAGGCACATTTTAGAGTCGGTCGGTATGTATGTAGTTGCTCTGACAAATGGGAAAGATGTTTTACCAGCTATACAAAAGGCCATTGAGGAACAAAACCATTTTAACCTTTGTATCTGCGATATCCAGATGCCCGGCATAAGCGGATATGATGTGGCAAAAGCAATTCATGGTTTTAAATCCGAAATCAAAGACATTCCTCTGATTGCCCTGTCCTCTTTAATGGAGCGAGATGCCAAAAAATGTGAAGAGGCGGGATTTGATGGATTCCTGAACAAGCCCATTCGCAGGGAAAAGCTATATAAGATGTTAGAGAGACTATTGGGCGAAAAGAAGGATAAAGAGCTAAAACCGAAAATTATTACTCAGTATTCAATTCGGGAGGATATGAAGCATTCTGCGCGTATCCTTTTAGCAGAAGATAACCTGATCAATCAGAAACTTGCAAAGATGATGCTGACCAAGGCCGGATATCAGGTGGAGGTGGCCAATAACGGTCAAGAGGCCGTTGAAAAATATACAACATCTCCCGAGAATTTTGACCTGATCTTCATGGATGTTCAGATGCCGGAGATGGACGGAATTGAAGCGACACAAGTTATCAGAGAAAAGGGATTTGACACTATTCCGATTGTTGCCATGACAGCCAATGCGATGAAAGGTGACAGGCTGATATGCCTTAAGGCAGGCATGGTTGATTATATTGCAAAGCCGATTAAAAGAGAGCTCGTCTTTGAAATACTTGAAAAATGGATTTTTAATAACAATACGCCCATTTAAACATCATTTGAAATCGAGTCAAAGACGTCCGAATCACCAAAAATCGAGCCCGAGGTTCTCATTGCCGCTGCCAGGCAACGATTAATCGAAAAGATAGCGGTCGATGAAACCAGCCTGCGGCGTCTCGCCCAAGAACGGGCAAGACAGATCAAGGATCACTTGATCCGGAAAGGAGAAATCCCGAACGAACGAGTGTTTATGGTTGAAGTTAAGATCGACCACGCTTCGGATGCTGATATGATACGCACCAATCTTACACTGTCAAGCATTTAGGAAAGCGGCGCTTCCCTAACACAAAAAAAACATACAAAAAAAACCTGTTCCCTGAACCGTTTTTAAAGGAGTTCGTCTTATGTTAAAAAAACTCTTAAAGTCATCTGCTGCAAGACTTTCACTTTCTGCCTTTATTATATTTATTTTATTATTTTCTCCAGCCTGTAAATACAGCCAGTCTGGCAGTAAAAGTGTTCACTTAAAATCGTCCAATATAGATTCATCGGCAGTAAACACCGCTGATTCTAACATCAACTCACATCCTGATTGGCCGCATGAAAATAGCGATCTTCTACCTGACCCGGCCTTATTATTCGGTAAACTGCCCAACGGCTTCAGATATGTATTAATGAAAAATACCAATCCAAAGGACAGGGTGAGCTTGCATTTGAATGTGCAAACAGGCTCAATTCATGAGACCGACAAGCAACAGGGCATATCGCACTTTCTTGAACACATGCTTTTTTGCGGTTCAAAACATTTCAAACCAGGAGAACTTGTAAAATACTTTCAGTCCATAGGCATGCATTTTGGGCACGATGCAAATGCTCATACAGGATTTTATGAAACTGTGTATGATATGCTGTTGCCGGAGGGCAATAAGAAAAGCCTGGAAAATGGACTTACCGTAATGAAAGACTTTGCAGAAGGCGCCCTTCTTCTGCAATCCGAGATTGACAGAGAACGGAAGGTAATTCTGGCTGAAAAACGAACCCGCGATTCAGCATCATATAGAACATTTATTTCAGTCATGAAGTTCTTATTGCCTGAAACAAGAATATCTAAAAGATTTCCAATAGGCGAAGAGGAGGTTATTAAAAATGCCGACCATAATCTTTTAAAAGATTATTATGATACATGGTACAGGCCTGGTAATATGATTCTAATTATGGCAGGCGATTTTGATCAAAAGCAGGCGACAAAGCTCATTGAAGAAAATTTCTCATCATTATATGCAAAAGCATCAATACAACCACGTCCTGATATCGGTCAGATAAAACATAAGGGAATCAAAACATTCTATCATTTTGAAAAGGAAACAGGAAAAACAACAGTAACAATAGAAGTTATAAATAAGAAAACCATACAGCCCGATTCTGTTGCTTTTCAAAAAAAGCAGCTTGTAAAAAATATTGCAAACCAGATAGTCCAGAACAGGCTTGATAAAATTGTCAGCAAAACTACCTCTCCATTTACTTCAGCTTCTGTCAGCGCAGGAATCAGCTTCTATCAGGTAGAATTTTCTGAAATCTCTGCAGAAACCAGTCCGGAAAACTGGGAAAAATCGCTTTCACTCCTGGAAAAAACCTTAAGAAAATCTTTAAAATACGGATTTGTAAAATCAGAGCTTGAAATAGTAAAAAAAGATTTTTTGTCAATGCTGGACAAAGCTGTAAAAAAAATGCCCACTCGAAACAGCAGAATGCTGACCCGCAGGATAATTAATGACCTTAACAATGAAAGAGTTACCATATCTCCTGAACAGAAAAAGAATCTTCTTGTTCCTGTTATAAATTCCATTACCTTAAAGAACGTCCATGATGCATTTAAAAATGCCTGGTCATCTGACCACAGGCTCATAATGGTGACCGGAAATGCGGAAATTACAGCAAAAAATAACACCCCTGAAAATATGATATATGAAGTATTTGATAGAAGCAGCAAAGTTAAAGTATCAAGGCCTTCTGAAATAAAACCCGCTGTTTTTCCTTATCTTGCCGAACCTGAGAAAAAAGGCAAAATTATTAACAGAACAGAAATACCTGACCTTGGTATTGTTCAGATTGATTTTGATAATGGTATCCGCCTCAACTTAAAACAAACTGATTTTGAAGCTGATGAAGTGCTTGTTAATCTTTCCTTTGGTTCTGGCAGATCCGCTGAACCGACTAATATGGCGGGACTTGCTGCACTGGGTAAAAAAGTGATTAATGAAAGCGGCTTAGGTTCCCTTAAAAAAGATGAACTAAAAAAAGCAATGGCCGGTAAAAATACAAATGTCAGTTTCGGCTTTGATGAAGATTGTTTTTTCTTCAGAGGCACAACTGTGTCAGAAGAAATCCCTCTACTCTTTCAGCTCATATATGCTCATCTTGTTGATCCGGCTTACAGACAGGAAGCGTATTCTCTAACCATGGAACGCTTCAAGCAACAATACCACAAACTTTCCAGCTCAATTGACGGCGCAATGGTTCTTTCAGGCAAACGGTTTCTGGCGGGAGAAGACAGCCGTTTCGGTCTTCCTTCTTATGGTCTGTTTAAGAATTTGACTCTTGAACAAGTCAGGTCATGGATCCATACTCCATTAAAACAAGATAAACTCGAGGTTTCAGTGGTGGGCGATTTTGATATGGATTCTTTAATTGAAATCGCAGCTAAATATCTTGGCGCCCTGCCCTCAAGATCCGGTCTTCAAAAAAATAAAATATCAAGTTCGCCCGAATTCCCCGCTGCCCAATTATTTGAGATAATCGTACCCACAAAAATTCAAAAAGGCCTGGTAATAGTTGCATATCCAACAGAAGATATCTGGGATATCAGTAGAACCCGCCGCCTTTCCGTGCTGGCAAATATTTTTTCAAACAGACTTTACGAGACGATACGCGAAAAGCTCGGAGCAGCCTACTCCTCCACAGCCTATAACCAGCCAGGCAGAGCCTATCCCGGCTATGGAGTTTTTCAGGCATTCGTCCATGTTGATCCTGATGATTCAGATTTGATTATAAAAGAAATAAAGCAAATTGCTTCAGATCTGGTTGAAAAAGAAATTCCGGAAGATGAGTTCCGGCGAGCCCTTGATCCGACAATAACCAGCATAAAAGATCTGTTGCGGAAAAATAGATACTGGCTTAATACCGTTCTTTCAGGCTCTCTAAAGCATCCCCAAAAGCTTGAGTGGAGCCGGACAATAATGAAAGATTATTCCTCAATTACAGTAGATGATATGTCAGTCATTGCCAAAAAATATCTGGATAACAAAAAGGCAGCAACAATTATTATCAAGCCTGAGAAAATGATTAAAAAGTAGATAACCGTTTCACGGATTCAGGGTTTAAATGATGAGAAGAATATTTTGATAATTCAGTGTAATTCCGTGAAAATCCGTGGTGAAAAAAATATAATAAAGCAAAAGGGATAACTCCATGACCCGACAAACTTTTTTTCGCTGGATTATCGCGATCCTGCTTATTGCGGCAATTGGTATTTTTATATGGTTCTATACTCGACCCAAGCCTGTCAAGGTTGTGGTTAAACCGGTAGAGCGCGGTTTAGTAGAAAAGGTAGTAGCCAATACTCGCGCTGGAACAGTAAAAGCCTTCCGTCGAGCTAATCTTTCCCCTAGCCTGGGCGGCCAGATTGCCGTTTTAGATATAAAAGAAGGAGATAAGGTAAAAGCGGGGCAGCTCTTGATAGATCTGTGGAATAAAGATTTGGTGGCCGAAGTGGCTCTTAGTGAAAATGAAGCTGAGGCAGCAAGGGCACAAGCTAAAGCCACCTGTTTACAGGCTGAGATAGCCCGGCGTGAGGCTGACCGGCTGGTAAAATTACTAAAAACAGGTGCTGTATCTGAGGAAAAAACTGACAGAGCAGTAACTGATGCTAATGTCCGCAAAGCCGAATGTGAGGCATCGCTTGCATCTGCCAAAATGAGCCTGTCCAGGGTTGGAGTTGTCAAGGCTAATCTCGAACGTACGCGCCTTATAGCACCCTTTGATGGAGTAATTGCCGAGATTACCGGAGAGCTGAATGAGTATGTTACTCCTTCACCGCCCGGTATCGCTACTCCCCCTGCCGTAATTTTGATAGACAATAGCTGTTTTTATGTGGTGGCGCCTATAGATGAAGTTGATGCTCCGGAAATAGCCCTGGAAATGCCTGTAAGGGTAAGGATGGATGCTTTTGGCGACCGGAGCTTTGAAGGTAAAGTGCGTCGCATTGCTGCCTATGTGCTGGATCTGGAAAAACAGGCCAGAACTGTTGATGTTGAGGTTAGATTCATAAATCAGAAGGATATTAAACACCTGCTTGCCGGTTATAGCGCCGATATTGAGGTAATTCTGGATGTCCATAAAGATACATTGCGCATACCGACTTATGCTGTATTGGACAACAAAAGGGTTTTTGTTTATCATCCCGACTCCAAAAAGATAGAAGAAAGGACAATAAAGGCCGGAATTTCAAATTGGGACTATACCGAAGTAATAACGGGTCTTGAAGCCGGCGAGCTGGTGATTACTACTTTGGATCGCGAGGGAATAAAAGACGGGGCAAAAGCGATTATAACTAATGGAGAAAAATGATTCGTCTGGATTCTATTGAACGTGTGTTTCAGGTGGGCAATGAGAATGTCCATGCCCTCAATAACGTGAGCCTGAAGATAAGTCAGGGCGAATATATATCTATCATGGGGCCTTCAGGCTCTGGTAAATCAACTTTACTGAATATTATAGGTCTGCTGGACAGGCCGAATAAAGGCTTTTATATACTCGATGATGTTAATACAACTGATCTAAGTGATGAACAACAGGCTTTGGTACGACGTCACAAGATCGGTTTTGTGTTCCAGTTCTTCCATCTCATACCTCGCTTAACAGCCGCCGAAAACATTGAGTTGCCTCTGATACTCGCCGGGATGAACCCAGAGAAACGTAAAGATCGTGTTAAGTCAGCTCTTGAGGACTTCAGGTTGGAAGACCGTGCCAAACACAGACCAGACCAGCTCTCTGGCGGGCAACGCCAGCGCGTAGCTATAGCGCGCGCCACAATCATGGAACCTCAGGTTGTTCTTGCAGACGAACCCACCGGAAATCTGGACCGAGCATCAGGTAAAGAGGTAATTGAAATTTTAGAAAAACTTAACAAAAAGGGTATTATGCTTATTTTGGTTACCCATGATCCTGATATAGGAAACAGAGCTGTCAGAAAAATAAGTATGGTAGATGGCAAGATTTTAGATGATGCCCTGGCATTAGAATCCAGCAAATAGATTTTTTGTATCAATTTAGCCTGTTGAAAAAGACTCTGACAGGATAACAGGATAAACAAGATTTTGTTTCAAGTGAACAAACAAGATTAAATCTCAATACAGCTATCCAGTAAATCATAAAATATAATCACAACATAAAGAAGGTGCGTATCAAGGTATAAGGATTTTGATTTGGATTAACAGGGAAAGTTTTGATAATTTAAATCCTGAATATCTTGTAAATCCTGTCCAAAAAAAATAATAGCTAAAAGCGCTAAGGTATTACGAAAACTATGAGGGCAGAGGATATACTAAATTTTAGCATTCGTGCCTCAACCGGCTATAAATTTCGAACTTTCCTGATACTGATAGCTATGGCTATAGGTGTAGCCTCTGTTGTAGTATTAACCTCCCTTGGTGAAGGCGCGAGACAGTATGTAACCAGCCAGTTCTCCTCATTAGGCACTAATCTTCTAATAATATTGCCGGGTCGTTCAGAGACAACAGGCGGCCCTCCTCCGCTGTTAGGAGAGACACCGCGTGATCTGACTTTGGATGATGCTATTGCGTTGAATCGAAGTTCTGCAATCCGTCTTATATCCCCAATTACTGTGGGCTCTGCGCCGGTTTCATGGAAGCAGCTTGAAAGAGAGGTAATAATAGTTGGCTCAACCTCTGAGCTCTATGAAGTCCGGCATTTGTCTATGAGCCTTGGCAGATTCCTGCCATCTGGTGACCATAGACGCGGAGAAGCTTTATGTGTGTTAGGCAATAAAGTAAAAAAAGAACTGTTTGCAAATCAGTCTCCGCTTGGTGAATGGGTACGAATTGGTGACCGTCGCTTCAGGGTAACCGGAGTTCTGGCAAAAAAAGGCCAGTCGCTTGGGTTCGATATGAGCGATGTCGTTATTATACCGGTTGCATCGGCTCAATCTCTGTTTAACACCGCATCACTTTTCAGGGTTCTTGTTCAGGCGAGCAGTCGCGAGGCTATTCCAAGAGCCAGGGAGGCAATTTTAAAAACCATTCGTGAAAGACATGATGGAGAAGACGATATAACCATAATTACCCAGGATGCGATTCTGTCAACCTTTGACCGGATCTTAAATACTCTTACCCTTACCGTGGCAGGAATTGCAGCAATCAGCCTGGCAGTGGCGGGCATACTAATTATGAACGTGATGCTGATCGCTGTTTCCCAGCGCACAACAGAAATCGGACTAATAAAAGCGCTTGGCGCAACAAGACGTCAGATCATGCATCTGTTTCTGGCTGAAGCTATAATACTCTCGATAACCGGTGCTTTTTTAGGACTAATTATTGCCTTTACCGGCGTCTTGTTATTTGCAAAAATATTGCCAAATTTTCCCATAGTGATACCTTTCTGGGCACCGGCAACTGCTGTGGGAATTTCACTATTGACAGGATTGGTTTTTGGCGTCTTTCCTGCACAAAGGGCGGCAAAACTTGACCCAGTGCAGGCTTTATCCAGAAGATAGTATAGACTTTCAGATAAATAATTTCACTGTGTTATCAGTCGTCGACGTATAACTAATACGCCTTCCTCCTTCTGGCCTTGTGAAATTAATTATCTGAAAGTCTATAGTTTTAAAAGGTATAACTGTATGCTCATTAACGATTTCATTAAGCTTGCCTTGAAGTCACTTATTACGCAACGTTTGAGAAGTTTTCTTACCGCCCTGGGGATCGCTGTAGGCATTGCGTCGGTGGTTCTTCTCACATCTCTTGGGGAAGGCATACACAGGTTTGTCCTTTCAGAATTTACCCAGTTTGGTACAAATCTTATCGGAATTACACCTGGAAAATCTACAACTACCGGTATGTCAGGTGCGGTAATAAGCAATGTCCGTCCTCTGAGCATGAATGATGCAGAAGCTCTAAAAAGAATTCCGCGGGTTATTGCTGTTGTGCCGGTTGTGCAAGGCAATGCACCGGTTGAAGCCGGTAAACGCAGCCGAAGAACCACTGTTTTCGGAGTAGGAGCCAACGCCCCGGAAGTCTGGCAAATAAAGGTTGCTTCAGGACAATTTCTGCCCGACGATGATCCTGCTGCAGCACGTTCCTTTGCTATTTTAGGCAGTAAACTCCGGAAGGAATTGTTTGGGATGGACAATCCACTGGGCCAGCGAATCCGCATTGGAGGTGAACGGTTCAGGGTTGCAGGCTCTATGGAGTCCAAGGGGCAGGTGCTGGGCTTTGATCTCGATGATGCGGTTTATATTCCTGCTGCCAAGGCGCTTTCTATGTTTAACCGTGAAAGCCTTATGGAAATAGATTTGCTTTACGCTGAGGGAGGTGACGCTGATGAGGTCGCTAAATACGCTACCGACCTTCTCATTGCCCGTCATGGCAAGCAGGATTTTACCGTCACAACCCAGGAACAGATGCTCGAAGTGCTTGGTTCTGTGCTTGAAATACTGACCTTAGCTGTGGCCGCCTTAGGCGGCATATCTCTTTTAGTAGGTGGTGTTGGCATCCTTACAATAATGACCATTGCTGTCAATGAACGTACTGCCGAAATTGGTCTATTAAGAGCAATAGGAGCCGGCCGCATGCAAATACTTGTCCTTTTTATTGGCGAGGCAGTGGTACTGGCAAGCATTGGCGGCCTGGCAGGACTTATTGTAGGTGCAGGAGGGGCCTGGATTCTTGGTTTGTTTGTGCCGGCACTTCCCACGCACACATCCTGGTTCTATGTCGTTACATCTGAAGTGCTTGCCGCCATTATCGGTCTTGTGGCCGGCGTAATGCCGGCCCGCCGCGCAGCAGGCTTAAATCCCGTTGAAGCATTAAGAGCCGAATAATTTATACTGTCTTAATCTTTATGGGGATTGATTGGTATTTACATAGGCAAAAGAGCATATCATTTTGACGGCATAGACGTTCTGCCCCTGGAGGATTTCATAGAACGGCTGCATTAGGGTGATGTTTTCTAGGAAAACCTGAATATGATTATTCGACAGAACAAATTATTCCATACATTGAGGTTGGTGTTATATTGGATACCGACACTCTGGTTGTTTTTATTATTTTTGGTTGTGATAGATGTTAACAATGCTTCAGCAAGTGATTTTGACAGCAAAACACACACTATTACAAGTAAAAATCCGACCCCAGAGGGGCCGGCTTTGGTATAAGCCCAGAGGGCATGATTTACTGGGCATGAGCTAATGAGCTCTGAATTGCCGTATTAAAATCAGTCGGACCTTATCGTTTGGATTTTATTACTGTGACAAAAACTTCAAGAATACCCAAAACCTGTTATTGAGAGCTACTTATACTGTCACAATGACAAAATATGCTTTTGGGTGTCTCAAATGATAACGATTTTATGGCAGAGCCAATTTTCTCTGACCTGGCCCAGAGGGCCAGGATTTCTATGTTCAATTAAAAACTATGAACAGCGAATGGGACCGTTTAAACTCAATAACAAAGTGTATATAGTAATTGTTAAACTCAAGAAATACCTAGATGCTTCTGAGGGATTTGATGAAACGGTTGAGTCATTCTCCATTGTGGATAATGAAGGAAAGATTCATTATGAAAAATCTTTCAATATTGTATTTGATGAACTCGGATTTGCAGAGGCAGTCAGTATACACGGATATGCGCTTGAAAGTTGCAACATAAAGTTTTTCCGCTATGACTCTGGAAGATTGATAGGGTGTAAATCACGAGCGTTGGTTAAAACAATCACCCCGTATTACAGCCCAAGACATGAATTTTTGCTGAAAGCTGCGATAAGACACTGTTTTGCCATTACCGTAGCGAAAACCGTTTTTATCAAAGATAACCCTAATTACCAACAGTGTTGATTTACACCCGCCCTGACTTCATGGTATTGCCATCAAAAAGTCTCCGCGCGTTCGGGTTGCTTCCGTGTGGCAGGTCATAGATAGCACCGTAAACGGTTAGGGGCGCAAATAGAGGAGACAAACAGTCCTTTTTTAATGCAAATACCTAACATGAAACTCCTGCCGACGGTGCACTTGGAACAATACCGTAATATAAAATCAATCCATTGCTAACACATTTTTTCAAGACATCTTCTAGGGTGTAAATCACGACTGTTGGTAAAATGACACAAAATTCAAAAAGTGCGAGACATTTTGATCACTTTATGTCAGGAAAAAAATAGAACGCCACTAACATAAGGAAATTGTTATGGAAAAAAATTGCTACCAAGAGATTATCGCTGAAGTTAGTAAAAAATTAGCTCAAAAAATTACTGCTGAAGAAAAGGATTTAGCGCCGATTGCAATGCTAATAGATAAGGATATTGCTGAGATTGTTCAGGACATTGGTCTGCAAACAACAAAAAAGAGTTTTAGAAAATACACGTGACGAAATAATAGTAAAAAAACAAGAGGGACTGACAATCTATAGAAACCCAGAGATAGAGTTTAATACTATTTTTGGAAAATTGGAACTTAACTCTCCTTATTTGTGGATTCAGGGAATTTCCTCAAAGTCTCTAATTGATGCAATGAAAATCAGTCATCTTTATGAAACAGCTGAAGAGATATGGATCAGTAAAAAAGATCGAACGAAATGGATAAAATCCCGCATTGAAGCTATTTCTAACGGCGACGTCGGAACAATAATGGAAGAACTTAAAGAAGAATATGATCGAAATCCCAACAAACGTTTGAAGAGGTTAATAGGATACATTCAGCGATTCTATGACGCTTTAAATTACAATAAATTTAAGGATAAGATATATCCGATTGGCTCCGGTGAAATAGAAAGTGCGTATAAATCAATTCCCCAGAAGAAATTGAAAATTCCTGGTGCAAGTTGGCATCCTAATTCAATTGATCCTATGCTGGCTTTGCGAATATTAAGGGCCGATGATTGGTGGGATGACTTTTTTTGGAAACAACGGGCTGAAAGATTAATGGCAGCTTAATTGCTAAAACGGTGTTGATTTACACCCGCTTGCAAAGTAACATGACATTTCAATTTTGCGTACCCCTCCTTATCATCCGGAACTCCAGCCAATTGAGACTTGCTGGGCTGTGGTAAAGAACTATATGGCTGACAATTGCGATTTCTCGATGTCAGGGTTGCGGAAAAGGCTGCCGGAGGCTTTTTCGAAGGTCACGAGGTCTACGGTTAAAGAAATTATTGCTAAGGTGGTGGAGCAGGAAGACAAGTACTGGAAAAAAGACGAAAAACTTGACGAGGAGTATACTAACGATAGTGACGAGGAATACGTGGGAAGCAAGCTCTTCGAAGACGACGGATTAATGCACTATTTTGAAGAGGGGTAAAATCCTGTCAAGTAAATTATTTGGTATCAAGACTTCCGGTATGCGCTATAATCTGCGGTTTCGCCGAGAATTGCTGAAATAATTATATTTTTTTTGTCAACATTTTTTATTTTTGGTATTTAAACGCAGGATAAACGTAAAATCATATAATCACTTGGCGGCTTGTCTAAGTCCTGCTAAGAAACCGGAGAAGTGGCAATGATGGATATCAGCACAAAGCGGTTACCCGTGGCCCGCGATCACATGGCGATAGATGGATCCGATGTACGGATCTTGTTGGGGCTTAAGCGCGGCAGTATGGCTCACTTTGAGCTTCCTCCCGGGCAAACATCGACGGCTGTTGCCCATCGAACTGTCGAAGAAATTTGGTTCTTTCTCACCGGTCGCGGCGAAATGTGGCGCAAGCAGAACGATCAGGAAGAAGTGGTCCCAGTCGAACCTGGTGTCTGCTTGACGATTCCGCTCGGCACCCACTTCCAGTTTCGCTCGTTCGGGTATGAGCCCCTCGCAGTAGTGGGTGTAACAATGCCGCCTTGGCCCGGCAAAGGGGAGGCCTATGAGGTCAAGTGGAAATGGGAACCTACCGTTCCCTGAATGGATTGTTTGGAGTATTTTATTGTAATTCTTGAGAATGGGAGGAGTAATTGTATAAAAATAGTAAAAAGGGGAGATCTAACATGAATTTTGATTTTCCTATCCAAAAATTGGAAGGGAGACTATAACTATGAATACGATTGGTGGCAAAGTAGTGGTTAAAGAAACAGGGAAAGGCATTTCGGACCTTCTCATCGTAGTCTTTGACCTTGATCCGAAAACAGAACCGCAAGAGGTTTTAGAAATTTGCAGCAGTGGTAAAAGTTTAGATATCTGGCAGAAGATTTCAGGAAACCGGCTTGGCTCAAGGTTGACCGACGAAAACGGCAAATTTGAACTTCAATATGACGACTCTCAGTTTCAGGTTCATGATCGGGAACGGCGCCCTGATCTTGCTCTTTTCGTTTTAGCTCCGGAAGATCAAAGCGTAGATCCCTGCCCCAAAATTCTTCATGTTTCATGCGGCACGAGGTATAATGCTGGACAGATAGAACAATATGTAATCAAATTGCCGCTCGAAGTATTAAGAAAGGCTGGCATTTCTATACACGGTGTGCCAGCTTTTGCACTGGAGGTTCCAGGAGTCGACGATCTTCTTGCTAAGATGAAAAAACTTAGTGAGGAGCAACAAAAGAAACAGGTATCCGATAAGCCCTTTTCTGAGCGCTACAAAGAACAACAGGTGCGGCTTAAGAAAGCCTTGAAAAACGCAAAGCAACCGGCAAGGCCACCCCAGAGTTTCGAGCTCGCAACGCCTATGCTGTTCACGAAAAAGGAAGGCACATCACCTGAGGCGACGATTTCGTATGATGAAGAATCCAGCAGGTTGATGTTTAAAATGAACAAGAATGCGGAGCCGGTCCCCCTCACTTTCAAAGGCGCAAGGTATGCAAAGGATATCGAAAACGTTCGAGGTCAAATAAAAGGTTTGAGTTTCCTTGTCGACCCGGAGAAGAGAGAAATACTCATGACGCTGCCGCCACGCTCACCCAATAAGCTTGCGCTCCAGGAATCCGAACCAAGCGAGCTTTTTAAATGGTACACAAAAAAGCGCCGCGCTACGGAATCCGCCGCGTTGGCGGCCGCTCCAGCCGATAACTCACCAGCCGGTACCAAAGAAAAGAAAGAAGTGTCAGTATAAAATCAAGGAGGTTAACGATGCCTAATAAAAATCCAGATAATATCAATGGAAATTCAGGCAACAAGCTAACGGACATTAGTGAATTTGAGCAGAACCTGAAACAAAAATGTCCGAAAGATGATGAAGGTGGAAAATGCGAGGGAGATGATCCGGTTATCCGCTCAAAAAAGGTTCTGGATAACGTTGCCTTCTACGATTTCGCTTTTTACGAGTTTTTGCTCCCGACAGAGCAAGGCTATACATATCGTGGATTATCCGATCCCGCTCTTCAGTACCTTGACAGCTTAGAGGTGGCTGGTGCGATAGCCGATCAGATCAACATAATGGCCTTTTTGCTGGAGTATCTTGAAAATATTATCCGGGAGGTTGCATTCAGGCAATTTCCACCATTGCAGGCGCAACGGGCTATAGACATATTAATCGATTCTCTTTATTCACAGGCAGATGGTTTAAGCCTGCTTGACTTACTAATTGACATATTGAATTATAGTTGGATTGACCAAGATGAAAATGCCATTGCTCTTTTCTTTTACAACATATTTGAAAAGCTTAGCAATTCTCTTGGCCATTCCAGGGCTCAAAGAGACCTGCTGCGTAACGGTTGGAGTTGGGCACCCTGGTTGGCGCCACCGCCTAATCTTCCACACACTCAGCCGGGTCCTGATGAAAGGGCAAGGCAGGAAAGAAGGGCACGTGAGCGGCAGGAGCGGGCCAATGCCTGGTTACAGCAGCGTGGCTGGATAGCTTCTTGGTATACCGATGAATACTCTTTTGAAGTATTCCCTGGCAGGTCAACCAATATTGGTTTACGCCTGGTTTACCGACAGGAGTGGAAACCGCTCGGTGTGCAACCCGGTGAAATAGTGCGTACCATACCGCTCGGTCCCGGTCAAAAGGAACGGGTGACCACTAAGATTATCCGTCGCAAAAAACGAACCAGCACAATGGAAACGTTTACGGAGACGGAGACAACCACGGAATCCACCGATACCACTAAGGACTCCAATGAAATCGTCAGTGAAGCGGCAAGCAGCTTTAACTGGAAAGTGGATGCTGAAGTGCATGGCGGAATATCGGTAATCGGCGGCAGTGCAAGCACATCGTTCGGTGGTTCATCTGAGGATAAAAGTAAAAAAACAAGTTCCGATTTAAGCGAGACCATGCATAAGTCCGCCAGTAAAATCCGCCGCGAAACGAAGGTGACTGTGAGCACCGAATCGGAAGAGACTATTGAAAGGGAGCAGTTTTCAGAGATCTCCAACCCCAATAACGAGATGGCGATTACCTATGAATACCTGAAACTGCAGCAGCAGTACGAAGTGTTCACGTATCTTGCGGAAGTACAGTCGGTTATTTTTGTAGCTGAGTACCTACCCTCTCCCGACGAAATAGGCAAAGACTGGGTACGAAAACACGACTGGGTAATAGCGAAAGTCCTCAAGGACGAGTCATACAGACAAACATTGAACGAACTTATACAGGATATTGATAAAGACGAAGACGTGGACGGAGAAGGCGAATTCACGAATATGCTGAGAAAAGCATGGGAGCAGTTTGCTATATTCAATCCCAGTCAGCAGGGCGGGCTTACCGTTCCGGACATCTATGCGGAGCCGCAACGGATTTACAGAGATCATCTTAAGGAAAAGGCAGCGCGGATACGTGCCAACGATATACGGGATATTAAAAGGAACAGACTGTATGACCATATTAAGGATAACATTCTACATTACTGCCAGGCAATATGGTCGCATGAACATCCGGAGCAGCGCATACTTCGCTATAAAAAGGAAAACAGGCGTGTTCCCATAGAATGGCGCGCTCCGTTGGCAATACTACAAATAGGACAACAAATTCAGTATACGCCTACAGGTAAAGATGCGCCGCTATGGGAACTCGTAGACCCAACGGGTCCGCTTGGCTATATGGGAAACTATGCCGTTTTCGGCCTGCGTCCATTGCCGGAGCAGGAGCTACCCGATATATCGGATGTGTGGAATCGAAGTGGTATAATCATAGACCGATATTTTAAAAATTTAAGCCTCGATATGCTTATGTCAAGACTGCGCGAAGACTATAACGATGATGACGGCACACTCCTCGATCCTGCCTTGACTGCTTTTGAGAAAAAGGCGAGAGAGCTGGTTCGTAAAAATCCCAACATGCTGAAAACGCTCAGCGACTCCAAGGTTATGGATTTCTTATCCTATCTACCACGCCTCTGGGATGAACTGGTTGATGGCAACGGTGATGTTATAAGAGATGAAAATATTAATCCAAACGACCCGAAACATTTACATTACCAGATAACCCCTGAAGAATGGGGAAAATACTTGTACCGCAAAAACGGCACTAGGCGGTTCCTGGTAGACTCAAACAATCTGTATTTGAACATCCGCACTGGAGACGGTGCCGCCCTGGAACCGTTCAAGCGCGCGCATCGTTACATAGACGTGCTCAAGGCGCAAGAGGAGTTAGACGGCATGAAGTTGAAGAACGAGCGGCGGGCGAAGCACATGGAGCACAAGGCTGAGTACGATCCGGATATTGAGAAAGTCGTTATCGTAGGAGATGGCTCTAATTCTCTGATGGCCGGGCGTGTCGCAGTCCACGAGGTGGGTGAAGGCGGAAGGACATCCACTGGAACAGGAACAACACTCACTCCACCAGTTGGTGGCGGGGGTTCTGAGCCTGAATGAGGTTCAATACCGAAAGAGTAAACATTGATTTACCATAAAAATGGGACATTGATATGGGTAATACTAATGACGACAAACAGTCAGCTAAATCCATGTATTTTTTTATGTGAAGGACTACAAAAGGCTTAGTCAGATTGATGTGTAAGAGGTAGGAGAGATAGATATGTCGGGTGAAAACGCAACGTGTTCTCCTGACAATAGAGCCATAACCGCTACTGCCACCAGCACGGCGGACAAGAGCACTGGCGATAAAGCTATATCGATAAAGGCAACAGGTAAGAGCCCGATGCTCAATCCTCCGCATGGAGAACCGCCATGGGCTCGTGGTGAATGTCCGGGTGAACCGGGCTACGGGAATGCCGTAACGAGAAATGGCAACGGAGATGATTGAAGAGATTCCCGGGAAAGGTCACTTGTCGGTTGCCGCGGATAAGAGTTGTCACTGCCGCGATTTCGTGGAAGACCTTTGGGTGACCCCATGGGTCTACAATTCTGTGCCTGAACCCCTTTACGTACAGGGATTTTATGTGCTGGCTCCATGATCCCTCTGGCGTATCACCCGTAACACCGGAGAATCTCGAGCAGCTCAGGCTTCCTGGTATTGGACAGGCGGTGACGGCATGAGAAATATACTAGTAGGCAACCTGAACCCGAAAAACCGCATTCTCTTGTCCAGAACCCGCATCAAATAAGGACAAAGGAGATAGACAAATCCTATTTTGGACAGCAGTGATCGGTCTTGTTGATTCCGCGCAACATAATATGATGCAGAGCACCGGGGGCATCGAGTCCGGTCTGCAGTGGCATGACGTGATTCTATGAAGACGGCCATCTCTCGTCAAGGTTTATGCACTAAACGCATCAATGTCCCCATTTACTCAACATAGGTTTGGAGGCAAGGGATAATAATGAGCGATACTGAGACTGCAAATACAACAACGGACCGTGGCACTGAAGATCGTGGGACCCTGAACAAAGGTATAACAGACCGGGCATTGGGTCTTACTGGATCTGATTCCATGGCAACCCGCAGGGTAGATGGTGGTGAAGGTCGCAGCATAGACATCCAAGTACCTTTACTTGGTCACACAGATCACAACAAAATACAAAAGCACCACCACAAGGAAGAATATGTCTGGGATAGTTGGGTTGATCCCATGAGACCTCCCAGCGAAATGCGTCTCGTTGGTCAGATTTTATTTGCGTTTGATGATGCACATATTTCTGAACAGGCTCACATAGAGATCATAAAACTCAAGAAAAAATGGCTTTACCTCGTCGAAGAACAACGTCTTCAGTTACGCGTAAAGTTAGTGGGAAATGCAAGCAAAGTGGGAAATGCAAGCAAAGTGCGGAGAAAGCAATATAACAAGAAGCTGGGACTACGTCGGGCTCAGGCGGTGGCCGCCGTAATAATTGCTCAGCTCAATCCACGTACAATACTTCATGATATACGGATCGAGGTGATTAGCGAAGGAGAAGATTTCGCAAGCCATAGTCGCGAAACGAAAAGACAGGCTTTCGACCAACGCGTCGATATTCTCGCATCAAGCGCAAGTTCATTTGAAGAAAGAGAGGAAATGTCTTACGAAGATAATCGTCGTTATGTGCAGTCAGTTTTGGAGAAACAACCATTTTCAGAAGAGATACAGCGATTGCTTTGTGTAGTAAAGAAACTGGAAGATCCGACTGTGGATGACCGATACCTCAGGTTGGGAACCTGGCAGTCTGACGGGACAGCGATGCCACAGTGGCTATTCGAAAGGCAACTGATGTCCTTTAAAAGGGAATTTTACACGACTGGGGTTATTAATCGTAGAAGCGAGCGAGTGGTAAGAAACTTGATAGCCGTGGATTCCTATATATTTGAAGCTAAAGAATGGGTTGAACAACAACGAATCAGCAAAGGTGATCGAAACCCCAAATTAACACAAATATTTAACTATATTTACGCCGCTCAGGACAATTCAAATCACATTTATTCATGTTATAAATAGTAATGTAATAATCGTAAGCAGGCAAAGGTTCCACGTTTATTGTTCCAGGAAGGCGCGGGGGCAGCGTTTGGAATTGTGAATTGGGGGGCGACGGGGGCATCCATAAAATTATGACAAGAATTGGGGTCATGCGCTATATTTTTGTCAAGTACAAAGCTGAAAGAGAGACCGTCACCCCTAAAACCTGTATAAGGATTCGGGACATCCTATAATCCTTCTGTCAAGCATAAAGAGTACATTTTTAATAAACCAATTAAATCAATAATATAGAAGGGCGGCTAATTTCTGGGCGCACTTCTCCTTATAGTTTACTGAAAAAATTTCGGCGAATCACCCACTATCGCGAACCACGCATCTGATCGTTACGATTATCCAGCATGCAACAATTAAATACTGCCGCTAATCATCCCTTATCCAGATTTCTAAGTTCAGTGAGAGGCCCAGTATTGTCCCTCCAGAGGTCATATGCCTCAACGTTGGGGACGTAAAGGGGGACGGGGTTGAATTTAGGCGTTTCTTTTTTAATTTGTTTGTGGTAATGAAGTCACATGCCACGTCAAGCCAGAATAGATGCGCCGGGTACCTTGCATCATATGCAGGGGTATCGAGCGACGAAACATTTTTAAAGACAATACCGATCGAAACCGGTTTTTGGAAAGACTCGGTTCTGTTTTGCAAAAGACCTCCACACCCTGCTACGGCTGGGCGCTGATTCCGAATCATTTCCATCTTCTTTTAAAAACCGGCAAAGAGCCGATTGCTCAAATTATGCGACGACTTCTGACCGGCTATGCGGTTACTTTTGGGTCAACCGGAACTGATGTGGTAAAATAACCCTTTTTTTGCCATTTTTGCGTTGTTTTACAGATGGTTATATCAAAATCAAAAAGTGCCATTTTTTTGCTCTTAATACCATCGTTAAAAGATTGATATCTTAACAATAGTTTGCGTAACAGTTTGATTTCATTGACCACATTGATTCCGGTTGACGGTGTTAGGCATCACACCAGTTCCGGTTGAGCCTTACTTTTAACCGGCGGCATCGCCGTTACGGCCGTTTATTTCAAAATCGCTACAAATCGATTTTGTGTCAGGAAAACACTTACCTTCTGGAACTGGTGCGCTATATCCATTTAAATCCGATTCGGGCCGGGATTGTAAAAGATTTAAAGTCGCTTGACAGGTATGCCTACACCGGTCACAGCATTATTATGGGAAAACGCAAAAATCCTTGGCAAGATACCGATTCGGTGTTGCAACTCTTTGGTAAAAGCCAATATGCGGCACGAAAAAAGTACCGGGACTTTGTGGAGAAAGGCATCGGCCGGGGACGAAATCCGGAGATGACCGGAGGAGGACTATTAAGGAGTATCGGTGGTTGGGGTGTATTAAAATCGATGCGCAAGATGAATATTCATATAAAGGGAGATGAGCGCATTTTAGGGGACAGTGATTTTATCGAAAAAGTTCTGAGCCAGGCATCAGAGCAAATGGAACGACGGTACCGGTTAAAGGCAGAAGGATGGACGCTGACAAAGATTACCGAAAAGGTTGCAGAAATTTTTGGCATTGAAAAAGACCAAGTGGTTCTCGCCGGAAAACAGCCCAATCGGGTACGTGCCCGTAGTGTTCTGGCCTACTGGGCGATTCGAGATCTGGGCCTGACGGCAACGGAGGTTGGCAAGTACCTCGGGCTGAGCAAATCCGCTGTCAGTAGGGCGGCCAATAGAGGCCAAGAACTGATCGACGATCAGTTCTTGGCCCTGAAAGAGTAGAAACGCGTAATTTCAACCCCGTCCCTTATGTTGTGTGTTTTCCTATCTTATTGAAATTGCATGATTATATCGTCATTCCGGCTTTTTGAAGATATGTGCTATATATTCAGGTAGTTATTCATTTTTCAGCCGTTTTTATAATTTCACTGACAACATAATAAATTTCAGGTATGCGCACTTCTTATCAGCTGGCCCGGACTTGTTTTTTCCTTTAAAGACTGTCGAGCCAGTTTAACGTTTTTTCTTTATTCTTCCAATCAATCAACTCGTTTATCTTTGGATCGTTGTTTAAATTTGATTGAGTATACTCTATAAACCGCTTTTGAACATCTCTTTTTTTCGGTAAATTGAGATGTAAATAAATCATAGTCGATTCAAGTTTCTCATGGCCTAAATGGTTTTTTATCTCGGTTAATGATGCCCCTGATATCAACATGTTCACGGCACAAGAATGTCTGAAGCTATGCACCGGGTTGATAAATTTCAGTTTTTTTCCTGGAAGACTTTTATTCAAATACTTCTCGCATATTTGATAAATGCCGTGTCGCGTTAACGATTCTTTGCGCTGGTTAATAAACAAGCTGTCTTCATACAACGGTTTTGGAGTCGGACGATAATTCTTAATGTATTGTTCAACCAGCGCTGCTGTTTTAGGCCAAAGTTGCAACTGACGATACTGGTTGCCTTTTCCCAAAATGGCAAGAGTTCTTTTTTTTGGATCAAAATAGTCAATCTTTAGCGCCGCAAGTTCACTGGCCCGGGCACCCGAGTCATAAAGAAGATGCATAAGCGTATAGTCGCGGAAGCCCTCTTTTATTTTCAGATCAACTGAACCAAAGACTTTGAGGACTTCATCATGCGTCAAAAAGCCGATTAAAGGCTTCTGCCATCGCTTTTGAGGAATATTAAGGAGCATTTCTGCGGTTTTGCGGTATTCCGGATACATTAATCGAATCATCTTTGCCAAAGATTTAAGGGCGGCGAGACGGCTGTTTCTGGTTCTTGGGCAATTTTTTCTCTGCTCTTCAAGATGATTTAGAAAGTCAAATATTAAATCGGTAGTGAGATGTTTGACTTGTATATCTTTGACTGCCTGATTTTGACAGGCCGCTGCAAACTTTAAAAACAAAGTAAAAGACTGGCGATAAGAGTTGATGGTTTCATCGCTTGCCCCTTTTATCCTGGGAAGATACTGATCAAAAAATTGATGGAGACAGGTTGAAAGTTTCATATTTCTTCTTGCCGGCTTATTGCAAAATCGACTAATCCCTGCCGGTGCTCGGCATCAACAACTTTAAGATAAACGGCAGTATATCGATATTTGCGATGTCCCAGATATACTGCCAGTATCGGCAATGCATTCTGGGGCGATTTGCCCTGTCGTTTGATTCTTTTCAGAGTATTTATGGCAAAAGAGTGCCTCAAGCTGTGCGGCCTGGGATTTCCAAACGTTGTGTTGGCGATGATTCGCCTGGGCTGATTAATACCGATATTTTTAACGGCCTGGCCAAATACCTTGTAAATCCTTTTACTTGATAATGTATGGCCGTTTTGTCCGGGCAAAAGATATGGAGTTTGACCCTGGATAAAGGCTTTTCGTACAGCGAGATAATTACCCATTTCACTGATGACAGTCTTAGGTACCGGTATCAATCGATCTTTGCTGAACTTAGTCTTCTCGATATAAATGGTTCCTTCGTTGCCTCGATAATGGCAGGGCTTAAGCCGCAAGGGCTCGCTTATTCTCATGCCGCATCGGGCAAGCAGCAATATGGCCATGTATACAGAATAATCCTTAAAAAAATACATCGGATCTTTTCGGATTGCTCTCTGGATTATTACAAGCAGTTTATCGATTTGATCTGGTGAGAATATAAATGGGATAAAGGCATTCGGCGTATACGAACAAATATCGATTACAGGATTTTCATCTATGATTTGCCGGCGAACGAGGTAATTAAAGAATCCGCGTATAGCCAATAAAATTGCATTAAATGATTGCGGTTTTTCTTTGAACTTCTTTTTGAGTTCAAGGAAAAAGGGAGGTCTCAGGTCAACCGGACCAGCTTTTTTGTCACATACGTATTGATCGAAGCCGCAAAGCTGACCTCTAAGGTTACGATCCGTATAGCCAAGAGATAGGCGATAAGAGATATATTCTTCCATCTGTTGGGCCAGGGAACTTTTAAAGTGTTTCATCAAACAGCTCCTTGCGCATTAACTTGGCTCAACCGGAACTGGTGTGACACCGAACCCCGTCAACCGGAATCAGTGTGGTCAATAAAATCAATCTGTTACACAAACCATTGTTAAGATATCAATATTTTAACGATAGTATTAAGAATAAAAAATGGCACTTTTTTGATTTTGAAATAACTACCTGTAAAACAACGAGAAAACGGCAAAAAGAGGGTCAATTTACCACACCAGTTCCGGTTGAGCCATTAACTTTGTGTGGATATGAAGATAACGTTTTGTGGACTGAACGTTGTCATGGCCCATCATCTGTTTGACTTCAAAAATGGATGCGCCGCTTTCCAGCAAATTTTGAGCGTATGTATGTCTGAGCCAGTAAGCTGATGCCGAAGGATTGGCCTTTCGCATGGCAGCCGTGATGTCGTGACTGACTCTTGCCGCAGTGACTGGTTTTACTGGAGCACGAAAGGTTAAAAACAGCTCACGGTGATCACTTTCTTAGCCTGCATCCCACAATATATGCGGCAATAGCCTTGATTGTAATCTCGGGCAAAGGAAGCTTGATGGGATTGGCGCTTTTTCGATCCGCAAGACTTATTTCACCCTGAACAAATGAGATATTATCCAGCCGGATCAGACCGATCTCTTTGGGACGAAGGCCGAACAAGCGGTTTTTTTATTGGGCCAGGTATCAATTTTTGCTTAAAAAGATACCGGCTAAAGCTTCGCAGGACATTTGCAGCAAAGTATAAGTTGCAATGTTTTTCAAAGCTATTCAACGTGTCATAAGTAAACACTTGTTCCCATGAGACGCTTCGATTGGTTATAAAGTTTTGAAAATGATTTAAAAGACGCTCATGGCGCATTATGCTACCCGAAGCATAATCTGCGGATATCATCCATAACAGTAATCACTGGCGGCTTTTTCTAATCGCTCTACAACAGATAGCGCCTTAACCATGTTCAGTCTCCCTTAAACGATTGGCCGATAAGATTACATATCGTGGCCAGATCATATTTTTCCATTTGCTGCTGAGATTTTAGAAGTCTTAAAGGTTGGTTTACGGGTTTTTCCGGCAGCGAAAGCACCTGAAAAAAATAGCCGTCAAAAGCGATTAAGTCTTTATCAATCAAAGCATTGCGGGCATTCAGGTATTCATCCATGGAAATTCTTAAAAGCGAATAAATTTTATCGCAACTGTAGTAAGAGACTCCATTCCGATCAGCCGCCAGTAGAAGGAACACGTAAAGCAATAGTTCATAATGGGAAAGACTCTCCCAGAATCCGTCACGTAAAAATCGATGCTCAATAAATGCAAAGCTGCCGGTTATCCTGCGTACTCGATTTGGAGAAAGTATTTTTGTTTTTATCATTTTTCACCTCCATTTTCGGCCACCTTATAACCAAAATTTAAGGAAAGCTATCGAGTATCCTTTTGCAAGATTTTGACAAAAACACTTAACACCTTGGAATAACAACAATTTGCCTTTCTAACGCGTCTCTTTTGCAAGATCGTTTTGAACGGTATTTTTTATCCCGTTTTTTCTGTAATTCACGGTTTCGATCACAATAATCCGGGTTCTGTTTTCGATAATTTCTATAATATACTGGATGCCGTTCAATCCACTGTTTATGGCAATCCCTGTATCCTTTTTATAATCCGGATCAAATGCTATTTTACTCTGTTTCCATTTATTTTTTCTGACACGTTGGCAGGCTTTCCTGTTGCAGTAATTTTGGTTTTTTATACGAGGATTAGCAGGAACCATTCTTCCGCAATTGGCACATTTAATCATTGTCTTCATGGTATTTTTTACCATAAAGACAAAAGTGTATATTTGGATTATTGCAGAAGAATAATATCTGAGAAGGAAGTAAACTGATTAAGATTTGGGAGAAGGTAAAACTGAGTGGCTAATTGTCATACAATTTCTTTTGTATTCTGATGACAACTCAAGTATAAGAATCAAATTCAAAGAAAATATATTTTTGATATTTAAAGGGAAGTATATCCAAAACTCACAACATAACTAAACTGGCAACATAACGTCCCCCTTTGTCCCCCCTGATCTCATAGGCTACGTCCTCTGCGCCTATGTTTTGTCAGACAGCTTCTTCCTTTACATCAATTAAGTACGCAAGCTCATGGTCTCTTTTGAGTTTATTGAACGCATGTTTTTGGGTAGCGACGTGAAGAGCGAGTTTAGCTATTTCAATAGATGCCCCGGCTAACAGTATACCTGAAGCCAAAACAGGTTCCCCAAATAGCGCAAAACCAGCGGTAGCAGCGATCGTTTTTCTGATGTCTTTGGAATCCAGGATTAGGTTTAATGATGAGCGGCGCGTCTCAAACTTCCAATCTTTGCATACATTCAGATAATCATAGTACATCCCTCCAAGGTCGTCTTCTATCTCGGTAAAACTTTTACCAGAATAATTCTTATTCATAAAAGACAACAACTTTTTTAGCTTATACCTGGCAGCTTCATCTTTCCTAAATTCGATGATCTGATCCCACTCAAGATTGCATGTATCTACTAAATTCAGACCCGCCAAGGAAAGTGTGCAATCAGTAACTTCCGGGCAGTAAAAATGTTCGAATACTTTAGGTAAAAGAATGCTGTGAGGTAAGCTGTATTGCGGAATTTTAGATGAAATATCTTTCATAAATGAGGAAAAAAAATAGCATCGTTTAAACAAAACGCCTTTGCGAAAATAAATATATGCAAATATTAGACGTTCCGAATCTTCGGGCAATGACTGAGCATCTATCATGGTGGTTAGTTTGAACATCTCAATTACACCTTCAATTACTTGCTCGGGATCTTTTTGTACAGCATCCTTCTTATACTTACGAACCAGTTTTTGTAGTGACGGAATCCGTTCTAATGGATCTCCTTTTGAAAAATATTTTAACAAATCTTTGGCTAATATATGAACAATCTTTACATTCTCGGGGTCCGATAAGTTTTGCATTAATATTTCCTTGATACCAAGAAATAAAGATAGAACTACATTTAGTTCCAATGCAAGATCTATCATTGAATCAGTATAAGTTTTAGTAATATCTTTAACTGCATCTTGTGAAATCCCTTCACACATTCCAAATATCAATTCATTTAATATAGTTCTTTCAGTTTGGTTGCTACCGATAAAATCTAATGTAACCGGTATGACATTGTCAAAAAAAAGTGCAGCTTGCTTCGTGTCTGAAAGGCAAACGATAGGAGGTTGCATAGTCTTTTCTCCCTCTTCCTGTATATTGATAAAGAATAGAGATCTACATTTGGTTTTTATAGGTATTGTTTTTTATTTAAAATATTTATTTTTTTGGGGGACACTGGATTATTGGACCATCAACTCACCCAGATCTAATTCTTGGTCTTTGGCAATTTTTGTCCCCATGAAACCGACTGCCTTTCTGTGTGCCCAACGTTTTGATAACCAGCCAATAACTCTCAGACGGCTTTTTCGGCTGAGTGTTATTGGTCTGAGTTGATTAATTTATTGTGTGCCGGGCACGGCACATGTTCTTAAAAGTGAGTCAAAGTTACCACGTAGTGGTGACTTTGGCAAGTCTTAGACCCAGCCAGATGGAGGCGAAGGGTGTAACGGTATTACAACGGGGTATCGGTGACGGTGCCTCGGAAGGCAGTAGCTCTGCTGAGGCAGGGTACCGCGAAAGTACGGGGGTGGCGAACAGAAATCGAGTTAGGCGTGCATGAGTGGGACGAGCCTGCAACACAAGGTAAAGTCCTCTATCCATTATAAGCTCTGCCCGCATACTCGGCATCCACGTACTGAAAGACACTGGACACGTGTTTACCCCGGGAGGTCTTCCATGCGCCACGAGATGCCGCATGCGGCAGAAAATGGCTGAGGGCAGGGCAACCTGGGTTGCGGGGTTGCGGCGGGGTTGGGTTGCGGGACGGGTTGCGGGACGTTCCTTGATATGTTGACAAGTCGAACAATTTATGTCATAAGAGATATATGCCACGCAGATCAAGAATAGATGTGCCTGGGGCGTTGCATCATATTATTGTTAGAGGTATTGAAAGGAAA
>Ga0255390_1020_pt1 | contig 26138 bp, 23 predicted proteins | sample ANMaggSSYBR01H11_FD_182111 | JGI IMG/M metagenome (GOLD analysis project Ga0255390, IMG submission 182111) | Sediment cell enrichment communities from methane seep in Santa Monica Basin, California, United Staets - ANME aggregate JGI... | ecosystem: Environmental > Aquatic > Marine > Cold seeps >... | reverse complement strand
TTACTTTGCTTTTCCGGAAAAAATGAAGTTCTGGTTACAAAAAATTATTGAAATGCCGGACGAAACATTACGAAAATTCGGTCTTATAATCATGTTAATAGGTCTGTTTATAGTTTATTTGGGGAAAAGATAGGAATCGTGTTTTCAATAACTGACTATAACTACGACCTTCCAAAGGAACTTATAGCTCAAAAACCGATTGAAAAGAGGGACCAATCAAAACTCATATTTTTGCATCGGAAAACAGGAAGTCTGTCGCATCATAACTTTTATGAGCTTTTTGATCTACTTTTACCAACTGATGTTCTGGTTGTTAACAATACCGAAGTCATTCCGGGAAAACTTATTGGGAAAAAAAATACCGGCGGAAAGGCAGAGGTGCTTATTCTTGATTATTCCAACGCCCATGACAAAAAAGGAAATAATACTTTTGTTTACGAGTGTCTGATAAAAGCCTCTAAACGCCCCAGGAAGGGCACATCCATTTTTTTCGATCAGGGGCTGAAAGCAGAGGTTATAAACTTTAGTAATGGGATCTATTCATTAAAATTTACATGCAGGGGTAATTTCGAGGAATTTCTTTATCGTATCGGAAAAGTTCCTCTTCCTCCTTACATAAGGCGGGATAAAGGTGAAATTCCCTGTGATGACAAAAAATCTTATCAAACAGTTTATGCCTCTCAAAAAGGCGCTATTGCAGCACCAACAGCAGGCCTTCATTTTACGAAAAAATTCATTGAAAAACTAAAACTAAAAAACATCAAGATAGTTGAAATTACCCTGCACGTGGGATATGGTACATTTTTGCCTGTAAGGGTTTCAGATATAAGGGATCACAGGATCCATTCTGAATGGTGTACAATCCCTGAAAAAAGTGCAGGAATTATAAATAACGCAAAAGCAAACAAAAGCCGGATCATAGCCGTTGGAACGACTTGCGTTCGCTCATTGGAATATCTATCTGATACTAATGGGGATATTATAAGCAACAGCGCAAACTGTGATCTATTCATATATCCCGGGTACAGGTTTAAAGTTATAGATGCAATGATTACAAATTTTCATTTGCCGAAGTCAACACTTCTGATGCTTGTATCGGCTTTTGCGGGCCGCAAAAATATTCTTAATGCTTACAGGGAAGCGATTAAAGAAAGGTACAGGTTTTTCAGCTATGGTGACGCCATGTTTATTGGATAGTGAACGCTTACGATTTTTAGTAAACCCTGAACCTTTGAACCCTGAACCTTTGAACGCTTATAGATATGACCAATTTCAATGTAGTTGCAAAATGCAAAAAAACAAAGGCAAGGGCAGGATTGCTTCATACTCGTCATGGTATTGTTGAAACCCCTGTTTTTATGCCGGTTGGGACCCTTGCGACAGTAAAGTCATTGTCCCCTGAAGAACTTCTAAAAGCCGGAACTCAAATAATCCTTGGCAACACATACCATCTGTATTTAAGGCCGGGATGTGAAGTGATAAACCTGTTTTCCGGCCTTCACGGATTTACAAACTGGCACAGGCCGATTCTGACCGACAGTGGCGGATTCCAGGTCTTTTCGCTTGCAAAACTTACAAAAATAAATGAGGAAGGCGTTACTTTTCAGTCCCACATCGATGGATCAAAGCATTTGCTGACTCCTGAAAAGGCTGTTGAAATTCAGATCTGCCTCAACTCAGATATAATGATGTGCCTGGATAATTGTATTGCCTATCCATCAAGCAAAAATGAAGCAAAAGTCTCAGTAGAACTAACTTCAGCATGGGCAAAAAGATGTAAAAAAGTTTGGAATGAAAACAAAGGCGCTCAAAATTTACTGTTTGGAATAATTCAAGGAGGCATGTTCAAGGATCTTCGCAAAATCTCTGCTGAAGAGATGGTGGAAATCGGTTTCAACGGCTATGCAGTCGGCGGGTTGAGTGTCGGGGAACCTAAAGATATAATGTTTGATATTGCAGAGTTTACACTCCCTGTTCTGCCGGATACAAAGCCAAAATATGTAATGGGAACAGGAACGCCTGAAGATCTCGTAGAGCTTGTTTCTCTTGGCGCAGATATGTTTGACTGTGTTATCCCAACAAGAAATGCCAGAAACGGCCAGATGTTCACAAAATCCGGCACAATAAATATCAGCAATTCACGTTTCAGGTTTGACACAGATCCTGTGGAAGAAGGATGCACATGTTATACGTGCCGTAATTACTCAAGAGCCTATTTACGCCACCTGTACATGGCAAAAGAGCTGCTTTCCTATCGTTTGAATACAATTCATAATATTCATTATTATACAAGCCTCATGAAAAAAATACGGGAAGCAATATTAAAGGATGAGTTTGCAACTTTTAGAAAAAATTTCTATAACTTCACCACAGAATAACACGGAGTTTCACTGAAAATTGCAAACAATGAGTAAATGAGAAGATTATTTTGATAATTCAGTGTAATTCCGTGGAGATCCGTGGTAAGTTACTATAAAAATAATAATTAAGGGGGAATAATATAATGATAAAAGAAAAAGTTTTGGAAATTATGGAAAAAATAAGGCCTTCGCTTCAGTCACATGGAGGAGATGCGGAACTTGTTGATGTGGTTGACGGCGTGGTTAAATTGCGATTGAAAGGCGCCTGTTCAGGATGCCCGATGTCGCAAATGACAATTAAAGACGGAATCGAAAAAATTATGAAAAAGGCACTCCCGGAAATCAAGTCTGTTGAATCCGTGGACTAACGGTTATTATGACTATTGCAAAAAAAATTGAGGCAACGCTGTCCGAATCTTCATGGATACGCAAAATGTTTGAAGAGGGAGCGCGCCTCAGGGCAAAGCATGGCGCAGGCAATGTATATGACTTCAGCCTTGGCAACCCAAACCTTAATCCTCCAAAAAATTTCAGTGACAATCTGATAGATGCCGCCAACTCCTCTGTGGAGGGGAACCACGCTTATATGCCCAACGTCGGTTTTCCTTATGTTCGCAAATCGGTGGCCGCCTATGTTTCAGTGGAACAGCAGGCAGAAGTCTCTGAAAAAGAAATAATAATGACCTGCGGCGCAGCAGGGGCTCTTAATGTTATTCTTAAAACAATATTAGATCCCGGCGATGAGGTTATTACTCCATCCCCTTATTTTGTTGAATACAGGTTTTATGCTGATAACCATGGCGGAATATTAAAGACAGTGCCGACAAAGCCTGATTTCAGTCTGGATATAGCTGCAATTTCATCTGCCATTAATAATAAAACAAAAGCAGTGCTCATAAATTCTCCGAACAATCCGACAGGACAAATATACAGCAAGGAAAGTCTGATTGAACTTGGGGCTGTATTAAATGACAAAGGGAAAAAATCAGGCAGAACTATTTATCTTATTTCCGATGAGCCATACCGTAAAATCGTCTATGATGGAGTCAAAATTCCAAGTATATTTAACTGCTACAGAGAGAGCATAATTGCCACTTCTTATTCCAAGGATATCTCCATACCCGGCGAGCGTATAGGATATATTGCAGTTAATCCAGAAGCAGTTTTTAAAGAAAATCTTATCAGCGGAATGGCTCTGGCCAATAGAATTCTTGGGTTTGTTAATGCTCCTGCTCTTATGCAGCGGATAATAGCTTCAATACAGGGAGCAAGCGTTGATATATCTGAATATCAAAGAAAAAGAGACATTCTATGTAATAACCTTGCGGAATGCGGTTATGAATTTGTCAGGCCATCCGGAGCCTTTTATCTCTTTCCGAAATCTCCTGTGCCTGATGACGTAAAATTTGTGAAAGCTCTGCAGGATGAATTGATTCTTGTGGTGCCGGGCAGTGGTTTTGGCTGCCCGGGTCATTTTAGAATAGCTTTTTGTGTGGATGATGATACTATTATAAACTCTATTCCAGGGTTCAAGAGGGCAATTCAGGGCTACGTCATTTAAGCTGATAACCTGCTGACTTAACGAGAATTGTTTATTTATGGGATTTTCTATAAATTCGAAGCACGAAACACGAAATCCGAAACAAATACTAATGACCAAAATCAAAAATTCTAAACGTGTTGAGCCCCGCAAATATTGGATAACTGCCTGAAATGTTTTGGTCATTTGATATTCGAAATTAGATATTGTTTCGAGTTTCGATATTCGGATTTCGGATTTTGAAGTCTCCAGAAACTCCTAATATAAAGCTTTAGCACCGACTTTGACGTTTCCATAGAGGGCAATTGAAAAATTTAGATAGTATTTATATTTTACCAAAAATAAATGGACTGAAAAGCTTAAGGAAATATAATAATGGGCATAGTGGAAGATAAGATAAAAGATCTAAAGGACCGGGAAGCAAAGGTCCTGGGAATGGGCGGCGAAAAAATGGTTGCAAAACAGCGCGAAAAAGGAAAGCTGACCGCCCGTGAACGATTAAACCTTTTATTTGATACAGGAACATTTCGGGAAATCGACATGTTCGTAAAACACCGGTGCGTGAATTTCGGCATGGAAAAGACCGAAATTCCATCAGACGGAGTTATAACCGGCCACGGCCTTGTTGAAGGCAGGCCAGTATTCGCATTTTCCCAGGATTTTACCTCCAGAGCCGGCACCCTCGGGGAAATGCACGCAAAAAAAATCTGCAAAGTTATGGATCTTGCATTAAAGGCCGGAGTACCTTTTGTCGGCATAAATGATTCCGGTGGAGCAAGGATACAGGAAGGAATTGATGCGCTTTCCGGTTTTGGAGAGATCTTTTTCCGCAACTCTGCATGCTCCGGAGTTATTCCACAAATCTCGGCAATAATGGGACCGACCGCAGGTGGAGCAGTCTATTCACCAGCCATGACAGACTGGATATTCATGGTTAAAAAAAGCAGCTACATGTTTATTACCGGCCCGGAAGTTATCAAGGCTGTAACAGGAGAAAAAATTTCCTTTGAAGACCTCGGAGGAGCCATGACGCACAATGAAAAAAGCGGTGTGGCCCACTTTGCCTGCGAAAACGATGAAGATGCTGTAAACCAGATAAAAAGACTTCTGTCATATCTGCCTTCAAATAATATGGAAGATCCGCCCGAGATTAATCCCGAGGATGATCCCAATAGAATAGATCCAACGCTTGACACAATTATTCCGGACAACCCAAACCAGTCTTATGACATGAAAGATGTGATACGTTCAATTGTTGACAAGGGAGAATTTTTTGAGCCTCATGAGTTCTTTGCTTCCAATATAATCGTATGTTTTGCCAGACTTAATGGAAAAAGTATAGGTATCATCGCAAATCAGCCCATGGTTCTTGCCGGATGCCTGGAGATTAATGCATCTGACAAAGCCACACGTTTTATCCGCTTCTGCGATTCTTTCAACATTCCTATTCTTACAATCGCTGATGTCCCGGGTTATATGCCTGGAAGCCAGCAGGAATGGGGAGGAATTATTCGTCACGGTGCAAAGCTCCTCTGGTGCTATTCAGAGGCAACCGTGCCGAAAATACTTCTAATCACCAGAAAAGACTACGGTGGCGCCTATATTGCGATGTCATCTAAACATCTGGGGGCAGACATGGCTTTTGCCTGGCCAAGTGCACAAATTGCGGTAATGGGAGCAGAAGGTGCCGCCAATATAATACATAGAAAAGAAATTAAAGGGAGCGATGATCCTGTTGCAAAGCGAAAAGAAAAAGTAGAAGAATACGAAGAACTTTTTTCAAATCCTTATTGTGCAGCAAGCAGGGGCTATATTGACGCTGTTATTATCCCGAGCGAAACAAGGCCCCGCCTGATCGACGCTCTGGAGATAATGTGCAGCAAAAAGGAGTTCAGGCCACCTAAAAAACATGGGAACATTCCTGTGTAGTATCTGGCATCTTTCATGCGTCAGTTTACACTTTCTCAGAAAAGACAATAAAGTGAAAATATAGGAAATACAACCCCAAAGTGATTAAAGAAGAAAACAGTCAGGCAGAGTGCATTTCTGCACTATCATCGGCATACGTATCATCAAATGTATGAATGATAAAACACCTTGACGGGCAAAATGAAACATAACATGAGGATATAGCTATGAAAATAGACTCCATAGGCCTAAAAAACTTCAAGGCATTTAAAGATACTAAGATGCTGGATATCCCCCATTTTTGTGTTCTTGTCGGTGCAAATGGCTCTGGGAAGTCAACCTTGTTTCAAGTGTTTGCTTTTCTAAAAGAGGCATTAGCAAGCAATGTTCGCACTGCGCTTATCAAGCTTGGCGGCAGTATGGGATTCCGTGAAGTTCGCAGCCGGAACAGCAAAGGCAACATTGAAATTGAAGTGAAATTTCGGGAGCGTAGCAATGCTCCGCTGGTTACTTATTTTCTCTCAATTGGTGAAAAAAACGGTGATCCGTTTGTGGAACGAGAAATATTAAAGTACCGGCGAGGCAGCAGTGGCCAGCCATGGCATTTTCTTAATTTTTCTAACGGCAAAGGAACTGCTGTTACAAATGAACTTGATGAGGTAACCGATGTAAATGAACTGAAGAGAGAGGAACAGAAGCTTAAAGCCAAGGATATACTGGCAGTAAAGGGGCTTGCCCAGTTTGAACGCTTTCCTGCAGTGATGGCGCTGGGGAACCTTATTGAAAACTGGCATGTATCTGATTTTCATATCAACAGGGCTCGGCCGGAACAAGAAGCGGGCTACGCTGAACACCTTTCCAGGGAAGGCGAGAATCTCTCACTCGTTACGGAATTTTTGTACAATCGTCATCGGGATATTTTCAACACCATACTTCTTAAGCTGTCAGAACGAGTGCCAGGCATTGCAAATGTGAAGGCTAAAACAACGGAAGAAGGACGTGTATTGCTTCGTTTTAAGGACGGCGCCTTTGAGGATCCCTTTCTGGCTCGTTACGTTTCTGATGGCACCATAAAGATGTTTGCCTATCTGTTATTGCTCTACGATCCAAATCCTCACCCACTTTTATGCGTAGAAGAGCCGGAAAATCAGCTTTATCCGAAACTGCTCTGGGAGTTAGCCGAGGAGTTTAGAGCATATGCCACTCGTGGAGGGCAGGTATTTGTTTCCACCCACTCACCTGATTTTCTCAATGCGGTTGAACTGGATGAGGTTTTTTGGCTGGTAAAGGAAGACGGTTATACCAAAATCAAACGGGCAAGAGATGATGGGCAACTTAAAGCCTTTATGGGGGCCGGGGATAAAATGGGCTATCTTTGGAAACAAGGATTTTTTGAAGGAGTAGACCCATTATGAAATCATTGGTGTTTTTTTTAGAAGAGCCTTCAGCCAAGGCTATGCTTAATGGTCTTTTGCCACGCCTCCATCCGATGGGCTGGCAGTTTCGTTATGTCGTTTTTGAAGGCAAGCAGGATCTGGAGAAACAATTGCCCCTGAAATTGCGGATCTGGCGGCTGCCGGGTTGTAAGTTTGTGGTCCTGAGAGACAAGGACAGCGGAGACTGTGTGACGATTCGAAAGGGACTTGTGGAAAAGTGCAGCAAGGCTGGAAAACCGGATGCATTGGTAAGAATTGCTATACATGAACTTGAAAGCTGGTACCTTGGGGATCTTGCTGCGGTTGAGGCCGGACTCGGCATGAGCAACCTGGCTCGCAAACAAGGTTCTCGAAAATTTAGAGAACCGGATGCGCTTTCGAATCCTGCCCAGGAACTCAGGAAATTGACTACAGACAAATATAAAAAAATAAGCGGCTCACGGGCTATTGGTCATCACCTTTCCATAGAAAATAATCGTTCCAAAAGTTACAGGAAATTCATTTCCGGTCTAAAAAAAATATTGTGAGGGTAATATGAGCAGCCTCTGCAAAACAATACAAATTAAGAAAATCAGCCACTTACGAAGTGTTGGGATTGTAATGAGTCCTTACGTATAGGTTTATGTGAGGGCGAGTTTGCGTCGCCTGCATTGATCTAACGCTGGGCGATGATAAAACGGTTTGTAACAAAACAATTTTGATAGGATTGGCTACAATGGCTAACAATTCCCTTCAATTAGTTGACTTTATTAACACTGACGGCATTTATATCCCTGGTTTGATACCTATAGGCAGCGCCGCAGATACGATTGGTCTTAGCATCGACGAGCAAGTTGCTGTCTTTGATGCTGAGTCATTTAAACACATAAATTTTGTATTCTTTCGCCGTTTTTCAGATGGCCGATCATCTCAAATTTTGGCTTACGTTGTCGATAACTCTGACGAACAGCTTGACGAAAAAGCATTAGCCGAACTTCACTTGCAGGTTTGGCTTCATGGTACGACGCCATTGCTCTATATCGCCTGGCCAAGTCGAATTGATGTGTTGACATGCGCGCGAGGACCGGATTTCTGGAAAGCTGAAAACGAGGAGTGCCAGTATAATCCTGCGAAGAGACTTGAAGCTGAAGCTCTGAAAACTGCCGGCGCTATCACGATTGAACTACAAAAGTTATCAGCATTGCGCCTTGCTGATGGAACATTTTGGGAAGAGCCTTGTAATAAAAAATTAGCAGACCACGACAAGGCGGCACACCAATCGCTAATCCAGGCAGTGGTGGAAGCTGATAGCGATCTTGATGGAGAAAAAAAACCTGTTCTACGTCGTCTACTTCTATTAATGGTGCTGATTAAGTATCTTGAGGATCGCCGAGTCTTTCCAAATAGCGGTTGGTTTGGCAAGTTCCACAAAGGAGCAAAAAGCTTTTTTGATGTCCTGCAAGGCGGTGAACCTGAAGAGGTATACAGGCTGTTGAATTTCCTGGAACGAAAATTCAATGGTGACATATTTGTTTTTCAGCGTGAAGATATCACAAAATCAATCCTTAAAACATTTGCATATCTTCTTGAAGCCAAAACGCTGAAAAAGCAGCGATACCTTTGGCAGCAATTTTCTTTCGAGCATCTGCCCGTTGAAATAATCAGCCATCTGTACCAGCGATTCGTTGAGGGCGGACACGGTACTGTCTATACACCTCCGTTCCTGGCATCTTTGCTTTTGGATCACGCAATGTCCTACGGTAAAATCACCGGCGAGGAACGTATTCTTGATCCGGCTTGTGGATCGGGAGTTTTTCTTGTTGGAGCATTCCGGAGACTGATCAATGTCTGGCGTAGTCGTAATGGCTGGCAGCGTCCAAACGTCAATACTCTTAAACGAATTCTCATGGAGAGCATTTATGGGATAGAATTAGATTCAAATGCAGTTGACCTGACAGCGTTTAGCTTGTGTCTGGCTGTCTGTGATGCATTACAGCCGGATGTCATCTGGAGCGACTTAAAATTCGATCCCCTCCGCAAATCAAACCTGTTTGAAGCAGATTTTTTCCACGTTCTTATTGAATCACAGCAAGGTGAATCTATTGTTTTTGAAGGAGGATTCGATGTAATCATAGGCAATCCGCCCTTTGAATCCAAACTTTCAACCGCAGGGAAAGAAGTTAATAAAATTGCACAACAGCAAGACGGTAATCGCGGAAAACTGCCGGACAAACAAACGGCCTATCTATTTCTGGAACAGGCATTGAATCTTCTTCGGCCTAACGGCAAAATCTGTTTAATTCAGCCATCGGGCCTGCTGTATAATCGCAAGACCGAAAACTTTCGTAATGCAATAGCTCGAAAATGCAGAATCAAGACAATCTTTGACTTTACTTCTATTCGCAAACTCTATGAAGCGGACCCTAAAACCGTTGCAATATTTGCTGAAGCGGGTATACCCAAAGAAAATCATTGGATTGCTCACTGGACATTTCGTCGAACAGTAAGTGTCAACGAGAGGATCTGCTTTGAACTGGATCATTACGACCGGCATCGTGTTACACAAAAACAGGCCGAAACTGATTTTTTTGTATGGCGTGCAAATCTTCTTGGCGGCGGACGATTGCTCGATATATCGCAACGACTTCGAAGCATGCGTACGCTTGCGGAATATGTTGAGCAGAATGGCTGGGATTACGGGGAGGGGTTCATCGCCGGAACCGGCAATAAACCAGCACCGTTTCTAACGGACGAGCCATTTCTTCCTACTCGGGCTTTCACCGATTCGGGTATTGACGAGACTAAAATTGAAACGGTTACAGATACACTATTTGAGAGCCCAAGATCAGAGGATCGTTTTACTCCACCACTCATTTTAATAAAAGAGAATGAGTCTCTCCCGGTTGTTTTTTGGAATAAAGGGTTTATTGCATACCGCGATAAGATCGTTGGAATCCATGCGCTCAAGTCCCAGGTTTCTGCCCTGCGCAACTTTTATAAATTTTTCCTCAGTAATCACGATATCTGCCGGTTCTGTTGCACCCTGAATGGAACACAATCATTGGTGGGCAAGTCCACCGCGATCCTTAAACAGGATGTTGACCTATTGCCTTACCCCGAAGATCCTGAAGACCTTTCTTTCTCTTTTTGGGAGGAGGCGCTATGCGAAGATGTCATTAAATATATGACTAGCTATGTTCGTCTCGGACAGAATTCAGAGTTACTAAAAACGGCAGCGGATATCAACGATCTTCGAGAGTATGCCGGCATGTTTATTCGTATGCTTGGCAGTGTATACGATAACTTGCAGGCATCCGACCCTGTTTTTCTTAATGGATTGACCTGCCAACCATTTTATTTTGGCGAACGCCCAAATCTCAACTGGCTTACTGAACAGCCGGAAGATGAACTGCGAAAACTTATCTATAGCGAAAATCACGAACACCTGCGGACAGTCAGGTTATTACGATTGTACTCCGAAAACGTCCTGTTGCTTGTGAAGCCGGACCGATTACGTTACTGGATACGCTCAACAGCAATTCGAGATGCCGATGAGACTCTTTTAGATTTACGCAGGCAGGGATACTAAACATGAATAAGGAATGCACTGAAGGACAACTCACATCCGGGATTGATCGAACCATGAGTACGCTTGTTTTGAGAACGATCACCTTTGTGCGTCAGCAATTGCCGGCCTGGAGGGACGACCCTGATCGGCCTGATGAACAATCAGAAAACAAATTGAATTTGCAATTGTGCAAGTTTCTTGACTCACGCGCCAGGAACGATTTTCCTATGGTTCGCTTTGATCATGAAGAGTATCAAACCGGGCGTCGCAGCGTCGATCTTTCAGCATCTCCGGTTGAAACAATGGTAATTGGTGCACAAATGTATGCCATCTACAACCCTTTCCTTGTCTTTGAATGTAAGAGACTTCCTGCCCCTTCAAAAGACCGTAAAAGGGAGTATATTACAGGAGGGGTAAGCAAAATAAGTGGCGGGATTCAACGATTTAAACTTGGCCTTCACGGCGCAGGTCTGGATCCGGTAGTGATGATTGCTTATGTGCAGGAGTACTCCTTACGCTATTGGCATCGCAAAATCAATGAATGGATTTCGGAACTTGCCATTAGCGCCGTAGCAGATACCTGCATTTGGAACGATAGCGAATTACTTGAGATGATAGATGAATGCGTGCCAAAGGGTCACGCGACCTGTCGATCTGTCCACATGCGAACTGATAGCACGATGAGTAGTGATATAACAATTCATCATCTTTGGATTGCTATGAATAGGCGACCCGAAAAATAATAAGATTAATCAGCAATTCTCATTATGGAATTTAACAATATTTTTCAATTATTCTAAATAGTTGATAGCCTGGTAATTTTTTGCAGGCTCTATTCGCGTTTCAAAAAATACAGAAAATTCGTAAAAACAAGAGAAAATCCGACTTGCTTAAATTTAATTAAAACTCACAACCTTTTGAAATTTCATTAAATATTCCATAATGAGAATTGCTGAAGATTAATAGGCATCCTTTACGACAAGTCAAAAGTAGTTTACACTTTGTTGATTTTGTATTTTGGCGGTGAAATTGGAAAATAGAAATTGGAAAAAAACACAAAGATGTAGATGCGTTACCTAATTTCAAATTTCCAGTTTCCAGTTTCGACATCAGCATTCAATTCGATAATGCACGTTTTTTCGAAAAAAGTGTAAACTAGTGAATGAACTTCTAATTCGCTTAAAAAAATGGGTAAAAGTTTAATTTTGAATTTCAAAGAATTATGTGATATTTCAGGCTATTAAAAAATATTGTCTCATTATTGTAAAAATTTAATTATCATGAGGCTCTTGCCGATACCTGCAAAGTATGATTTTTTTTAAATTCAATCACAATATATTGTATTGTGGTATGATTTCTTCGTGTTTTTGCAAGAGGTTTTTGTGTGATTTGCTTTATTTATACTGCCATATAGCATTAAGCACAATATGTTGTGGTCATTAATTAAACAATACACAACTTTTTTAAGCGAATTAGAAGAATGAAGGATGCCAAATATTGATATAACATTACCGGAGGTTAAATGTGGATGAAAATAATAAGAAGTTAGTAGCCGCAACATCGGCAGTATTAAAATATATACAACAAGAGGAAGAAATTATATATTCTCAGCCATGTCCGGCAGCCGCGCAGGCTCCTTCAGTTAAACTCAGGCTGTGGGGTCTGAGTGGCAGACAGGCACAAATGCAGATGCGCAATCTTATGCAGATGAAAGCCTTTCATGGATCAAAATTTCTATAAACTAAAAAAGTGTAACAGCTTAGCCACTAAGGCTCAAAGACACAAAAAAGAGAAAAAATTATATTATAATCTTTGTGCCTTGGTGTCTTTGTGGCCGTCCTATTACTCAAAGTTTTAAATAAAGAGGAGTTCTTTAAATATGAGCGATCATAATCAAGTAAAAATTACAAAAATGGATTTTAGCGGAGAAAGGCCAAAAGCGGAAAATCCTCTTAAGATACAGGATCTGACCTTTCGCGACGGCCAGCAGTCATTATTCGCCACAAGGGGACGAACCGAAGACATGATCCCTATTGCCGAAATGATGGACGAAGTAGGGTTCTGGGCTCTTGAAACCTGGGGCGGGGCAACATTTGATGCCATGCACAGATTTTTAAACGAAGACCCTTGGGAAAGGATAAGGACTTTAAAAAGGTATATCAAAAAAACCCGCTTTTCCATGCTTCTTAGAGGGCAGAATTTAGTTGGATACAGAAATTATGCAGATGATGTTGCCAAAGCCTTTGTTGAAAGAGCCGCACATAACGGTATTGATATATTCAGGACATTTGACGCATTAAATGATTACCGGAATTTTGAAACAGTTTTTCCTGTTATCAAGGAGTGCGGAAAACACTTTCAGGGCTGTATCTGCTATTCTCTGACAGAAAGACGGATGGGCGGAGAGGTCTATAACCTCGAATATTATGTAAAAAAAGCAAAAGAGCTTGAAGCAATGGAGGTAAATAGTATCTGTATCAAGGATATGGCAGGCTTGATGGCCCCTTATGATGCTTATGTTCTTGTTAAAGCGATTAAGGAAGCTGTATCTGTTCCTATTCATCTTCACAGCCATTTTACTTCAGGTATGTCTTCTATGACTCATCTAAAGGCGGTAGAAGCTGGTGTAGACATACTTGGCACATGCATGTCTCCTTATGGATTCCGCAGCTCACATCCTGCACTCGGGCCTCTTGTTATGACGCTTATGGGAACAAACAAAGATACCGGCTTTGATATCAAACTTCTATCATCCATTAATGCAATTCTTGAAAAAGAAATTCTCCCCAAATACCGATATTTACTGGATGATACCAAAGTTTCAATTATTGATACAAATGTTCTTGTACATCAAATTCCGGGAGGCATGCTCTCTAATCTGGTAAACCAGTTAAGAGAAATGGATGCTCTCGACAAGCTGGATAAAGTATATGCGGAACTCCCCAAAGTCAGAGAAGATCTTGGACAGGTTCCACTTGTAACTCCCATGAGCCAAATTGTTGCCACACAGGCAATTAACAATGTCCTGTTTGATGATGAAAAAGAGCGTTACAAAATGATAACAGCACAAGTAAAAGACTTATGCTATGGTCTTTATGGAAAAACACCTGCACCAATTAACCCCAAAATTCAGAAAAAAGCTTTAAAAGACTATCCAGGGGGAGAAAAGCCTATTACCTGCAAGCCTGCAGAGGTTATAAAACCCGAACTTGATAAAGCCAAAGAAGAAGTAAAGGGTCTGGCAGCAGATTTGGAAGATGTTCTTATTTATGCGCTTTACCCTGTTACCGGAAAAAGATTTCTTAAATGGAAATATGGCAAGGAAGAACCACCGAAGGAAGTAAGGCCGAGGACTATGGAAGATGTCAAGGCTGAACAGGAACTTATTAAAAAGGCCAGAGCAGGAAAGCTTGTTGAAAAGAAAGAAAAAGCGGCTCCGTCGAAAGGCAATAACTTAAGAAAATTTAATGTATTTGTAGATGATGAATACTTTGAAGTTGGAGTGGAAGAAATAGGGGGATCGCCAATTGTAAGCTATATTCAGCAGGCGCAAAGCCAGATACCGCAACCCCCTGTAACAGTTGCTCCATCGCCCCAGGTTTTACCCGCAGCTCCACAACCACAGGTTCCTGCTGCACCTGTAGAGCAGCCGGCAGCACCTGCAAAATCTACAGCTACAGCATCCAAAAAGGCAGAAAGCGATAGCGAAGGGACACCGCTTAAAGCTCCTATGCCAGGCATAATTGTAAGTTACAAAAAGCAGGTGGGCGATTCTGTTAATACTGGAGAGATAGTTGTAATTCTTGAAGCCATGAAAATGGAAAATGCCCTGCCGTCTCCTGTAAGCGGAACAATAAAATCCATCAATTTTGCCAGCGGTGATTCAGTCGCCAGAAATGATGTTCTCTGTGTTATTAACTAAATTGAGCGATTTTTTATGAAGATCCATGAATATCAGGCAAAAGAATTATTCAAAAAATACAAGATTCCCATTCCTGATGGAGGCATTGCCCTTACCCCTGATGAAGCCAAAAAAAATGCCGCTAAAATAGGCAATTTCCCTGTTGTCATTAAAGGACAGATTCATGCAGGAGGACGGGGCAAAGGAGGAGGCATAAAGCTTGCAGAAACTGTGGAAGAAGTTGAGAGCCTAACGAAAAGAATTTTAGGCATGCTCTTAATCACTCACCAGACAGGCCCCGAAGGTAAGATAGTAAAAAAAGTGCTGGTTGAAAAGAGCCTGAAAATTGAAAAAGAGCTTTATCTGAGCATCATTCTGGATAGAGCAACTGCAAAGATAGTTATAATTGCAAGCAAAGCCGGTGGAATGGATATTGAAGAAATTGCTGCAAACCAACCTGAAAAAATTATAAAAATCCATATTGACCCTCTTTTAGGTATCCAGCCATTTCACTGCCGTCAGGCTGCCTTTGGCCTGAAACTCCCGCCCTCTTTGATTAGACAATTTACTTTGACATTAATAAATCTTTACAGGCTTTTTGTTGATTATGACTGCACGCTTGTGGAGATAAATCCCCTTGCAATAACAGCAAATGAAAATATCGTGGCGCTTGATGCGAAAATCATTTTTGATGATAATGCGCTGTTCCGCCACAAGGACATACTCGAATACAGAGATCTTGATGAAGAAGACCCCTTTGAAGTTGAGGCATCCAGGTTCAATCTCAATTACATTAAACTGAGTGGAAATGTCGGGAATATGGTTAATGGCGCGGGTCTGGCCATGGCAACCATGGATTTAATTAAACTTTATGGCGCTGAACCCGCAAATTTTCTAGATGTAGGCGGCACTGCTAATGCGAAAACGGTGGAAAACGGATTTCGGATTATACTTAGCGATAAAAATGTTAAAGCAGGTCTGATAAACATTTTTGGCGGAATTCTTCGCTGTGATCTGCTGGCAAAAGGGGTTGTGCAGGCTGCCAACAAGGCGGGGATAAAAATCCCTGTGGTAATTCGCATGGAAGGAACAAATGTTGAAGAAGGCCGCAGGATCCTTTCTGAATCAGGCCTGAATTTTACTATTGCAGCGGACTTAAAGGAAGCAGTTCAGGCAGTTACACAGCTTGTCAAGCACCTTCGGTGCGGACATAAGTGCCTAAAGTGAGCTAAAGTTAAAAAGAAGTGCCTAAAGTATGTTAAAGTGCCCTAAAGTGCCTAAAGTTGTGGTACGCCTTCGGCGTGCTAATTGATAATCCGGGGTTGCAGGAGTTACTCCTCTTTTGCGCATTGACGACTGAAGGAATCTATATAAAATGGCAGAATTCCTTAACTTTAGGCACTTTTTCTCGTTCCCATGCTCCAGCGTGGGAATGTATAAGGAAAAATAAGTAATTGAGCATATTCGTTGACAAAAATACACGATTACTGGTTCAGGGAATAACAGGAAAAGAAGGCCGGTTTCATACTCAAAAATGCATTGCCTATGGTACAAATGTAGTGGCAGGGGTAACCCCGGGCAAGGGCGGCCAAAAAGTGGACGATGTGCCTGTGTTTAATACCATCAAAGAAGCTATGAAAAAAACAGGCGCTAACTGCAGCATGATTTTTGTCCCGGCCGCTTTTGCCGTGGATGCTATTCTGGAAGCTGTAGATGCCAGAGTCGAGTTGATTATTGCTATAACAGAAGGCATCCCTGTCATGGACATGATCAAAGTCAAAAATTATATGAAAAACACAAAATCCTGCCTTATCGGCCCCAACTGCCCCGGAATAATCACACCAGGTCAATGCAGGGTCGGCATCATGCCCGGTCATATACACAAACAGGGTGGCCCCATAGGTGTTGTATCCCGCTCCGGAACCCTGACTTATGAAGTAGTAAATCAGCTAAGTCTGCATGAAATCGGTCAAACCACCTGTATAGGAATTGGCGGAGATCCCATAAATGGAACAAACTTTATAGACTGCCTTGATGCTTTTGAAAAAGATCCCGACACCGAGGGAATCGTTATGGTCGGGGAAATTGGCGGCAGCGCAGAAGAAGAAGCAGCCGAATTTATCAAAAAGCATGTGACAAAAAAAGTGGTCGGATTTATTGCTGGTTTAACTGCGCCGCCGGAAAGACGAATGGGACATGGGGGCGCAATTATCAGCGGCAGTTGTGGTATGGCTCAAGCAAAGATTGCAGCAATGAAAAAAAGCGGTATTTATGTCTGCGAAGATCTTGGTTCGTTTGGAGAAATGTGTACAGAAGTATTTTAATATGAATTGGAGAAGGGAAAGGTGAGTGAATATAAGACAATAAATGAAAAGAAAGCTGATTGGGAAGAATCAACTCTAAAGAAGGTTCTTGATCGATTTCCCGAACAGCAGGAAGAGTTTGTTACTAGTTCCGGTCATCCGGTGGAACGATTATATCTTCCCTCCGGGATATCCGAAGAGGAGTATATTGAGAAAATCGGATTTCCCGGCGAGTATCCCTATACCCGCGGGGTACAGCCCACGATGTACCGGGGACGTTTCTGGACCATGAGACAGTATGCCGGATTCGGGACTGCCGAAGAATCAAACCAGCGATATAAATATTTGTTGGAACAGGGGCAGACAGGCCTTTCCATTGCATTTGATCTTCCTACCCAAATCGGATACGACTCCGATGACTCAATGAGCGAAGGAGAGGTTGGAAAGGTTGGTGTTGCTATCGACAGCCTAAAGGATATGGAGATTCTCTTTGAAGGAATCCCCCTGGATAAAGTTTCAACCTCCATGACCATCAATGCCCCGGCCGCGGTACTTCTTGCCATGTACATTGCGGTCGCTGAAAAGCAAGGTGTCGCCAGAGATAAACTCCGGGGAACAATCCAGAACGATATATTAAAAGAGTACATCGCCAGGGGAACCTACATTTTCCCCCCTGCGCCTTCTATGAGGCTCATCAACAATATTTTCGAGTTCTGTTCAAAAGAGGTACCGAAATGGAATACCATTTCTATTTCTGGATACCACATCCGGGAAGCGGGATCTACAGCGGTCCAGGAAATTGCCTTTACCATTGCCGATGGAATTGAGTATGTCCAGAACGCCATTGGTGTCGGCCTCGATGTTGATTCTTTCGCCGGAAGGCTTTCATTCTTTTTCAACGCCCATAATGATCTCCTTGAAGAGGTCGCAAAGTACCGCGCGGCGAGAAGAATCTGGGCCAGGGTCATGAAGAAAAAATTCAACGCCAAAAAAGAAAAGTCGATGATGATGAGATTCCATACCCAGACTGGAGGATCAACCCTCACCGCTCAGCAACCGGATAATAATATTGTCAGAGTCACTATCCAGACCCTCGCGGCAGTCCTTGGAGGGACTCAGAGTCTTCATACCAATTCGCGGGATGAGGCACTTGCTCTTCCTTCCCAGGAATCGGTGATGATCGCCCTACGGACCCAGCAGATTGTAGCCAACGAATCAGGAGTAACAAGCACCATCGATCCCCTGGCCGGGTCCTATTACATTGAAGCTATCACCGACCGCATAGCTTCCGAAGCCTGGGACTATATTGAGAAGATTGAAACCATGGGGGGGATGGTAAAAGCGATCGAAAAGGGATATGTACAGAAAGAGATCCAGGATTCCGCTTATCGGTATCAACGCGATGTTGAAGATGGAAGCAGGATCGTTGTGGGTGTAAACAAGTTCACTGTTGAAGAGGAACCACAGAAAGGGCTTCTGAAGGTTGATCCTTCCCTCCGGACAGTGCAGGTTGAGAAACTCGCCAGGGTGAAAGGGGAGCGGGACAATATAGTGGTTACCGCAAGCCTTAAAGCGCTGAAGAAAGGAGCAGAAACTGAGGATGAGAACCTCATGCCCCTCATCCTTGACGCGGTAAAAAAGTACACAACCCTGGGTGAAATCTCCGGCATCCTACGGGAGGTCTTTGGAGAATTTCAGGAATCCATAGTTTTATAATCGGAAGATGAAGAGATATGGCGAAAACGGTACGTATACTTGTTGCAAAACCGGGCCTCGATGGTCATGACCGTGGAGCGAAATATATTGCCCGGGCTCTGAAAGACGCTGGCTATGAAGTGATCTATACCGGCATCAGGCAGACCCCTGAATCAATTGTCGTGACAGCTATTCAGGAAGATGTTGATTTCGTCGGTTTAAGCCTGCTTTCCGGCGCCCATAATGAGCTTTTCCCAAAGGTCGTTGAACTGCTTCGGGAAAAAGATGCTTCGGATATTATTGTGTTCGGCGGCGGCGTGATCCCAACGGAAGATATCCCTTTTTTAAAAGAAAAGGGTATTGAAGCGGTTTTTACACAGGGGACCCCAATAAAAGAGATTACCGATTTTATTGAAAAGCGGTTGGAAAAATAATAAGCGTAATGGACCTCGTTGATAAGGTACAATCGGGAAGTATCCGGGGAATTGCCCGGACTATTTCCCTGATCGAAAATAACTCTCCTCAAAAAGAAGATATTATCGATGAGCTGTATCCCCATACCGGCAACGCGATGGTCTGGGGGATTACCGGCCCCCCCGGAGCGGGGAAAAGCACCCTTGTTGATTGTCTCATAAAACGGGAAAGAAAACAGGGAAGGAGGGTCGCGGTGATCGCGATAGATCCCAGCTCCCCTTACTCCGGCGGCGCCATCCTTGGAGACAGAACGCGGATGCTGAAACACTCAACAGATGAGGGGGTTTATATCCGCTCGATGGCTTCCCGCGGACACTTGGGCGGCGTTTCCGTCGCCACCGGGGACGCGGTAAAAATTCTCGACGCCGCGGGATATGACACGATCATTATTGAAACCATCGGTGTCGGACAGACCGAAGTGGAGATTATTGAACTCTGTGATATTGTATTGCTTGTCCTTGTACCTGGAATGGGTGATGAGATCCAGGCAATGAAAGCAGGAGTCATGGAAATCGGAGATATCTTCGTCATCAACAAGAAAGACCGTGACGGGGCTGACCGTTTAAAAACCGAAGTTGAGTATGTTCTGGGGATTAAAAACGCTTTGACCGGGGAAGAACCAAATCCTGTGCTCCTCGCTTCTTCAAAACTCGACGAAGGGATAGATGAACTTGTTGAAGCAATCCATGATTATCTGAAAAAAGCTCAGGCAACCGGAAGATTTGAAGAAAAACGGAGAGACAGGATAGAAAAAGAGGTCTATAAGATATTTTCTTCAAAGGTCCATGCACTTCTCAACATCCATCTTGATATTGAAAACAACCTGGGAGAATGGATTTCTTCAATCTTGAACGGTGAGACAGCTCCATATAAATTGATTAACAGCAAACTTAATCGTTTTGTGAAGGAGAACCGGATAATATGATTAAACAGATTAACCACATAGGGATCGCGGTAAGCTCCCTCGAAAATCACATTCCCTTTTACCGGGACATCCTCGGACTCACAGCCCTTGGCACCGAAGAGGTCCCGGAGCACAAAGTAAAGGTCGCCATGTTTCAAGTTGGGGAAGTCAAGATTGAACTTCTTGAACCAACCTCCGGAGAGAGCCCAGTCGCGAAATTTATCGAGAAAAAAGGGGAAGGAATACATCATATCGCGTATGAGACCGACGGCATCATCAAAGAAATCGAAGGTTTTCAGGGCAAGGAGATCCGGATGATTGATGAAACCCCCCGGGACGGAGCCCACGGTACAAAAATCGCGTTTATCCATCCAAAATCATCGGGAAAGGTATTGACTGAGATCTGCCAATCCAGTCACTAATAGGGATAATCCTGGGAAGTAAGGAGAACGATGGAAAAGGGATATATCCAGATATATACAGGGAATGGTATCGAAAAATTTCGATAAGTCCATATCCACGGCAATACGATAACCCTGCCGGATATATTCACGTACTTTAAACACTGCATCATGGGCAGATCGACCAGGCCTGAAACCATAACTAAAATCCGAAAATTCAGGATCAAAAATTGGTGACAAAACTCTGGCAATCGCCTGCTGAATCAGTCTATCTAAAACGGTCGGAATACCTAATGGCCGGGTTCCCCCAGTCGGCTTGGGTATCTTAACTCGCAAAACAGGTGAAGGCTCATAGGTGCCTTCCATTAAACACCGATTTTCACAGCAGCCCTAAGCGTCATAATCAAGGTGTCTAGATGATCCGGACGGGTCGGTTGCCGAGCCAGGGGACGGGGATGTCGCCTCTTAGCTTTTCCACTCCCATCAGTACCGGGGTCGCATTACGCTTGCGGATTCTTATGTTAAACCTCTTGCCGTCATAATGCACACTATAATAAAAAAAAGAAACGGGGTATCGGGTTGACTCCAGTGACCCCCATATATTGTGGTGTTACAATTCCAAGTCGTCGAAATTTTCTTCCGAGGGGATTTCGGCTTTGAGTTCGTTCTCCGACACAGGATCAACCATTAGCGCCTGTTGTACGAGTCGATAGAAGAGTTTGCCGCGTTGGCGCGACGCGCGGCGGTTAAAGCGGAATGTGAACTCGTCCAGATAGTAGGCAAGGTGCGTTGGCCTGACTGCGCCTTGGTATATGCCAAGAAGCCACCGCTTGAGCAAAGAGGCAACGAGATGAGGAAGTTTAAGTTCCATAGAGGGGAGTACTTCCCGCTTATACCCCAAAGTCGGCAGCTTGGTATATCCCGACCAGTCGTCTGTCCTCACCACGCTTCCCGGTTCGATCATTGCTTGCATAAAGCCCCCAAGGCTCTTTGCAGAAGCATCCGCCACATGCTGGAGGCGAATCCGTCCGATTCCCTTCGGCGCTTTATCCTCAACACCGATAACGACCAGAGCTTTCCCTTCTGCCCCTCGACCTCGCTTACCACCTTTTTTGCGTCCACCGACATAGGTTTCGTCTACTTGAACGTACCCAGAAAGTCGGTCTCTTCCCTGTCTCACCATAGCCCTTCGGAGTTTGTGCAACCACTGCCAAGAGGTCTCATAGCAGCCTGGCTCAACGACTCGTCTAAGGCCAAGAGCGTTGGCACCATATTTTTGTGTGGTAATGTGCCACATCGTGCGAAACCACAAACGCAATGGCTTACGGGTGCGATGGAAAATCGTGCCGGCGGTTACGGAAGTCTGGACGCCACAGCGTTGACAACACCACAGCCCTCGGCTCGTCCGCCACGCTACATTTGCCCCACACCGTGGGCACACAAACCCATCCGGCCAACGCAGTCTGGTCAGGTATTCCAAGCAAGCAGCCTCGGTCACGAACCGCTCCTCAAATTCCGCCAACGACCCAGGATAGTCTTCCATGACCAAACACTATATCTTGTAGCCACTGGAGTCAACCCGATACCCCGTTAAAAAGAATTTGCCGGGTGACGGGCGGGAATTGCTGATAGAGGTATCAATATTGACGGATGAACGCGAAAATGATAGGAAAATTACTGATGCCTCTGGCGTAGCTGCTAAAGGCAACGTTTTCATAAGTGATACCAGGGGCCAGGTAAGTTGGGATATGAACGAGTCATCTAAAATAGACAACAACGTCCGAATCCCTTATCCGGGAGTTCAGATATGAATGTGACCGTTATACTCTACTGTAAAGAGACTCCAAAGAGGGAAGAATACTATGAATGAGAAAATAAAAATGCAAATAATACCTCCCCATGTAGGTCGTTTCATAAAGTGGGGGGAAGAAGATTTCGAATCATTTTGGGAAGAAGTGGCAGTAAAAGCCCAGGACGAGATTTACTGGTTTAGAAAGTGGGACAAGGCATTTAGCTGGGATGAAGACATCTTCAAGTGGTACGCGGGCGGTATTACAAACATTTGTTACAACTGTGTGGATTACAATATTGAAAAAGGCAGAGCAGGCAGAGCAGCATTAATCGCCGAGTCAGGAGAAACAGATGAAATCGAAGTTGTGACCTATGGACAGCTTCTTGCAATGGTGATGGAATGTGCATCCGCTTTGAGGGGCATAGGCGTGAAAAAAGGAGATCGGGTAGCGATCTATATTCCTACATGTATCGAATCTGTCGTGGCTATGCTTGCATGTGCAAGAATCGGAGCCATCCATGTTGTAATATTTGCTGGATTTTCCGGAAAAGCTGTAGCTGACCGCCTTAAACTCACAGGTGCAAAATACATTCTTACCCAAGATGAGGGATCAAGAAGAGGAAAAACAATACCACTTAAGAAAATTATTGACCAATCGCTAAATATCTATCCCACAGATATCAAGAAAGTTGTTGTACTCAGGGAAAACAAGAATAAAGAGACGACCTTAATGAAAGGGCGGGACATATATTGGGAGGATTTTTTAGAAATGGGCAGAGGCAACAGTTCTGCTGTAGAGAAGATGGAATCTAACGAGCCACTTTTTTTACTTCCTACATCAGGCACTACAGCAACACCTAAGGTCACCGTCCACAACCATGGAGGATATCAAATATATATACATTCTATGGGTCAATGGATATATAAATTAAGGGAAAGTGATGTATGGTTTTGCACGTCAGATATTGGCTGGATAGTAGGCCATAGTTACAATGTATATGGTCCGCTACTCTCCGGCTGTACCTCTATTTTGTATAACGGCACCCCCGATTATCCCAGGCGAGATATGTGGTGGGACATAATAGAAAGAAACAAAGTGACAGGTTTATGGGTATCTCCTACAGGTGTAAGAGGATTAATGAAACTTGGAATTGATAAAGCGCGCAAGCATGACTTAAGTTCAGTAGAAAGAGTTTTCAGTGCAGGAGAGGTCTTGAATCCACCAGCGTGGCAATGGCTTTACGAAGAAGTATTTGGGAATAAAATCCCTGTAATTGATCACATGTGGCAGACCGAATCTGCAGGACCCCTAATTGCGAATCCTTATGGCTTGTCCTTATTACCTATTAAGCCTGGGTCTGCTGCAATATCTGTTCCAGGAATCAAAGTGGATATTGTAAACGAAAAAAGCGGTCATTCCATGCCTGCTGGAGAAAAAGGCATTTTAATAGTAAAAGAACCTTTCCCCGGGCTTTCACCAACTCTTTGGGAGAAACATAAGAGATACTTAAAAGAATACTGGGAAAAAATTCCATCCACCAAGAGTTATTATTCCGGAGATGCTGCTTACAAAGATGATGATGGTTACATATGGTTCGTAGGCAGATCCGATGAGGTGATAAAAATTGCTGCTCACAGAGTTGGTACTATAGAAATTGAAAATGCACTCATGTCACATCCGGCTGTCGTGGAATCAGGTGTATCAGGAGTGCCGGATGAGCTGAAAGGGCAAGTTGCATGTGCTTTTGTTGTATTAAAAAGTGGCTTTGAGCCTTTGGAAGAACTAAAAAAAGAACTCTTGCTCCATGTGAGGGAAAACATGGGTCCATTTGTGGTAATCAGGGGTATCGAATTTGTGAACATGTTACCAAAAACCCGAAGTGGTAAAATAATGAGGAGAGTAATGAAAGCAATATGGACTAAAAAAGATATGGGAGATCTATCCACAATCGAGGAAGAGGCTTCTGTAAATGAAATAATCGATGCGATCAAAAGGATGCAAGAATGCAATTGAGATGCCTGGAAAGCGTGAACCTGGGAAAGTCAAAGGAGTGATGCAATTGAGAAATGTAGCTATAATCGGATGCGGGATGACAAAGTTTGGACGGCTCGAAGGTAAAGGGTTAATGGACCTCTTAGCAGAGGCTTCGCTCAGGGCGATCGACGATGCTGGTGCAGGCGATCGTGATTTTGATGCCGTTTACGTCGCAAATTTTGCAGCAGGTGAACTTACCCGCCAGAGTGCCATCGCCAGTGCACTTGTGGATCAACTCAGCTTATTGCCGGCAGCAGCTGACCGGGTGGAAAACGGCCCGGCTTCGGGAGGTTCAGCCGTAAAAATGGGTCTTCTCGCGGTTGCATCCGGATTGGACGGATCAAGCCATTGCTGAAGAGGCGGCAAAAGAGTTGCAAAGGTGAACTTGGTGTCAAAGCTTGAATTGTGAATTACTGCTTGACAATTAAGCCGTTATCATTTAGGAAAATCAGTATGGGTAGAGCATGGCGAATTGAATATGAACTTGGTGTCAAAGCTTGAATTGTGAATTACTGCTTGACAATTAAGCCGTTATCATTTAGGAAAATCAGTATGGGTAGAGCATGGCGAATTGAATATGAAGGCGCATTATATCACTTGATGTCCCGGGGAAATGACGGACAGCATATTTATTTAAATGACGCTGATCGAAATTTGTTTTTAGAAACGATCTCGGAAATGTCGGAACGTTTTGAAGTAGATATCTTTGCCTATGTTTTAATGTCCAACCATTATCATCTCCTGGTAAGAACCAATCGTGCAAATTTAAAAAAGGCAATGCAATGGTTTGGCACGACCTATACCCGAAGATTCAATAACCGAAACTTAAAAAAAGGTCATTTGTTCCAGGGGCGGTATAAAAGCATTCTGGTTCAAAATGATGCATATCTTACGCAGTTATCCTGTTATATCCATCGAAATCCATTAAGAGCCGGCATTGTAAGCCGTTTGATAGACTATAAATGGAGCAGCTATCCAATCTATGCCTATGCCAGGAAATGCCCGGACTGGTTATCCACACAAGTAATTTTATCATATTTCAAAGGCGCTAATAAACATAAGCAATATCGGGAAAAGGTTCAAGAATATGCAAAGGAAGAGAAGCGACTTCTGGAGGATCTTCACCATGGTATGATTCTCGGCGCTAAAAAATTTGTTGATAAAATTCGAAAGCAGTTTTTGCCGGATATCCCCCACAATGATTTGCCTCAGCAAAAGCATTTGGCAAAAGATATCAATGTGGAGGATTTATTAAAAAAATCTGCAAAAATCGTTCAAATTGATATTGATAAATGTGTTCAGGCAAAACGATTGCATGGTATAGATAAACACAAACGTGATTTAATCGTTTATTTACTTTGGAATAAAGGATTAATGACCAATGAAAAGTTAGGGCGGCTTTTTAATATGAGCTATTCTGCTATCAGTCATTGTGTTAAAATTTTTAAAGAGAAGATGAATAAAGATAAAAAAGTGAAAAACCAATTTGAAAAACTTAATTCCCAATTCAAGCTTTGACACCAATTTCAATTCAAGCTTTGACACCAATTTTTCCCTTGGTATGCGACCCGAATGGTCTATATGGGCATGAGAAAGAACTATATTTGTGATAATCGTGGGATCCAGTGGTAATATTCTGTTTTTCTGTTCACTTTCCTTGCGCCTTCCCTGAAACATTCCGCAATCCAGCAGTATCCTGTCATTTTCAGTAGTAATTAGATGCATTGAGCCTGTAACTTCACGAACTCCGCCATAAAATGTAACATGCATTGAAGCCTCCTCATTACCGTAGCCAGTGGAACTTGACCTGTTCTAAAAAATCTTCACGATTCTTATCATTTC
>Ga0255390_1019_pt1 | contig 26199 bp, 31 predicted proteins | sample ANMaggSSYBR01H11_FD_182111 | JGI IMG/M metagenome (GOLD analysis project Ga0255390, IMG submission 182111) | Sediment cell enrichment communities from methane seep in Santa Monica Basin, California, United Staets - ANME aggregate JGI... | ecosystem: Environmental > Aquatic > Marine > Cold seeps >... | reverse complement strand
TTTAATGTGATCCAAAAACATCTATAAAACGATAAAAAACGTTGTATAGAGGAAAATTATGCGATATACACCACTCTATAAAACTTCAAAAATCATTTTGTAGAGGAGAGACCTTTGAAAAATGTTCAATTTTGTTCGAGTACAAGGAAGGCGAAAATTTCAACCACAGGAACACATTGAGTATTTCGAGGATTGAAATTTGAGACTGACGCAGTAATCGGGCAAAAGGGGACGTTTTGCAAAGGTCTCGAGGAAAATTATGTTTTATGGACGAAAAGAAGAACTAAGAAAACTCAATGGGCTCCTGGGAAAAAAAACAGCGAGTTTGGTGGTTGTAAGTGGGCGGCGGCGGATAGGGAAAAGTACACTGATCCAGGAATTCAGCAAAAAATTTGATTTTTTTTGTGAGATTCAGGGCCTTGCACCAAGAGATTCTATCACAGATTCAGATCAGCGTAAAAATTTCAGTGAACAGATGAAAAATATTTTTGATATTCCAGCGGTACCGCTGGAAAGTTGGAATGATGCGTTTTCACATCTTTCAAGTCATACACGTAAAGGAAGAACCTTAATTCTTCTCGATGAAATTTCATGGATGGCAGGCAAAGATTCAGATTTTCCAGGAAAGCTTAAAATTGCATGGGACACAAGATTTAAAAAAAATGACCATCTAATTTTGGTATTGTGCGGATCTGCCTCATCATGGATTGATAAAAATATCTTAAAGGATACAGATTTTGTAGGACGGATTTCCCTTGAAATAAATCTTGAAGAGCTGCCTTTAAGAGATTGCAACAAATTCTGGCAGAGAAAAAAAAATCTGATTTCATCCATGGAAAAATTGAAGTTTCTTTCAGTAACTGGAGGAGTTCCTAAATATTTGGAAGAAATAAATATCAAGGAGAGTGCAGAAGAAAATATCAAAAAAATGTGTTTTGATAAAGGAGGTATTCTTGTTAAAGAGTTTGAAAAAATATTCAATGATATTTTTAACAAACGGGCTAAAACATATAAGAAGATCGTAAAAGCTCTTTCAAAACAAAATTGTTCCGTTAGTGAAATTGCAAAGCTTACAGGAAGACCGCGAAACGGTGATATAAGTGAATATCTGCACGATCTAAAAGTATCAGGCTTTATCAAAAGAGATTATGTATATAATTTTAAAGGCAAACAATCCAGGCTGAGTAAATACAGAATAAAGGATAATTATCTAAGGTTTTATTTGAAATATATTGATCCTGTTAAAGCTAAAATAGAACAAGGATTGTTTCAATATACCGGAATCGAAAATCTGCCCGGATGGAATAGTATAATAGCTTTGCAGTTTGAAAATCTTGTTATGCATAATATACCTGCAATTATTAAATATATCGGAATAGATTTTAATAGTATAATAAGTGCGTCACCATATTTTCAAAATCCAACCAAAACAAACAAAGGCGCATGCCAGATTGATCTCCTCATTCAAACAAAATTTAATACGCTTTACCTGTGTGAAATTAAATTTCAGAAAAAAATAAATCGCAATGTGATCAATGAAATTGATAAGAAAATTGCAACCCTGAAAAGGCCTAAAAATATTTCCATTCGCCCTGTATTGATTTATGAAGGTGAAATAAGCGAGTCTGTTGTGAAAAGTGATTTTTTTGATAAAACTATTCACTTTGGGAAGTTGCTGACAGATAATTCATAATTGGACTTTGTTTGGGGCGTTTGTTATTTTTAAGATATTAACAGGAGGAACGTATGGACAAGCCTATTGAAAACTATTGGAAAATCCGCCTTGAAGGTCTTAAGAAATCTTTGGAAGAAAATCACTTTTGAGGTTTTTCTTGTAAATAATTTCTATTAGGCAAAAGCAATTGTGCAGAAAGAAATTCGGCTCAACCGGAACTGGTGTGGTAAATTGACCCTCTTTTTGCCGTTTTCTCGTTGTTTTACAGGTAGTTATTTCAAAATCAAAAAAGTGCCATTTTTTATTCTTAATACTATCGTTAAAATATTGATATCTTAACAATGGTTTGTGTAACAGATTGATTTTATTGACCACACTGATTCCGGTTGACGGGGTTCGGTGTCACACCAGTTCCGGTTGAGCCAGAAATTCTTCCAAAAACAGGTGCAAAGAGTGTTTTCATGGGAAGGCTCTTCAGCGTTCACCGAGACTGGGCTTTATTATTCTAAAATTTCAAGAATTTATCTTTCGCACCGTGATCTCTGGTACTGGTACCATAGCATCTTTTGCTATAGTTAGGGAGGTGTCTTTTTTTCAAGCGCATCAGGCTGTAGTGACATTTAGCGAAGCGATCCGAAGGAAAATGTCACGCTTGATGCGCAATAGTTCTTCTACAGCATTGCAAAATCTTTCCACTCTCTTGATTTATGCTCAGCCCTTTATATGATTATCACATCTTGATTAGCGCATTAAGGAACGGGGACAGGCTGCTTCGGCAACTTCCTGGCCAGCTTTTCCGGCAATTGGCTCAGTTCAATGGATAATGTGCTCAGGCTGTAATAACCCATCACCTCTTTGGGGTTGTCCGGCAGCGTTGCAACAAAAATACGACTGATGCGGCGTCTGATATCCTGCCCTGCCTGCTTATGAATATACTGATCCAGTGCTTCTACATTACAGTGGAAGCCGGCTCTGTCATGAGCGGCGTTTAGCGGCGCTATAACCAGATTTCGGAAATTCGTCATTTGCTGATGACGCGCTTATCATATTCTTCAAGAGCTGCGGTCAATTTGCGATTAAAACGCACCGGAGCGGCCAGCGCATCGAAAAAGGCCCTTGAATTTTTCGTATTCAACGTCATCATCTGATGCTCCTGGACGGTTTCCTCTGCACGCTTCAAGGCACTGGTCAATATGAAATGACTGACTGACTTGCCCTCAAAATCGGCTGCACGCGCTATGAGGCGCTTTGCGCTGCTTTTCACACGGAGGTTGATCCGCTCGTTTTTATTTTGAGTTGCTGCATCCATAGTAAAGTTTTCCTTAGTTTTTTATCAACACATTGTGAATGTGTACGTCATAATGGTGCCTTTGTCAATACGGAATAGGGGACATCCTTCTGAACTTTCCTTCCCAATCGTTCCCGAACTTTGCCTGTTAGTCCAGTGGGACGCCCATGAAAATATGCGTTGCATAACATATTAAAGTATGGTTTGTAATTATTTATCTCACTTTCAACCCCCCAAATTACATTTATTCTCTAGTTTTCAAGCTATAGTTTTTATGCTTGATTAAGAATTGCTCAACTCAGTTTAAGCAGTCCGGCAGCGTTATTACCGCAAATACTTTCTATTTCATCCTTTGAAAGACCGGCCTTTTCGAACTCCTTGAAATATCTTGCCGGCTTTAAAAGCGGAAAGTCGCTGCCAAAAAGGATCTTGTTCTTTCCAATAATCTTAATCGCTATTTGATATATTTGAGGATAATACAGAAAAGGAGATGCGGCTGTATCAAAATAAACATTTTTCAAGTATTCTCCGACTTCCTTTTTTAGAAGATTGAAAAAAAACATCCCACCGCCCCAGTGTGCAAGGACAATTTTGTTATTTGAAAACTTTCTGACAAGACTGTAGATTTGTTCAAGTGTATTTGGAGTTTTGCCTGGATAATAATGGCCCACGGGTTCATTGGTGTGGATCAAAACAGGAAGGTTCTTATCTTCGCATATTTCCATAAGCGGCTTAAGCTTTTCCTGTGAAGCTTCATCAATTCCTGATTGATAGAATGCAATTTCGCCAATGCCTGAAAGGCCGCCTTCAAGGCATCTAACAACTTCAGGCACCGCTTCTTTGTTAAAAGGATCAATACAGCAGAAACCTGCTAAACGCCCCGAAAATCTATCTATAGCTTCCAGAATATAATCGTTGTGTCTTTTAGATAAATCCGAACTTCTCCATGGGAATCCAAAAACTACTGATTTATCAACACCTTCAATTTCCATCGAATCTACTATCTCTTTTGAGCAGGCGAGTTTTGATTTAGGAGAACCGTACAAAAGTTTGAAAGCAGGTTCATGTGGAAAATACTTTTCTCTGTCTTCTATTATCTCCTCTGGAAAAATATGAGTATGGAAATCTATAATCATTTTAAATCCCCCGCAGCTACACTAATTCAAACTATTGACTCCGGCTGTATTTAATATACAATATAAGTAACTACTCAGGTGTTTAGACTGAAGGCTATAGGCTGAAGGAAACAAATGATTCCTGAACGTTATTCTCTATGTTTAGAACAAAATTTCCGGCAACTTTAAGAAAATATTGGCTTCTGGGAGTCTTTTCCCTAAAGGTCTTCAGTCTTCAGCCTAACCAACCTGAGTAGTTACAAATATAATTATACAATTTATTAAATAATAATTATAAAATCAACAGTCTAAATCGGCTGCGTTCATGGAGGTTATCATGTTTTTCGATAAACCAGGAAAAGATAATACAGAACAGACCCTCAATTTGGCATTTGAGAGGGGAAAAGAATTAGGTTTAAATGAAGTTGTTTTAGCTTCTACAAAAGGAGATACAGCATACAAAGCCCTGGAAATTTTCAGTGGTTTTCGCATTACTGCTGTAACATACCACTGCGGCTTCAAGGAACCATTTAAAAAAATGATGTCGGATGACATTAAAAATGATCTTAAAGAAAAAGGCGTAACTGTAATATCGGCTACACATGCTCTTTCCGGCGTTGAACGGTCTATAACAAAAAAATATACAGGTATATATCCGGTGCTGCTTATAGCAGATACATTAAGACTTTTCGGGCAGGGAACTAAAGTCGCTGTTGAGGTATCAATAATGGCGGCTGATGCCAGCGCGCTTACAGGCAATGATATCATTTCAATAGGCGGGACAGCCAGAGGCGCTGATGCAGCGCTGGTTATAAAGCCCGCAAATCAGTCCGATCTTTTTGATCTGCGCATTCGGGAAATTATATGTAAGCCCAGACAGTTTTAGCCTGCATTTCTTATGAATAACTCATAAAACAATGAAAAACTCTCCTCGAAAATCATCAATAGATTTTGACCTCCGACAACTGGAAATATTCTGCAAAGTGGTCGAGCATAAAAGTTTTTCAAAAGCTGCTTCTGCTGTTTTTCTGGCACAGGCTTCAGTTAGTGAAAGAATATCAAATCTTGAAAAAATGATCGGAGCAAAACTTCTTGACCGCTTAGGCAGAGAGGTCGTTCCAACCAGGGCTGGAAAACTTCTGTTTGCGCATGCCCGGCTTTTGCTTGATATGAAAAGAACGGCATGTCTTGCAATGGAAGACTTTATAGGAGTAAAGCAAGGAGAAATCCATATCGGCGGCAGTACAATTCCGGGTGAATATATACTTCCAAAATACATTGAACAATTTAACAATAAATTTCCCAATATATCTGTTATCCTTACCATTGCCGATACCAGCAAGATTGAAGACGGTGTTTCCATTGGCTCTCTTGAGCTGGGGATTGTCGGCTCCAAAAACTCAAAAAAAAATTTAACTTACTATGAATTATGGGATGATGAACTGGTAGTGGCAGTTCCGGCCGGCCACAATCTGGCAAAGAAACAAAAGATCACGGTTGAGGAACTTTTTAAAGAGCCTTTTATATTAAGGGAAAAAGGTTCAGGCACTTTAAAAATTATGGAAAATTATCTCCAAAAGCATGAATTATCACCCATAGAATCACTAAATATCGTGGCTCGACTTGGCTCTTCCACGGCCGTAAAAGAAGGAATAAAAGCCGGCCTCGGTATATCCATTCTGTCTTCTAAGGCACTTGGAACCGAGCTTAAAACAGGCATACTCAAGGCATTAAAAGTAAATGGTCTTGACATGAAACGAAAATTTTATCTGATGAAAGATAAAAAAAGAACTGCTTCACCTCTATGCCGAACCATTTTTGATTTTCTGCTAACAACCTCCACAAAAAAATTATAACCAACCTTTCCTATCACCAACCCCAGACATATTGGTTTTTCCGATTTGACAAATAGGTTTTTCTTTTTGTATAGTCTTTATTAACAGATTCTATGGGGGCAAAGGTGCTGGGCGCCCCACGGGCTTCAAACCCGCTGGCCCGGTCTGCAAAACCGGGAGGAGGTTCGATTCCCCTTTAACGAAGAATACAGGAGAAAATTACATGAGCGAAAATTATAAAGAAATGTGGAAAAATCTGGGACTTGATCTTGATCAACACGATGCCCTGCTGGAAGTTCTGGGTAAGGGGTATGAGGATATTTATTTTGCCCAGAATAATCGTCCGGAGGGTATGGCTTATTTTAATTTTGTAATGAGCGAGATCCATGGTCTGCGGATTAAAGAATTGCTGGACGAGAAGGCTGCCGGTCGCAAAGTGATCGGCAGCTTTTGCGTTTTTGTGCCGGAAGAGATTGTGCGTGCTGCAGATGCAACACTTGTAGGCCTCTGCACGGGCGCAGATTTTGCTACCGAAGATGTAGAAAAGCTTCTTCCGAGAAATACCTGCTCTCTTATCAAATCGGCATTTGGATTTAAGCTGGGAAAGGTTTGCCCGTATATCGAATCCGCGGACATGATCGTGGGGGAAAACACCTGTGATGGAAAAAAGAAATCCTATGAAATTTTAAAGGATCTCATTCCAAACCTGTATGTTATGGACTTGCCGCAGGTAAAATCAGCAGAAGGAAGGGCTCTTTTGAAGGCTGAGTATGTTCGCTTTAAGGAGGCGATTGAAAAACTCACAGGCATAACCATTGATGCGGAAAGGCTCAAAAAGGGGATTGAGATCGTCAATAATAAACGAAAAGCAATTTACAGGCTGTCAAGTTTACGTAAGGCCGATCCTGCCCCTATTTCCGGTCTGGATGCCCTGCTGGCCAATCAGGTCTTTTTCTATGATGATCCGGTGCGCTTCACCGAATCAGTAAACAAGATCTGCGATGAACTGCAAAAACGGATCGAAAACGGCCAAGGCGTTTTCCCGAAGGAAACCCCGAGGCTCCTTCTGTCGGGATGCCCCATGGCCGTTCCAAACTGGAAACTTCCCTGGATTATAGAAACGTCCGGCGCTGTTATTGTGGGAGAGGAATCGTGTGTTGGCGAACGTGGCACACGTAATTTGACCGATGATAGTGGCACAACGGTTGATTAACTCATGGAAGCTATTATAGACCGGTACTTTCAGGTTGACTGCGCCATCTTCACGCCTAACCCTGACCGTCTTGACCACATTGTTAAAATGGCTAAGACCTATAAAGCAAATGGTGTGATCCATTATGGACTGCAATTCTGCCAGCCCTATCTCATGGAAGCCATGCCTGTGGAAAAGGCCCTTGAGGCAAAGAATATTCCCACGCTTCGAATTGACACCGATTACAGCATGGAGGATGTAGGTCAACTCAAGACCAGGGTTGAGGCGTTTGTGGAGTTGCTGAAATGAGATATGCGGGCATAGACATCGGTTCGCGTAGTATTGAACTGGTGGTGTTGGAGGATGAGAAAATCATCGAAAGCAAACAGGCGGATTCCGGGTTTGACCCTATGGCGCAGGCCAGGAAGCTCCTTGAAGGTGTGAAACATAACCATATTATGGCCACGGGTTATGGCCGGCACCTCTTTGAGCTTTCTTTTGATACGCCGACAGTCACAGAGATCAAGGCCTATGGGGTTGGCGCCAGGATGCTGTTTCCGAAGATACGTACAATACTGGATATCGGCGGACAGGACAGCAAAGCGATAGCCCTTAATGAAAACGGAAAAATAACAAAATTCGAGATGAACGACCGTTGTGCCGCAGGAACAGGTAAATTCCTCGAAATCATGGCGCATGCGCTGGGATTCGGGTTGGATGAATTCGGAGTGGAAGCGCTCAAAGCAACAAAAGGTCTTCATATTAACAGCATGTGTACAGTGTTTGCAGAATCGGAAGTTACCTCTCTTGTGGCAAAAGGAGAAGATCGCCGCGAAATCGCGCTGGGGCTTCACCGTTCTGTTGTGCTGCGTGCAGTTGGCATGCTGAAAAGAGTATCTTGTGACGGCAATATTCTCTTTGCCGGTGGTGTGGCAAAAAATTCCTGCATGTGCAGCTTGCTGGAAGATGCGCTTGAACAAAAGATAACTGTTCCCCAAAATCCGCAAATGGTGGGGGCTTTAGGCGCAGCCATTCTGGCAGGTGAAATAAAATAATGGAAAAAGTTATGCCGGCCTTTGATTTTTTGTTGAAAGAACAGTTTTTGAACAAACCGGAATGTGTAGTTAATTTTCCGGAGTGGCTCCTGCCTTCACAAGAGATTGAAAAATACAGGGCAATGTCCGGGCTGGCAGTTGTGGAAATAGCAGGACGCGACAGCATTGCTGCTGCCATAAAAAGTGTGAAAAAAAAAGGTTTCACAGATTTGCTTCCCACTTATGCCTATACAGGAACGGAGCACGGACCCTGGTCGGCTGTAGAGGAGGCTGTAAATCGGCTGTCAAGATGTTTACCCGATGTTCGTGTGCATAACCTTATTGTGCTTGGATCTCCTGGTTTTTGGCGGGCGCTGAACGGACGTTTTATAAGTGAACTGATATCAAGATACGGATTTTATACGCCATGTGTCGGCTGTCATGTTTATTTGCACAGTGTTCGTATCCCTATTGCTTTAACGCTCGGCAGGATGCCGGTTATTTCTGGAGAAAGGGAGCGGCATGACGGCGCTGTTAAAATCAACCAGATTTCCGAAGCATTGAACTTTTACCAAAACCTGGCAGATAATTTTGGAGTTCGTTTACTTCTTCCGCTTCGCAATGTTGCAGAAGGCAAATACATTGAAGATATCCTTGAATTCGCGTGGAAGCAAGGAGAAGAGCAAATGGGATGCGTTTTATCTGGAAACTATCGAAGATTGAACAGCTCAATAAACATAACCACACGCCAGATTCAACGATATCTGAAAGAATTCGCATGGCCATGTGCTACAAAAATCATCGAGGACTATGTAGCAAATCGTATTCCGAAACACCTGGAAATAGCTGCCCGTATCCTGGGTTGCTGATATTCACTGCAACAGGAAATGCCAATATCCAATGTCACTATTAACTAAGAACGTTGCTGTAGCACAAAATAGTCAAATGCCCGTAAAGCCGAAACTGGCAATGTGCAACTTTTTTTCAGGTACAAACAAACTTCGACAATTTGCCCTTGAGAATGGTTTTTCGGGCATTGACTGGTCTTTTGACGTAAGCACATTACCTGACACACCTGCCGAAGAATTAAAGTGGGTAATGGACATGTCAGCCCTTGAACCTCTTGAGGTTCGTTATCACTGTCCTTTTCACCAGCAGGACCTGGGACACAAGGATCCAGCTCAGGCAAAGGCGGCAGAAGCACTTTTCCGCATGGTAATACGTCTTGTAGCCAGGACAGAAGGAAAATATCTCACGATTCACATTGGCCTTGGCCATGATTCAACAGAACTGCTTTCATGGAAGGCAACCATTGATAATCTGAGGCGACTGGTTCAATACGGTGCAAGCCAGGGTGTGAGAGTCTGCCTTGAAAATCTGGTCTGGGGATGGACCGGCAAGCCGGACCTCTTTGAAAAACTGATTCGCGGAAGCGGAGCTGCTGTAACCTTTGATATAGGCCACGCTCATGCGTGTGAATCGGTCCAAAGACAGTACTATGGGATTGAAGATTTTGTCGCCCCCCATTTTGATCGTACTTTCAACGCCCACATTTACCATACAGAAATTTCCGGGGTTGGGCACATCCCACCCGACCGGCTGGGGGATATTAAAGACCGTCTCACTATCCTGGAGAATATTAGCTGCATGTGGTGGGTCTTAGAAGTAAGGGAAATTGACGGATTATTGCAAACCAAGAAGGTTATAGACGAATATCTGGAAAAAACTAATGAAAATCATTCTTGTTCTTCTGGACGGTCTTGGTGATCGGTCCTATGAAATCTTAAATTATCGTACTCCTCTTGAAGCTGCGGCTACACCGAATCTGGATCGATTGGCATGCCTGGGAAGCAACGGACTTTTCCATCCAGCCTTGCCAGGCCAGTGCCTGCCCAGTGAGTTGGCCCACTACCTGCTTTTTGGCTATGGTCCGGAAAATTTTCCCGGCAGGGGGCTTCTTGAAGCTGTGGGTGATGGCGTGACATTTGTTGATGAAGATGTGCTTTGCCTGGCTCACTTTGCAGAAGTAAACTGGCAGGATGGGAAGCCAATCCTCATTAATGGACGTAATGATATTAAAGGTGACGCGCAAGAGATAGGGCGGATGTTCGAAGCTGTTTCGCCGTATGAATCATCTGGCATTGGTTTTAGACTCCATCAGACCCGGCGTAACGATGCTATTCTCATACTCAGTGGAGGCGCATCACCCTATGTATCTGATTCCGACCCGATGATTACCGGCAGGACAATAGGTCAAATTTGTCCTCTTTCAAATAATCCTGAGCCGGAGAAAGCCGAAAGAACCGCCAAAGCGTTGAATGAGTATTTGACATACAGCTACGGAGTATTGACCGGCCATAAGATTAACTACAGCCTTCAAGAAAGAAATCCTGCCGCTGCCAACTTTCTTGTCACACAACGCTGCGGCCGCCGGATTGTTCAGGAGCTTTTTAGCCAGCGTTGGGGACTCACAGGCATGCTTATAGCTTCCGGTTCAATTTACTGTGGTCTTGCCCATGAATTGGGCATGAACTTTATCCGTGTTAAGGACAGCCCGGATGCAGGTAAAGATTTGAGAGAAAGAATAAACATTGCCCTGGCCGACTCCAATCATGGTTTTATCCATGTCCACACCAAGATACCGGATGAGGCTGCGCATACCGGCGGCCCCGAGCAAAAAGCAGAAATGATAACTGCGCTGGATTGCGGACTTGATAAACTGGTTAAGGCAGTAGAAACAAGAGATGACTTGTTGGTCGTAGTGACTGCCGATCATTCCACTCCAAGCGAATCCACCTTGATTCATTCAGGTGAGCCTGTACCGCTTATAATGGCGGGCCGGTCTGTACGACGCGACAGGGTCTGCTTTTTTGACGAGGTGAGTGCGGCAGCCGGCTGTCTGGGACTATTGCGAGGGCTGGAGTTGATGCTCACGATTCTCAATTGCGCTGATCGGTCTGTGCTAATGGGGCATCGCATGGGAAAGACTGAAAGGCCCTATGTTTCATACGCATACGAGCCATTCAAGCTGACACGTTAAAAAGTAATGTGTCACTGTATGGACTGCAGGAGTCGGATATTTAATAATTCAGGAAAATTAATGAAAGGAGAAGTTAAATGGGACGATTGAAAAATATTTTTGCAACGCGTTGGGGAATTATTGGAGTAGGAGGGCTTATCGGTGTGCTTGCCGCCCTTTTACAAAAGCTGGGGAATCCCGGAAACATGGGTATTTGCGTGGCCTGCTTTGAGAGGGACATCGCGGGAGCAATCGGAATTCATCGGGCGGCCGTTGTCCAGTACATGCGACCCGAAATTATCGGGTTTGTCCTGGGCTCATTGGTTGCCGCCTATATTTTTAAGGAATTTCGGCCGAGAACAGGGTCAGCTCCTATTGTCAGGTTTGTTTTGGGCGTTTTTGCGATGATCGGGTCTCTTGTTTTCCTGGGATGTCCCTGGCGGGCCATGTTGCGTCTGGCTGCTGGAGACGGGAATGCAATTTTTGCATTGCTCGGACTCATAGGCGGTATCTGGATAGGCACTCTTTTTCTAAAAGGCGGATATAACCTGGGGCGTGTTCAGAAGACATACGCCTCGGCGGGATGGTTATTGCCTTTGACCATGCTCGGTTTTCTAATACTAATGCTGATCTTTCCACATATCGAAGGACAGGGCAAAAGCGGGGTGCTGTTTTACAGCCTAAAAGGCCCCGGCGCTATGCATGCTCATCTAATCATATCTCTTGCCGCAGGTCTTGCAATAGGATTTATCGCCCAGCGAAGCCGCTTTTGTACGATGGGTGCGTTCCGCGACCTGATCCTGTTTCGTCAGGTTCATCTCTTATCAGGCGTCATTGCGCTTGTGGCATGCGCATTTATCGTAAATCTGATCGTTGGGCAGTTCCATCCAGGCTTTGCCAGGCAGCCGGTGGCCCATACCATGCAAATCTGGAACTTTGGCGGGATGGTTCTGTCAGGGCTTGCTTTTTCCCTGGCCGGAGGATGTCCGGGGCGCCAGCTTTTTCTGGCAGGTGAAGGTGACGGGGACGCTGCGATCTTTGTGCTGGGTATGATTGTCGGGGCCGGCTTCGCCCATAATTTCGGCCTGGCCAGTTCGCCAAAAGGGGTGGGGCCTCACGGTATTGCGGCGGTTATTATCGGTCTTACAGTCTGTCTGTTTATCGGTTTTACGATGAGAAAAAGAATAAGCTAAGGAGGTAAAATTATGAGTATAATTGTTGATGCCGGAGGACTCTCCTGTCCTCAACCGGTTTTGATGACGCTGGATAAAATCAAGGAGATACAAAAAGGGGAAATAATAGTAAAGGTGGATACAGATACCTCAAAAGAGAATGTGAGCCGGGCTGCAAAAAGCCAGGGCTGGGAAATTGCTGATATTCAGGAGAAAGAGGGAGGATATCAGATTACCATTAAGAAATAGTCGAGTGGTCGAGGAATTAGAATATAGAAAGCCGTAGAGGCGAATCTTGTGTTCGCCCTTGAGAGGGATTGAGAATTGTCATTTTTTGAATTTTTAAAACCAAAAAAAGAAAAAAAATTGCCGGAGTCTGATCAGGACAGGGGTATACTGGTGTTTGAACATACCAGCGAGGTAATTCGTGCTGAGAACGTTCTTAAGGCATCAGGGTGGAAAATCCGGGTTATGGGGCCGCCGCCTGAGATTCAGAGCGGCTGCGACCTGGTTATCGAGTTTCCGCTTATAGAAGAGCTGAACATTGTGCGAACTCTCCAAAAAGTCGGAGCTTCGCCTTTGGAAATAGTCCCTGTCAGCAGTCCTCTATTGCAGCCTGTGAATCTTTTTCAGATTAAGGATTTTGACCAATACCTGATGGTTCGCGCCGCTAATATGAAATTAACTGTTGAGAAAAAGACTCTGGATATCGTAAACATATCAGGCGGCGGCTGTCCGGATGTCCCCTATCTGGCGCAGGAAATGGTTGGCAAATCGTTATCCAAAGCGCCAAGTCCCAACGAAATCGGTCATACTCTCTGCGGATATGCGCTGCAACTGGCTTATGAGGAGATGACACGCCGATGCTTGCCATAGTGGGAACCGTTCCTGACCAAAAGTTTCCCCTAACAACAGGGAAAGTCAGTCTAAAAGACGATAAAATCTGCATCAAGGAAAAGCGGATCCATGTTAACCGCGGAACTCCGGCCCTGCTGGCAGCGGCTGTCAAAACCGGAGAAGCGCTGGGACAATTGGAAGTTTTTGGGTATCTAATTGGAGACATTGGCCTGGGAGAAGGGAGCCGGAAACTTTATGAATATCTGGCTAAGAATCTTGGTCGATCCGAGTTTTTTGCCATCACGTTTCATTATCTTCAGCCGGATGTAAACTGGCATAACCGTGTTTTATTTGCTATAAAAGAGATGGCAAAACAGCCTTTCCTGATCGCGGATGCCGGATTTATGTATGCAGCCAAGATGAGCGGTCATGCCGCTGCATACGATCTGTTTACACCCGATGCAGGCGAGCTGGCCTTTCTGGCCGATGAAGCCGCGCCTCATCCATTTTATACACGGGGCTTTATTCTTCAGGATGAAAAACGTGTGCCGGATCTGATTAAACGCGCGTATGTACATAAAAATGCTTCGCGCTTTCTCCTTGTTAAGGGGAAAAAGGATTACCTGTCTGACAGGGATGGGATTAAAGCAACGGTCGACAGCCCTGCCTGTGAGGCCATGGAGGCCATGGGCGGCACAGGAGATACACTTACCGGCATTGCAGCAGCCTTGATTGAATCGGGAATGGAAATCAGCAAAGCCGCGATTGTTGCCGCAAAAGCGAATCGATTAGCCGGCTATTATGCCCGGCCAACGCCGGCAACCCAGGTGATAGAGATAATACGCCAGATACCAGGAGCACTGGAGGAGATTCTACAGGAAAAGCTAACCGGTAAGGCAACCACAAAATGAAGTTTATCTTTGTTTGTCCTGAGCATAACAAGATTTTTGAAAGTGATCACTTCAGGATCATCGATGATCGAGGAATCCTGACAGATGGCTCCGGCAATAAAACCTGGGATGCAAAGGTTGAACTTTTATCTTCATGTCCCTTTTGCGGGAAGAAGCATATTTTTGATGTAAATGAACTTGTGTGTCCGTTTACGTAGAATTTAAGGAGAAAAAATGAAAGAAATTGATGCCAGGGGCCTGGCCTGTCCGGCTCCGGTATTGCAGACAAAATTTAAGGTACGCTCATCATGATCGAAATAGATATACCGGGTTTTGGCAGATTGCGGCTTGAGCGCCTGATTTTGGATTATAACGGCACGATAGCTGTTGACGGCCAACCAGTTCAGGGGGTGAAAAAACGTTTAATAGCTCTTGCGCGGCACATCGAAATTCATGTATTGACAGCAGACACTTTTGGAGGGGTCGAAAAAAAACTCTCAGATATTCCATGCAAGATACATGTCTTGTCGGTTGAGGCTCAGGATAAAGCCAAAATGGAATATGTAGATAAACTGGGCGCGGACAGGGCTGTATGCATTGGAAACGGCCGCAACGATGTTATGATGCTAAAAAAGGCGGCTCTTGGCATAGCGGTTGTGCAGGATGAAGGCGCGGCCGTTTCTGCTGTTTTGTCTGCAGACGTTGTGGTAACCGACATATTGTTTGCACTTGACCTTATCAGCAATCAGATGCGTCTAACTGCGACGCTGCGCTCATAAAAAGTCTTTTCAATAAAGGGAATAAAAAATGTTAGAAGAAAAAGCAAAGAAGCTTCGCCTTACGGAAACCGTCACAGGTTCTGGGTGAGCATCAAAATTGCCTCCAGGGGACCTGGAGATGGCTCTTTGCGGGATGGAATTTCCGACTGATCCAAATCTTATCATAGGTATGGATAGTATGGACGACGCAGGAGTTTATAAAATCACGGATGATATCGCAATTATTCAGACCGTGGATTTTTTTACACCGATTGTAGATGATCCATACTGGTTTGGACAGATAGCCGCTGCTAATGCCTTAAGCGATGTTTATGCCATGGGTGGCGTCCCCAAAACAGCCATGAATATCGTTTGTTTTCCGATCAATCAGATGGATATTTCCATCCTCCGTAAAATCATACAGGGCGGCCTGGACAAAATGAAGGAGGCGGATATAGTTCTGGTAGGAGGACACAGCGTGGAGGACAAAGAGCTGAAATACGGTTTGTCCGTCACCGGTTTCATCCATCCTGATCGTATCTTCACAAAGAGAAATCTTAAGGTTGGAGATCGTCTGATACTGACAAAGCCCATTGGCACCGGTATTATTAACACAGCTATTAAAGGGGGGCTTGCTTCCGAGGAAGTCATAAAATTTGTTACACATCTTATGGCTACACTTAACCGGGATGCAGCTCAAGTAATGGAAGGGTTCCCTGTTCACGCCTGCACAGATATTACCGGTTTCGGCCTGATAGGTCATGTTGCTGAAATGGTTGTCGATTCCGATTTTGGAATCGGTCTTTGGTCTGAAAAAATACCGATAATTTCTGAAGCCGTTGATTATGCGGCAATGGGGCTTGTGCCTGCCGGAGCTTATAAGAACAGGGAGTTCCGTGAGGGTATGGTAGATATTTCTCCTTCTGTAAAACAGGCTGTTCTGGATATTCTATACGATCCCCAGACATCCGGAGGGCTGTTGATATGTGTTGACACCAAAAGCGCAGATAATCTTCTCATCAGACTAAAAAATAAAGGTATGGACGCAGCTATTATAGGAGAAGTTTTATCTGAACCAAAGGGAAGAATAGTTGTTAGATAGAACTGTAGCCGTGAACCGTAAATAAACATATGTTTTTAATAATCGGCATATCTCCAAAAACAATAACAATAGATAATAATCCAAGGATATGTCCTTTTTGCGGACTTGCCCAGGCATATTATAAAAGAGTGGATCACTATTTTAATCTTTTTTTTATTCCTTTATTCAGGGTCAAAAAAGGCGAACCTTTTATTATGTGCGAAAGGTGTGAAAAGAATGTAAGTGATTATGGAAAAGACTATAATTTTTTGTCGGGCGGACAGGATATTAAGTGCAAAAACTGCGGAAAAACCTTAAATAAAGATTTCAAATACTGTCCTTTTTGCGGTAAACTTAACTTATCGTAACAATTTAGCCTTTTGAAAAAGAATCTGACAGGATAACAGGATAAACAAGATTTGTAAGCGTTCACGGAACATTGAAATTAGAAATTTGGCCTTCATGCTTTTGTACTGTTCTTCCCAATTTCAAGTTTCAAGCAGTAAACGGCTACAATAATTTAAATCCTGAATATCTTGTAAATCCTGTCCAAAAAAATAATATTTAAAAGTGTTACAACTTATAAAATACATGGGTCTCTCTAATAATTTCGAACGTCATGTAGTCCTTGTGTCCCCGGAAGTACACTGGAACACCGGCAACATAGGCCGCACCTGTCTTGGAGCAAACGCATTTCTTCATCTTGTCAAACCGCTGGGATTTTCTCTTGAAAGCAAACAGGTTAAAAGAGCCGGTCTTGATTACTGGCCTAATGTAAAACTTTCTGTATGGGATAATTTTAAAGACTTTAATAATAAGATGAAACCTCTTAAAGAAGAAGTTGTTTTGTTTACAAAGAACGGGGATAAGTCATTCTGGTCAATACCATCTTCGGAAAGGCTTTTTCTTATCTTTGGTTCTGAAACAAAAGGACTACCCCAATCAATCCTGACTATGTATAAAGACGCCACCTACCACATTCCGATATCAAATGAAATAAGGTCTCTGAACCTTTCCACCGCAGTTGGAATAGCGCTGTATGAAAGTCTTCGCATCAAGGCGCTTTAGATTTCGACAACCCCTGAAGCCTGAGCAGGTATTGGCCGTCGGGAAATATAAAAGGAACGGAGAAAAACAAATTGACTGGCAATCAAGCATAGGGTATACTTAAAATTAAAAAAAGTATACCTTGGGAGGTAACAGAATTGTCTAAAGTAACTGCTAAATATCAAGTCACAATACCTGTAAAGGTTAGAAAGGAAATGGGTATCGTTCCTGGAACTGAAGTCGATATCACAAAAAAAGGGCAAAAATATGTTCTTATTGTTAACCCAATCGAAACGATTAGGAAGAAGTGGCAAGGAAGGTTTAAGGGTAGGCCAACAACAATGGAATATATGGATGAAATTAGGGGTAAAGTAAATTGAGAGTCTGTGTAGACACGACTATCCTGCTTGATATTTTGAAAGATGAATTCAGAAGCTTTCAGGACAAGCTGTACGCTGCTCTCGCAAGAAAAGAGAATCTGGTTGCGCCCCCGGTAGTATTCGCGGAACTTATGCCCCAATTTAAAGAAAATACCAAGCTATTGGGCAAGTTTTTAGAGGAACACAAAATTGCTATAGAACCGCTTGGCGTTGATTCCGCTATTGCAGCAGCACAAGCATGGATGAGATATTTGAAACGAAAAACAAAAGTAAAATGTCCTCAATGCGGTCGGAAGCTGAATCTCAAAGAGCATTTTTTGTCGGATTTTTATATCGGAGGTTTCGCTTCGACAAAGTGCAGTGCCATTCTTACCAGAGACAGAGGTATATATACTAAGTATTTCCCCGCGTTGGTTGGGTATAAAGATTGTCTCAAGGCATCATCCCGTTCCTAATCGCTTCATCAAGTTTAGTAGTTGAACGAAAGCCACCCCGAAATAATTGGTAAATTTGAAACAATGGAATTTTTTAATGAATTTTGATATAATTGATGAAATTACAGAAATTGAAACGATTGCAAAAGGCACAGGAGTTCGTGAACTTAATCGCTTGAGGAAATTTTATGGGCTTGGGAACTGGAAGAAAATGAAAGGAATTGCCCGTATCCAACTTTCATCAGGAAAAATTAGGTTGGCCGAACTCCACTGGTATGAGGCTCACGGCATTGGCAAGAAAGAAATCAAACGTAAAAAATATTTGGAGTAAGTTATGAGAAAATCAACTGGGTTTTTAGGGGAATTTGTAGTTTGTATCAATAATGTAGACTATCCGGCATCATTAGAACTCCATAAAATTTATCGTGTGATTCCAGATGAAGATGCTGCTACGGAAGGGGATATTCGAGTTATTGATGAAAGCGGAGAGGACTATTTATACCCTTCTTCCTATTTTGTCCCCATCCAAGTCCCTAAAATAGTTGAAGAGTCGTTACTCAGAAATCGGTGTCAAAGCTTGAATTGTGAAATCGGTGTCAAAGCTTGAATTGTGAATTAAACTTTCCTTTGACACCATAGTTTACATCTTATCAGGCCACTTGGATTCTCTCTTGAAAGCAAACAGGCTAAAAGAGCCGGTCTTGATTACTGGCCTAACGTAAAAGTTTCTGTATGGGATAATTTTAAAGACTTTAATAATAAGATAAAACCTCTTAAAGAAGAAGTTGTTTTGTTTACAAAGAACGGGGATAAGTCATTCTGGTCAATACCATCTTCGGTTCTGAAACAAAAGGACTACCCCAATCAATCCTGACTATGTATAAAGACGCCACCTACCATATTCCGATATCAGACGAAATAAGAAGCCTCAACCTTTCTACTGCGGCAGGAATAGCGCTGTATGAAAGTCTTCGCATTAAGCAAGCTTAAAGCAGTTACAGGTTCAAAAGTTCACCGTTCAGAGTTATCTTTCTTTGAGATTTCTTGTCGGACCAATCTATCATTTTACATTATCAAAAGAAAGATTCCAAAAATAGCTATTTTTTTTGCTTAGCGCACACTTTTCAGGGTCAAAAACATGGCCATAAGGAGTTTGAGATTCCCTTAGTTCATAAATCCCATTTCTTTTGATAACATTTCGTCCTATTGCCTTTGCACCAAGATTTGTTTGAGTCTTTAAAACAAATTCTTTATCTCCAACAGCTATACTCTCAGTCCATTTTGTATCTCGAATATTCGAGCCATTTTTAAGAATATCTTTGCTTTAGGTTTTGAATTTCCCTTTCGATTTTTCCTTAAGTTATATTCTCTTCCTGCTCTCCCAGCTATCATATGGCTACTGACTTGTTCTGCCTTAGAGATCAAGTTGGATCGTGATAGCTTGGCCTATACCCTCCATCTCAGTGGAGGAAATCGATCCATCTGGATTGATTAGCCGCTTTTTGCTCACTGTGGTAAGCTGATCGGCCATAGCCTTGGCCTTTTTTCCACGAAACGTCACATATGTTTCGCTTGGGTAGAGTTTACCAACGTTACTCGTTAGAGGCACGACTTGGACTCTATTAAGGAAATGATTGGCAGCATCATTGCTTACGATGACAGCTGGTCGCTGCTTGCGGATTTCACCCCCAACGGAAGGATCGAAGTTAATCCACCACACTTCACCTCTTTTCATTGTTTAAGTCCCCAAATGTGCCTTCGGCCCACTCAAGGGCTTCGTATTCCCTGACACGATCAGCAGCCATCTCTTTGTATGCAGTATACATATCTTTCTTGACAACATGCGGGCGAACTAACTCTTCGATAAAATGGCTAATTTTTCGTGGTCCAATGACTGCACGTAAGCCCTCATAGACCTCTTCATCTATGGTCACTGTAAGTTTCCTTTGCATTACAAGCACCTCCTCAAATGTTACACGTATAATACACGTGTAACATTTTGAAGTCAAGATGTCAGAAATATTTTTCTAAGGGGCAAAACGTATTCATCACCAGTGGGCATTTCGCTGGCGCCTAATGCCCACTGGTGCATGAAATTATTAGCTACTTTTTTTCTGATATCTACCATGATCTAAAATAGTTGATAACGGATTTCCTCCCATCTTACGCTATTTTTAACAGGATATCATTCATCCGTGGCGTGATAAACAGTAAGGGCTCGCTAAAAAATAACTTGGTAGAATTTGCGCTCAAATTTGCCGTAGATTTAATCGATCTGATTGAGCAAAACCGCAGGAATAGCGAGCTATTTCGATGACTTTTGCGAATGAAAATCGATTAAAGATATGGTGAAGTTGGGATGCAAAAATGCCAAGTTATTTTTTAGCGAGCCCTAAGCAGGATAACCTCACTATGATTCAAATTGCTGCCGATCTTGCCAAGCTGTACACCTTTTTAATGGAACAAAAGGGTCTGGAGACAGACCAGCATCGATATTATATTAAATGGCTGCGTTATTATATGGACATCCAGAGAGCCCAGGATTTTATGCGAATAGCGCTATATGAAAGTCTTCGCCAAGTTTGATTCTTGTCTTCTGAAAGCCTTTCCTGTATAAAACCTAAATTAGTGTTTGTCCAAAAAGTATTTTTTTCAATACTGGCAATAGTTTCAGCTTATTTGTAAAAAAGCCATTAGCTCTTAGCGGTTAGCTTTTAGCTAACGGCTAACGGCTAATAGCTTTAATATGAGAATAGCATCCAACTGACTATAATTTCAGGTGTGGAGTCTGCCCATGCGGAAAACAATGAATCAGGAATTAAATGTTGTTGTTATGCCAACTGGTTACCTGCAGTTGGAATGGACGGATGCGCAAAATGACATAAGCAAGAGCAGCAGGGTGTTACAAAAAGAGATATACAGACGTTTCTCCGCGGACACGAATTCATGGCTTTTGTTCCTGGGGTTTTGTGATCATCGGGTCCAGCTTTCCCCCTCTCTTGAATACTGGCGGAATTTTACAGGGGTTTTTGCCAAAAGATTGAGCCAGACACCTGACCTGGAAATTCTGCGCCATAAAGCAAAGGTTTTGATAGAACAAGATGATTTAAGGATGCATTTAGAGCGGGTCCCGATGATGACCGGTTCGGAATACTTGAGTACGGAATTGCTTGAGGATGTATGGAAAAGATTAAACAGCGCTTTTACCCTTGCGATCAAATCCTGTGATGGAACTGTTGAAGATTTTATCAGGGAATACAGCCCTGATGTGCATCTTGTAGGAAGGGTTTTTTTCCATCTTGTAGAAAACAAAAACGACGATTATCCATTTGCTTTTATGGCAACCTATTCCACCAGGCTAAACAAACAGGGACGCTCCAAACACCTTCCGCTTAAATACGCATTGCAGGAATATGAAAATGATGAACTCCTGGAACTTCTTGCAACAGTGCATATAGCCGCAAGAAAGAGTCTGCAGATTGCAGATCTTCTTGAGACCGGAGAACTCTTTCACCCTCTTGCCTGGACAGCAAAAGATGCATTTTCTTTTCTAAAAGAAATCCCTGTTTATGAAGAATCGGGCATTTTGTGCAGAATTCCAAACTGGTGGAAAGGGAACAAATCAAGCCTGAGACTGAATCTTAGCGTTGGCGATTCCAGGCCATCTTTTGTGGGTATGGATGCAATCCTGAATTTTAATGCGCAGTTGTTTTTAGGGGGCACGCGGATTTCAGAAGAGGAGGCAAGGCAGTTATTAGATGAATCAGAAGGGCTTGCTTTCATAAAGAACAAGTGGGTGGCGGTAGATCAGGAAAAACTGAAGCAGACCCTGGATGCCTATGAAAAAGCAAAAAGCATGATGCATGATGTTGGATTGAGTCTGAGAGATGCCCTCAGGATGCAGCTTATGCCTGAAAAGTTTCTGGGCATTGACACGCAGGAAATAGATCACGATATTTCAAAAGGAAAATGGCTGGAATCAATCACCAGAAAACTGCGAGATCCTGCTCTGATCACTTCGGTAATGCCCGGCAAAGGATTTAAGGCAAAGCTGAGAAAATATCAAAAAATGGGATTAAACTGGCTCTATTTCCTGCATTCACTTCAGTTCGGGGCATGTCTGGCAGATGATATGGGTCTTGGCAAAACCGTTCAGGTGCTTGCGTTTTTAAATAAACTAAAAATTGATTTTAAGACATCAGGAAAACCTGACAAAGCCAGTCTTTTAATAGTTCCGGCCTCTCTTATTTCCAATTGGGACAATGAGATTAAGCGATTTTCCCCTGAAATTAAATTCCATATTGCGCATTCAGGAGCGGGCCTGAAGAAAGACAATGCTCCAAAGGACAAAAAAACATTAGATGCATTCGATCTTGTTATAACAACATATGCCTTGATTCAAAGGCATGAATGGCTGCAATCCTATTTCTGGAACTACATTATCCTGGATGAAGCGCAGGCCATTAAAAATCCGGGCACAAAACAGGCTAAAGCGATAAAAAATCTCACATCCTGCAACAGGATCGTAATGACAGGGACTCCTATTGAGAATCGTCTGACAGACCTCTGGTCATTATTTGATTTTTTAAATCCGGGACTGCTCGGCAATCCCAGGGAGTTCAAGCAATTTTCAAAAAGCCTGAAAGATGACAATTCCGGCTATTCAAGATTGCGCAAACTTATCAGCCCGTATATTTTAAGGCGTTTAAAAACAGACAAATCAGTTATTTCCGATCTGCCTGAAAAGGTTGAAATGAAAACATATGCGCCTTTAAGTAAAAAACAGGTTTTTTTATATAAGAATATAGTTGAAGAAATAAAGCAAATAATTGCCGAAACAGAGGGTATCCAGAGAAAGGGGCTGATTCTTTCTTCGCTTATGAAGTTTAAGCAGATCTGCAATCACCCGGATCAATATCTCGGAACCGGAGGATTTGAAGAAAAAGAGAGCGGCAAATTCTTAAGACTTCGTGAAATCTGCGAAACAATATATGACAAAAGAGAAAAAGTTCTGATTTTTACCCAGTTCAAGGAAATAACAGAGCCGCTTTGCGATTTTCTGGAAAACATCTTTAAGCGAAAAGGGTTAATTTTGCACGGAAGTGTGGCTGTAAGCAAAAGAAAGAAAATTATTGAACAATTCCAGAGTCAAAGCTATATTCCATTTATGGTGTTGTCCTTAAAGGCTGGTGGTGTGGGCTTAAACCTGACAGAAGCAAACCATGTGATTCATTTTGACCGCTGGTGGAATCCTGCCGTGGAAAACCAGGCAACCGACCGTGTATTCAGAATCGGTCAAAAAAAGAATGTTATTGTACACAAGTTTTTGACCAAAGGCACTGTGGAAGAGAGGATTGACATGATGCTGGAAGAAAAATCAAGATTGTCACAGGATGTTATTGCCGGCACCAGTGGTGGCTGGATAACCGAAATGAAAGATAATGAGATAGTAGATCTCTTTAAATTAACGTTGTAAGGAATAATTATGAGCTCTTGGAGAGAACATTGTTTTAACCTAAATTGAGCGGTTTTTTTACTCGATCTGCGCCGATCTCTTGCGTATAAAGGCTTCGCAAAAATTCTCGACATATCCACGGGTATGCCTGCGGTTTTTGCAAATCCTTATGCATCAAGATCTCAGCACATATCTTAGCAAAAAATCGCTCAACTTAGGTTTAAACCATACTCAGTTCGAGTTTGTGCTTTATTTTTTCCCACTCCGGGATTACGGAATCAAGCAGATTGTAAAACTCAGGGCTATGGTTATGATATTTTAAATGACAAAGCTCATGGGTAACGACATAATCAATACATTCTTTCGGGTATTTGGGGTCTGACCACGACAAGCAGCTATAATAACAGCAAGAATAGTCTGAAGTAGGCCCCGAAATTGTCTTAAACAACTCTTTTTGACCCTCAAAAGGGCACTTTAAGAAAAATAGTATTTAAAAAAATCCTTAGGGAAGCATTTTACACTCTAAATGGTATGCCTAAGACCCCAAAAACAGTCATTTGTAACATACTTATATTTTGTTTACAGATACTTAGCGTGGTCAGACCCCCAATTCGTTCCCCAATTCGTTGTTCATGTTGTTCATGCATGATGATACATATGTCGTTGATTGTGCATAGAATGCACCTGTCTGGCTGATGTCCTGCTTTATATCTAATTGAATTTATTTGATTCTTAATCGAATATCAGTGACTTCTGCCAATTTTTCGCTAATTCTTCAATTTCAGCTACATCTTCCGGATGCAATCTCTGATATTCACGCTGTTTTGCCCTGATTTGGACTAAATGTGCTATAATATTTTGGGGGTATCGGGTTGACTCCAGTTAAATAACTATAACTTATTGAATTAATGCAACTTTCAGTCAAATTGTATCATAAAGGTGTAAATTGTTAAAAAGCTTGTATATTCAAAGTGATACCAGATGCACACTGTAGTTAACCCGATACCCCGTTTAATATTTTTAGGGGTCAGCAGTACGCCAAAATCATCCGGTACTATTCGCTCCGGATGATGATAGTCGAAAATCCTGTCCAGAACTAAATCTCCAAGCTCCTTTTTGTAATGAGATGATTCCCAATACCATTTCATTTGAGTTTCCGAATCACCGTCCGGTGGCACATCTTCCGTAGTCAAACTGTTGTATCCGCTGAAATCCCATAAAGGGTAAGGGGATTCACCGGAGCGAGCAGCCTCTTGCTCATTAATTTCCACCAATTTTTGCTTCCATTCCTCAAAAAGAGGCCACAGACCCTCCGCGCGCAATGCCTCCCATTGCCGAACGTGGCTTGGCGATATAAATATACGCAGGTCAATATGGTAGCGATACGCGGTTTTAAGGAGGATTGCGTAGTATTCAAAAGTAGAGCTTTTTGTTTCAGGATCAATGAAGCTGTATTGGTTGTAAGGTTCAGGGAACCATGTATTGCTGATGTAGCTTTTTTCGTTATTGATAAAAGCGGCTACCAACGTAAGGCGGGACAGTCTGTAAATTCAATCAGTTATCAACTCTTTAATTTTGCTTGATTGTGGGCATTGCCATAAAGCCAAAATGGCGAAAAAGTGTCCCGCTTTAAGTTGGTAGCCGTCAAAATCTAAAAAGAGCCAGAAAAGAAAGTGGCTATAGCCAGTAATCACTGTCAGGGCATGCCGAAATGGATCTATCTTATTATGGGGCAGTTGAAAGAGGGGAGAGGGCGATTACCATACTGAAATTGTCGCAAATAACTAATGCCTTGGGCATTCCTATGCGGAATCTTTTTTCCGGCGAACCGAATTATCCGTTAAACGAAAAGAAAGACAGACTTGAGGAATTAATCGAATTTTTAAGGGAAAGGGAATCTAAGGATTTGGATTTGTTTATAGATATTTTACCAAAGCTTATTAACTGGAAATTCGGCAAATGAGTATACAGTTAACAGATAAACTCGCGAGTGGTTGAGATAATTTCAGTCAGCGTGAAAGTTTCGACATCCGCTGAACAATCCTGTCAAGATCAAAGCAGTAAATTTGGATATTTATGTCACTTGACACGTTACGGGTTGCATGTTATGGTATTTCAACAAATTGAGGAAGAATAATAAATGATTAGATTTTTCAAACACAAAGGCTTGAAAAAATTTTTCATAATAATGATAGAAGCGGTATTAATCCAAAACATGCCTCCAAACTTAGCAGGATTTTAGACAGATTAGATGCATCTGTAAGACCCGGGGATATGAATTTACCTGGCTATAAATTGCACGAGCTTTCTGGAAAAGAAAAAGGCACATGGTCAGTTTGGGTTAGCGGAAATTGGCGAGTCACTTTTCAGTTTGATGGCGCTGACGCCATTGTCGTTGATTATCGTGATTATCACTGAATTTCAAGGAGGATCTAAAATGATAGGTCACAGAAAACCTACTCATCCCGGAGAAATTTTGCGAGAAGATGTTATTATTCCTCTTGGCCTAACTGTAACGGAAGCTGCAAAACGCTTAGGAGTTACTCGCAAGACCTTGTCCGCATTAATAAATTGTAAAGCATCATTGAGTCCGGAAATGGCAGTTAGGGTTGGCAAGGCGACAAAAACCTCACCTGAAAGCTGGTTATACATGCAGGCTAAATTAGACCTATGGCTTGCAGAGCAAAAACCTCCCGAAGTTGAAAACTTTGGAGAAGTTATTGCAGCTTGATATGAAAAAAATAAGTAGGCGAAAATTTTTATATTGCAGTGCTATGTATTTGGGCATTTGGTATTTGGAGTGGTATTTGGAGTCTGACCACGACAAGCAGCTATAATAACAGCAAGAATAGTCTGAAGTAGGCCCCGAAATTGTCTTAAACAACTCTTTTTGATCCTCAAAAGGGCACTTTAAGAAAAATAGTATTTAAAAAAATCCTTAGAGAAGCAATTTTACACTCTAAATGGTATGCCTAAGACCCCAAAAA
>Ga0255390_1017_pt1 | contig 26727 bp, 24 predicted proteins | sample ANMaggSSYBR01H11_FD_182111 | JGI IMG/M metagenome (GOLD analysis project Ga0255390, IMG submission 182111) | Sediment cell enrichment communities from methane seep in Santa Monica Basin, California, United Staets - ANME aggregate JGI... | ecosystem: Environmental > Aquatic > Marine > Cold seeps >... | reverse complement strand
TAAGAATTGCGATTCAATTTTCATGCCAATTGGTGATTTTTTAGATAAATAATTTGTATGATCTTTAAACTTTCGTAAAAAACGGTGAAACTTTAGTAAAGCCTGCCGACCTGATAGATATTTTGAATCATCTTAAAATGCGTTTTCCCCGGATCGAAAGGATAACATCCTATGCGCGGTCCCATACTATTGCGAGGATAAAGGATGATGACCTTAAGGCTATGAAGGGTGCAGGTTTAAACAGGATTCATATAGGTCTTGAATCCGGTTCAAATCAGGTCCTTAAAATGGTCAAAAAGGGTGTCACAAAGGAAACGCATATAAAGTCAGGACTTAAAGTAAAGAAGGCTGGTATGGAGCTTTCAGAATATGTTATGCCCGGTCTTGGAGGAATAAATCTTTCAGATGTTCACGCAATAGAGACTGCCGATGCATTAAACCGTATAAATCCCCATTTCATAAGGCTTCGTAGCCTGGCCATCCCAAACGGCATCCCGCTGTTTCAGGATTATATTGAGGGTCGTTTTCAAAAATGCACGGGAATTATGATGGTAAAAGAGATCCTGATGTTTATAGAAAATTTAGACGGACTGACAAGCGCTGTCAAAAGTGATCATATACTGAATCTTTTTGAAGATTTTGAAGGCACTCTGCCACAGGACAAAGAGCACATGACAAATATCCTGAAAAATTTTCTGGCAATGCCGCCTGAAAAGCAATGCCTGTATCAGGTTGGAAGAAGGCTTGGAATTTTTTCAGGCCTTGGCGATATGGAGAATTCAGGGTTGGCTGCAAAAGCTGAAGATGCATGCATTCAGCTTGGAATTAATCCTGAAAATGTTGATGAAATAATAGATGAGATGATGAAGAGGTTTGTTTAACCTCCTTTCCCTTGACATTTTTTAGTAAAGTCAATATTCAGCTAAAATACGTAACTTCTCAATAAATCCAGGTAAATTACATGCTACAAGACTCGCCCACTGATAATAAAATGTAAGAATATCTGAAACTCGCATCTAAGTGAGCCTAAAGAAAAAACAGTGGCCAATCCTTTTAATACGTATTGGTTAAGCGATAGATCATATGTTTTAAAGATAAATTTTCTTACGCGCTGTTTTTTCTCAAAGCTCACTAAGATGCTCAAACAGTCAGCTATTTTACATTTCATCACCAGCGGACTCGTCTTTTTTATTTTACCCGAACTTTTTGAGAAGTTACTAAAATACTATGTAACGCTTTAGATAATATGCAAATATTATAGCTGGAGCTCAGAGCTGAAGTTGGAGTTTTTACGAAGCCATCATTAATTGAAAGGAACTTTGAATGGGAGAACCAAAGTTAAAAGAGCATGTCATAAACAGGGACTGGTGTAAGGGCTGTGGTATATGTGTGTATTTTTGTCCTAAAAAGGTGCTTGAGCTTGATGATGGTGATAAGGCTTTTGCAAAGCGGCCTGAGGATTGTATTTGCTGTAAACTATGTGAATTCAGGTGCCCTGATCTGGCTATTGAAGTGATTAGTGCCTGGCCGAAAACTTAAAACACCTGAGATTATAGTCAGTTGGAAGCTATTCTCAAATCGAAGATTTTTAGCAGTTAGCTTTTAGTAGTTAGCCTTTAGCTTAAAAAATCAAACAGATAACACATTCAGCTAAGAGCTAACAGCTAATGGCTAATAGCTTTTTCACAAATCTTCACATCGGTAAATAAGCTGAAACTATTACCAGCATTAAAAAAAATACTTTTCGGACAGATACTACTAAGGTTTTATTATGAATGAAAATTTAAAATTTATCCAGGGAAACGAGGTGTGTGTGGAGGCTGCGCTTTATACAGGTCTTGATTTTTTTGCAGGTTATCCCATAACGCCTTCCACCGAGATTATGGAACACATGGCAAAAAGACTTCCTAAAATAGGAGGCAAGTTCCTTCAGATGGAAGATGAAATATCGTCCCTTTGTGCAATTATCGGCGCATCACTTACGGGTCATAAAGTCATGACAGCTACAAGCGGCCCCGGATTTTCTCTTATGCAGGAGGCTCTTGGATATGCGATTGTGGCTGAAATTCCCTGCGTAATTGTAAATGTTCAGCGAGGCGGGTCTTCTACCGGCATTCCAACACATGTTGGCCAGGGGGATGTTATGCAGGCCAGGTGGGGAACCCATGGAGATCACGCAATAATTGTGATGACAGCCTCAAACCATCAGGATGTTTTTGCAATAACCGTGGATGCTTTTAATATGGCAGAAACATACAGGACGCCGGTGATACTTCTGTTTGATGAAGTTGTCGGCCATATGCGTGAAAGAATTTTTATTCCGAAAAAAGGAGAGATTCCTTTGGTGGAAAGGCTTAGGACATCTGCAAAAAGAGGGGTGGATTTTCATCCTTATCTTCCCAGAGAAGACGGGCGCCTTCCAATATCTGATTTCGGAGGGGTTAATCGTTACAATGTCACGGGCCTGGTTCACGATATGTGGGGTTTCCCGTCGGATAATCCTAAGATCGCTTACGGCCTTGTACGGCATTTAGTAGATAAAATACAGAACAATACGGATAAAATTAGCAGATATAAGGAATACTACTTGGAAGATGCCAGGACAATACTTATTTCTTATGGTTCTGCTGCCCGTTCCGCACTTCATGTAGTGGAAAACCGGAGGAAGAGAGGTGAAAAGCTTGGTCTGCTGGAGCTTCAGACATTGTGGCCTTTCCCGCATTCTCTTGTTCAAGAGAAATGTGCTGATGCCAAGTATGTGGTTGTTGTGGAAATGAACATGGGGCAGATTCTTCAGGCGGTGAAAGTCTCGGTTGACAGGCCGGAGAGGGTATTTTTGGCCAACCGCATAGATGGCGTTTTAATAACCCCTACAGATATCAGAAATATACTGCGGCTTATCAAGGGAAAGGGTGTATAATTTATGGCGATCAGGGATTACATAAGAGAAAGATTTTTTCCTCATATCTGGTGTCCTGGTTGTGGACATGGGATGCTGCTTAACGGACTTCTCAGAGCTATAGAGAAAATCGGATTAGATAAAAACGAAATTGTCATGGTATCAGGTATTGGATGTTCAGCCCGTATTTCAGGATATGTTGATTTTCACACCATGCATACCATTCACGGGCGTGCCTTGGCTTTTGCTGCCGGAATAAAAATGAGCCGCCCTGAATTAAAGCTGATAGTTCCCATGGGTGATGGTGATGCCCTGGCTATTGGAGGAAATCATTTTATACATGCCGCCCGTCGCAATATGGATATGACTGCAATTGTCATAAACAACCGTGTTTACGGCATGACAGGAGGCCAGTTTTCTCCCTTGTCCGGTTATGGGACGATGAGTACAACATCACCATATTCAAACATAGACCATGCTTTTGACGTTGTTGAGTTGTCTGTAGCTGCCGGAGCTTCTTTTGTGGGCAGAACAACTACATATCATGCTAAACAAATGGCGGATATTTTAGGCCAGGCAATAGTTCACAAGGGCTTTTCAGTGGTGGAAATTATGTCCCAGTGTCCTACTTATTTTGGAAGAAAAAACAGGTTAGGAAGTGCAATTGATATGCTGGAGCATTTCAAAGAAAATACCACGCCCATTGGTTCAGAAGCCAAACAGAAAAATCCTGATCTGATAGAAAGAGGAATTTTTGTCCAGAAAAAGATGCCCGAATACTGTGACGAGTACGAGAAGATAATCGAAAGAGCTGCGAAAGGAAATTAAATATGGAAAGACACAGGCTGGTATTTTCAGGCTCGGGAGGGCAGGGCATTATAACTGCTGCTGTGATACTTGCCGAGGCGGCCGTTCTTCATGAAAACCTGATTGCTGTGCAGACTCAGTCTTATGGAGCAGAGGCAAGAGGGGGAGCGACCCGTTCAGATGTAATAATTTCTGATTCAGCAATATATTTTCCTAAAGTTAATCAACCCAATGTTCTTATCTGCCTGAGCCAGGAAGCCTATAACAAGTTTAGTCCCATAATACGACCCGGAGGCCTCCTTATTACAGATACGCGTTATGTGAAGACATATATGAAAGTTGATGCGCGGCAGAGAGAACTGCCCATGTATCAGACTGTAATGGAAAAGATAGACAAGCCAATCGTGTTTAACATATGTATGTTGGGGGCCTTAATAGGTATCACGGATCTTGTTAAACCCGAATCAATTAAAAAGGTATTAAAAACTCGCATTCCTTCCGATTTTCTTGAGATAAACGAACAAGCCCTTGATCTTGGGATAAAGCTGGGGAATGCTTATAAATAGGCAGCATGCTGGAAGAACTGAAGAGGAGTTCCAAAACGTCCTGATATGGAAGAGCAAATGCGGTCTACAGTTGACCCCATTTGCTCTTTCTATTGTTCAGACACCGTGGCGACCTCCGCTTACTCATGCGACAGGTTCAAAACGAGCCTGGAAGAATCGCAGACGCTTGGGCTCATAGACCATCTTTAGACCTTTTGTGTGTTCACGGGCATCGTAAACTGTTTTTACCGCCTCTGCGACTACATCCATGTGCGCCTGCGTGTAAACCCGACGAGGAATCGCCAAACGCGTCAACTCCAAAGCAGGGAAGCGATGTTCACCTGTTTTGGGATCACGTCCGGCACTAACAATACCCCGTTCCATGCCGCGAACCCCCGAATTCAGATAAAGCTGAGCCGCCAGGGTTTGAGCTGGAAATTGATCCTGAGGAATGTGAGGGTAGAATTTCCTGGCGTCCAGAAAGACAGCATGCCCGCCCACGGGCTTGACGATAGGTATTTTCCAGTTGAGAAGCAAATTTCCAAGATAAAGCACCTGCCCCACACGGGACCGTATTTGATCATCCTGCACGCCTTCGGCGATACCTATAGCCATAGCTTCCATGTCCCGCCCTGCAACACCCCCGTAAGTGTGAAGCCCCTCATAGATTACGACCATGTTGCGAAGCGAGTCAAAAAGCTCATTATCATTGACTGCCAGCCATCCGCCTATGTTGACTAAGTTGTCCTTCTTGGCGCTCATCCAGGCGCCATCTGTGTAATTGCAGAATTTTTTCAGAATGGCGGCAATGGGCTTGTCTGCATATCCTTCCTCCCGCTGCTGAATAAAGAAGGCGTTTTCGACCATTCGCGTTGCATCCAGATAGATGCGAATTCTGAAGCGGTCGCACAGTTCTCGCAATGCCCGCACATTGGCCATACTCACCGGCTGACCGCCCGCCATATTCACAGTGCCCGCCAAGCTGATGTAGGCAATGTTTTCGGCCCCTTTTTGTTTGATCAAAAACTCTAACTTGCCCAGATCCACATTGCCCTTGAAGGGATGCTCATTGCCGGGGTCATGAGCTTCGTCGATTATCACATCCACAAACGTGCCGCCCGCCAGTTCCTGGTGTATGCGAGTAGTGGTGAAGTACATGTTGCCAGGTACATATTGACCATGCTTGATTACAGTCTGGCTGAGCAGATGCTCGGCGCCCCTGCCCTGATGAGTAGGCACCATATAGCGATAACCATAATAGTTCTTTACCGCCTCCTCCAGATTGTAGAAGTTCCTGCTGCCGGCATAGGCCTCATCGCCCATCAGCATGCCGGCCCACTGACGGTCGCTCATGGCATTGGTGCCGCTGTCCGTAAGCAGGTCAATATAGACATCCTCGGATCGCAAGAGAAAGGTATTGTAGCCTGCTTCCTTTAAAGCTCGTGTCCGCTCTGCCTGAATAGTTAAGCGAATCGGCTCTACCATCTTGATTTTCCAAGGTTCCGCCCAGGAACGGCGGCCAGATTGCTGGCCCATGGTCTTTAATTTCGCGGTACTCATATTGTTTCCCCTTAAAACAGTTCAACCCAAGCTGATGATTTTAGGGCACGTATTCCCTTACCGCTTCCATCACCTGCTCGCTGTAACCCATAGGAATATCTCATTTCCAATATTCCGGTAATCGGCTGACTCAATATTGAAACCAGTATTTTCTAAATCAGCATACAACTTATCAGGGCTTTTGTGGCTGTAATATAGCTCCTGGTTCATAAATTCCTTATAACCATCAAATTCAATACTGCCTGTAAATTCTTTTGTTGCATAGGTAAATAACACTTTACCTTTTGGGCAAAGCCATCGATAGAATTTATCAAACAACGCCGCATGATCATTCCTTGGGACATGAAATAGGCTATAAATCGCTGTGATTGCCTCAAACTGACTCGGTTTAAATTCAACCTTACACATATCAGCATAAATAGTTTGCATTTCCGGAATATATTTAGATGCCAATTCAAGCATTCGTTCAGAAAAATCTACACCTGTAACTATCCAGCCGCGATCAATAAAAAATCGCGGAAACGGCTCACCTGCTCCACATCCTAAATCAAGCAATCTTCCTTTTTCTACATGTAAACGTCCATAAAAAGAAGCTAAGACTTTTGTCATATCAAAAAATCCCCGGTTCTTTTCATAGGTTTCAGCAAACCCATCATAAATTTCTCGAACTGTGATATTCATAGTATGTTGAATTCAGGTTGCAAATGCACCATGTAATACTTGGTGTGTGGTAGTCAAGGCACTTTCTTGGTCTATGATTAATCTTTTTAACAGCTATTGCAAGAATTTTGTCGGACATTTCCTTTTGGAAAATATTGCCTGGTCACAATGCGATAGTTGTGATATTTTTATATTTTGAACTTTTTTTTGAAAGCAGTGATCAACTTATTGATATATTTGTAACATTTTAGCCTTATGAAACAAACCGGCATATATATACATATCCCTTTTTGTATTAAAAAATGTCCTTACTGTGACTTTTACTCCATAACAGACCAGTCCCTTAAACAGCCATTTGTCGAGGCCTTGATCAGGGAGATGCAAATGGTCTCAAGCCATCCTTTAGTATGCGATACCCTGTATTTCGGAGGCGGCACACCTTCGGTTTTAAAACCGGAAAATATCGGCAGGATAATTGAAAACGCATACGAATTATTTAATATATCTACTGACACTGAAATAACCATAGAAGTCAACCCTGGTACTGTTACGACTGAAAAACTTAAAGGATACCAGGGTGTCGGCATTAATCGTATTAATATAGGCGTACAGTCTTTTAATGATGAATTTCTTGATTTTCTTGGCAGAATTCATTCAACTAATGATGCAAATAGAACAATCAAATGGGCACGAAAAGCAGGGTTTGATAATATTGGAATTGATCTTATTTACGGCATTCCTGGTCAGACAAAAAAAATGTGGCTTTCTGATTTGCAAAGGGCTATTGAATTTGATCCAGAACACTTATCCTGCTACATGCTTACATATGAGAAAGGCACTCCATTGGACAGGGTGCGCCGGCAAGGCAGGTTTAAACCTGTGGCCGACTCTCTGCTATCCGAGCTTTTTGAAACAACAATCAAATATTTAACTGCTCATGGTTATGTTCAGTATGAAATATCAAACTTTGCAAAAAATGCTTCCAAAATATCCGGGCATAATATGAAATACTGGTCATTCTCGCCATACATGGGGTTTGGACCATCCGCCCATTCATTTATAGAACATAGACGTTACTGGAACTGCCGCAGCGTAAAAAAATATATAGAGAATATAAAAGAGGGCAGGGTGGCTATAGAAGAGAAAGAGATTTTAAGCAAAGAGCAGCGCATGATGGAGATGGTTTATCTTGGGCTGAGGAAGACCGAGGGGATAGACATTGATGCTATTGATGAAAATCTTGGTATAAATTTTCGCCAAATATTTACAGAAAAGATAAAGCAGCTTGAGGAAGATGGGTATGTTCTTCCCATTCAGCCAAAAAACCACTGTGCGCTTTCAAGAAAAGGGATGCTTTTTTTGGACAGCATAGCTCCAATGTTTATGATTGATGATTTTTTGAGGTAATTTACACCCCATATCATCTATCAACTGATATTCCGGCTTACGTCCTGACAGTTTTTCGCTTTCAGTGATGATAATCGGCACACCCTCGCCTCGCTTATCCATGATATAACTGCGCTGGCTGCCGATGGCATTGACATTCATCGGGCAACGCGCCAGAAGGCTGCTCAATAACTCGTTGCGTGCCGATTGCCGTTCTGAAAGGCTGTCAATGGTCATAGTATTGGGGATAGTTCCCGGTGAAAAGATTTCAAGCCTGTCGGTAAAAAGATGCAGGCGGATTCTCGATCCATAAACGGAGTAATCGCGATGCACAACCGCATTGACAACGGCTTCGAACACCGCTTTTGCTTCGGTGAATTTCACTCTTGCACCTCCCAATACCCTCGTGTGCCACCGACTCTTTTAAGCGCTCCTTTTTCTTTTAGTGTTTTAATGTGTTTGTCAACCGCAGAATCATTGATATTAAGTTTCTTGGCAATTGCCCTGTAACTAATTTTATTATCCGATTGTCGGGCAGTTAATTCCATTGCCCCACCTATTGCCCCACCATTATTCTCATCAGCCCTAAAATCAGGGTATATGGGAAACTCTACAACAAAAAAACTTCTATTTGGATAATCTGTGTCAAAAATTGGTTTGGGAGAGCCGTTATCTTTTAGAGCCTGGTAGATAATCGGGATACCAGTTCCTTTTCCCTCTGTTAACCCCAGCTCCTTTAAAAAGCTGCCGATTTGTCTGTTTCTGTATCTCCTTGTTCTTACGACCCCTTTTTCAAAATCAGATTGTGTTAGGGATGGATCAATACCGCTATAGCTTATTATCTCTATTGATGACGGTAACACTCTTACCTCAATAGGGTCACGCAATTCATAATTTCGATGGGGGTTCAGATCTCTGTTGCGGCGTTTATATGCGATTTGAATGGGCGTTTCTTCGTCCTTTCGCATCACGGACTGATATTCGGCCGTGGGGATGTTCTTGCGACTCGCTTTTTCGTGTGTCAACGTTTCTATAGTTTTCAAAGTTTTTTTCTTTTTTAACGTCATTACGCTTTACCCTTCTCAATCGTTTGCCAGCGTCCGCCCCTGGCGGGGCCGATGCGACGCAGGCGGCCTTTTTTTCGCAATTTTGCGATCTGTTTTTCCACGGCGCGGGTGGTGAGACCAAGTGTTTCGGATAGTTCAAGAATAGTCATTTCCGGATTATCAGAGAGAAGGCTGAGAACCTGATTTTCAGTTTTCCCCGAACTTTTCCCCGAACTTTTCGGGTAATCAGTCAAGTCGACTGAACCCATGGGCGCTTTTCGATGAATTGTTACGGTGAAAAGACAGCCTTCACGATCATCTGCAAAGTCTATATCACGCCATTCTTCCAACGCGCGTTTAATCCCTGACCCAAGTCCGTGGTAGGGCAAAAGCCCCTTTGCCACAAACGAAACCAGAATCGGATTTCGAATATTGGAAATACCGGCCAGAATCCGTTCGACCGTCAGGTTGTTAGGCAGGTGACCGGGGCTGATGATCTCTATACGGTTGTCAAAAATGAAAAGCCGGATGGGAGCGCTCACCAGATAGTCACGGTGAATCAATGCATTGACCAGGAGCTCTTCAAAAACCAGTTCCGGAATCTCAGGCAGTCCCGGCGCATTAACACCACGTCCGTCTTGCACCTTGTGCAGGTTGCGCATGACAAACGACAGGGAATCATCAAAAACTTTGCTCAATGGACCGGAAAAATCTTCGGTATCGAGATAATTACTGACATGAATCTCATTACCAGGATATCGAATCGCCTTTATAACAAACTGGGGCTTGATCCACTCGGGGCGTTCCGTAAACAGGAGCACTCCCGCCAGATTCAAGCACCCGGTATCGGTAGCCAGGCTCATATTTTGCAACAACTGTATCAAATCCCTGGGCTTATCCGGGAAATCCAGTTTATAAACATCGCGGATAAAATCGCGGAAACGAAGCTTGTCGAGTTTATCTATTCCAGCTTTTGTGGGGAGTTCGTCAGCATGGAATTGATCGGAAAACTGGAAAAGCCGGCGCAGTTCTTCCTTGGAATTGATTCGCCGCTTATCTGCCCCGCATTTCAGCCAGATGACCCCGTTTTTATCAAAATACGGTTTGTCGAGGCCTTTTGGCACGGTGAGCACAATAACAATGCGTCCGGTCGGAAGCTGAACATTTTCCGTCTGAACCGTCAAGGGGCTCCGTACATGCTGACTGGCCGCATTGCTGATGAGCTGATTGATTCTTGCCACATCCTTTGGCAAAAGCCCCGGCATTGAACCATCATCCGCCACGCCAATAAAAATCGTCCCCCCGTCGGAATTGGCAAAAGCCACCATTTCCGAGGCCAGTGAATCGCCATTGCGCACATCGACCTTGAACTGACGGGTGCTGTCTTCACCTGATGCGCTGGCGGCAAGCCGACTGTCTATCATCTATAAACAGTATCCCGCTTGATGCTATAGTGAAGTACGAAAAGATATTTCTTGAAGAGTTTGAAACAGTAAGGGAATTAATTGCTGGGCTTAAAGAATATTTTGAGTTTTACAACTTTGAACGACCACATCAGTCGTTCAAAAGAAAAACACCTGCTGAGGTGTATTGGGGGAAGGAAGTTGCTCGAATGGCAGCATGAATAATTGGGTTAAAAAACAAAAAGAAACGCACCTTAATTTAGGAGAAAATTGTCCTTGACATGGGGTCCACAACTGTGCGTTTTCAAGAAAAGGGATGCTTTTTTTGGACAGCATAGCTTCGATGTTTATGTGCTTCTGAGCCTGCGAATATCGCCTATACGTATTGTAACGTTTTTTGAATCAAAATATTCTATTAATGGGATTAAATATTTACGTGTTGTACCTGTCATCTCCTTAAACTGGGGAGTCGTTATCTCTCCTTGTGTTAAAAGAAAATCGACTAGTCTTTTTTTCAGGCTATTTACAACCTCCACATGGAAATAAAGTTCTTCTTTTGTTTTGATTATCAGGCCTTCCTCTATAAGAAGCATAAGCACATCTTTGGCTCTTTTTGCATCAATATCAAGTGTTTTACTCAGATCTTTGAAATATGGAGGACAGAGTCCGCTTTTAAGATATGTAGTCAAAATTTTTTCTTTTACTTCAGCCTGATCGCCTCCAAGGGAAACAGTATGTGAAGAAAGGCGGACAGTCTCTCCCTCAGAAACGACTTCTTTGTTCTTTATCATCATGTCGAGCATAAGATTAAAAAGTTTTAAACCGGCCGAAGGCAGCTTGGACTTGAGTTCTTCTTTGGGCATACCGGCTTTTAGCGGATTTGTCCTGTGATAATTTTCAAGAAAGAATGAAATTTTTTTATTTAGATTTTCATAGCAGTTTTTGTGGATGTAAATTTTGTTTTCCCTGTCGGCACATTTGACTGTCTTTATTGACATTAGCTTTTGCAGGGCATTATCAAGCTGTTTTTCAGGTATATTTGTCATAATTTTGAGGTTTGAGAATGAGATTCCTTTATAACCGGAATTGTCAACATGGTAGGCAATAATTTCTTCGGGCGGTTGTGTTATCAGAGTTTTTAATCCTTCAGAAATACTTTTTTTGAACCGTTTATGTTTTTGTGGAAGCGGGTTTAATATTTGTCCTCCACCGATTGTGCGTACCGGAGAATAGCTTCTAATAACGAATTTGTCATCACTTACTACGGCAACAGGAGAATCAAGCCTGATTTGGGCAACAGTAGTTTCTCCCGGGATAATTTCGTCTTTATCAAGCAATACAACATGGCCTGGAATTTCGTTGGTACCTGTATGGAATCTGATGAGTGTGCGGTTTTTAACGGGTTTTTTATTGCTTTTAAGAAAGTGAATAGACACGTCAAGCATATAACTTGGCCGTAAAGCCCCGGGGCTTGATACTACTTCTCCTTTTTGCACGGAAGCCTTTTCAAGTCCCTGAAAGTTAATTGCTGTACGCATCCCCGCTTCCGCAATACTGACGCTCTGATTATGTGCCTGAATACCGCGGACTTTTGATGTAATACCGGAAGGATAGATCATAACGGTATCGCCGGTCTTGACATGTCCTGAAATCAGAGTGCCTGTAATAACTGTGCCAAACCCCTTTATGCTGAAAACTCTGTCTACAGGAAGACGAAACAGACTTTTTACAGGACGGCTGGGAGTCACAGCACTTAATTCATCAAGGGTTTTTATAAATTCAGGAATCCCCTGGCCTGTAACAGATGATACCGGCATAACCGGTTTGCCCTCAAGAAATGTTCCCCGGGTAAATTCGTTTACGTCTTCGATTACAAGCTCCAGCCATTCTTCATCCACAAGGTCGGTTTTTGTCAAAACAACGAGACCTTGTTTTATTTCCAGAAGGGTGCAAATTTCCATATGCTCTCTTGTTTGAGGCATTACTCCTTCGTCAGCCGCAATTACCATTGCAACAATATCAATACCTGTGGCTCCTGCGACCATGTTTTTTATAAATTTTTCATGGCCGGGCACATCAATAATTCCAAGATGCTGACCGCTGGGGAGATCAATAGAGGCAAAGCCCAGTTCAATAGTTATTCCTCTGAGCTTTTCTTCCTTTAACCGGTCAGTATCAATGCCTGTAAGCGCCTTGATAAGGGCGGTCTTTCCGTGATCTATATGTCCGGCTGTTCCGAGAATTATCTGTTTCATGTTGATTTTTTATTGCGGAAATAGTCTGCTATATACGCAGCTCCGACAAGGAACATTCCCATACATGCTACATATATGATATTTGCGTCTGGATAGAAAAAGCGGGAGAGTAAAACGGCAAAAGCAGCTCCAAGTACAACTCTTATTATAAAAATATAGAATTTGGTCATAATTTAAGCCTATAATTAGGGTTACGGGTTCAGAGTTTAGGGTATTCTGCCAATTTATAAACTAGCGAAGCGATTTCATTAACTTTAGGCACTTTAATATACTTTAGCTCACTTTAGGCACTTAAGTCCATCATTATTACCTAAGTTGAGCGATTTTTTGCGAAGAAATGTGCTAAGATCTTGATGCAGCAAGGTTTGCGAAAAGCGTAGGCATACCAATGGATATGTTGAGACTTTTCGCAAACCTTGATGCGCAAGAGATTGGTACAGGTCGAGTAAAAAATCGCTCAATTTAGGTATTAGTATAGGGTGTCAAGGGGAATAACCTTAATATTCCCTGGGCTCGGTTCCTTTTTTAAAAAGAGCTGAAACTCCATTTGGTGAGTCTGCATTCTCAAGAAGTCCGCTGGTAGAGTTCATATGAACTTGTACAACATCATCAGGAATATCAAAGTATTGAAAAGGTTCGTCTGCCAGAGCTTTTTCCATAAATTCCATCCATATGGGAAGAGCCGCTCTTGCGCCTGTTTCCCGTTTCCCCAGGGTAACAAACTTATCCCGACCCACCCATACACCTGTTGCAATTGACGGGGAAAATCCGACAAAAAGGGCATCTTTACATTTATCTGTAGTCCCTGTTTTCCCGGCAACAGGACGTTTTATAATATTTGCTTTTTTGCCGGTACCTTCTTTTACGACTGCCATAAGCATGTCTGTCATTATTGCGGCACCGGTACGTGACATTACCAGCCTTTTCTTTGGTTTTGCACGCCAGACAATGCGTCCGTTGTGATCAACAATCTCCATTACTCCGTACGGCTTTATACTTTTCCCCCTGTTTGGAAAAACCGTATAGGCAGAAGTCAATTCTAAAAGAGTCACTTCAGAAGTCCCTAGAGCAAGAGATAAATTTGGAGAAAGAGTAGATTTAATGCCGAGTTTGTATCCGAACTGGACTACAGAGGAAGGCCCGAGGATTTCTATTAGTCTGACTGCGGGTATATTTTTTGATAGAGCAAGAGCTTTTCTGAGAGTTATTTCACCCTGATAATTTTTAGAAAAGTTTTCAGGCTTCCATGCTTCGCCTTTTTTTCTTCCTTTAAAGGCAACAGGGGCATCCAGTATCATCATGTTTTGCGTGAAACCCTTTTCCATTGCATGAGCATAGACAATTGGTTTAAAAGCTGAACCCGGCTGTCTTCGTGCAACGGTGGCTCTGTTGTATGGACTTTTATAGAAATTTTTGCCGCCGATCATGGCAAGAATTCCTCCTGACTGAATGTCAAGGCAGACAAGGGCACTTTGAGGGTCAGGATTAATCATTCCCTGCTGTATCATCCTTGACTCAAGATCTGAAATGCCCTTTGCGATTGCATCCTCAGCCGTTTTCTGCAGCTCATAGGAAAGAGTAGTATATATTGTAAGTCCTCCTTTATAAAGCCTTGATGAGCCTATAATATTTTCAAGGAAATCTTTAACATATTCAACAAAATAAGGCGCTTTGAGCGAGTTTTTATTTTTTTTCGATAAGTTAAGTGTTTCATTTAATGCTTTATTATACTCTGTTTCATTAATTATGCCTGTTTCCAGCATTTGTTTTAATACAATGTTTCTGCGTTTTATTGCTAAATCTCTGTTGACCAGCGGAGAATATTTTGAGGGAGCTTTTGGCATGGCTGAAACAAGCGAGCATTCAGCAAGAGTTAAGTCTTTTACTGATTTGTTAAAAAATATTCTTGCGGCAGATTCTACTCCATATGCGCCGCTGCCGAAATATACCTGGTTGAGATACAGCTCCAGTATTTCATCCTTAGTGTAGCGGCGCTCCAGGTGAAAAGCCAGAAAAGCTTCCTTTAATTTTCTGACAAGGGTCTTTTTTGGATTAAGGAAAAGCGTTTTAGCGAGCTGCTGTGTGATGGTGCTTGCTCCTTCAACAAACTTTCCCGCCCATATGTCCTTTATTATGGCTCTGGCGATTCCTTTCAGATCAATTCCACTGTGGGTGTAAAAGTTTCTGTCTTCTGTTGTAATTATGGCTTTTTTGAGATATTCGGGTATGACTTTAAGAGTTACCGGGTCCCTTTTTTCTGCAAACAATTCTGCTATAAGAACCTTGTCTGATGAATATATTCGGGTGACTGCAGACGGCCTGAAATTTTCAAGGGAGTTTATCTGGGGCAGGTCGTGCGTCAGAGCTAAAAAAAAACCCGCTAAAATTCCGCAAATAATGCCGGCCATCACTATAAGTAAAATGAAAATATTTTTTTTATTGATGAAATTTTTAATCATGGAAATAGCATATTACTTTTGTGCAATATGTTGACTGTAAACATTAATAATTATAAATATCAAATTTATTCTAACATAGAAAACCTGGCCCTCAGGGCCAGGTCACAGTTCAGTGGTTTTACCATCTGAACAACATTTGTTACTCCAAGGTCGAGTTGTCCCGCAACTTAACGAAGGAGTAGCAAATGAGTAAATTTCGCAAATTATGCCAACAACCTATAGGGTAACCGTTTTTGGGCACAAGGTTATTGCGTTGATACTGTAAGTTTAGATACTGAAGCGATACGGAACTTTATAAAATACCAAAAAGATATAGAAAAGTAAGTAGGTTAAACACAGCACAAATTATTATTACTAAGGGGCAACTCAACCCTTACCCCCTCTGGATGCAAAGGCAATTTTATCCCCTTCCAGGGGTTAAGCCAAAGCCGGCCCCTCTGGGGTCGGATTTTTACTTACAATAGTTCACCACGGATTTTCACGGAATTACACCGAGGAACTGTGAACCGGGTGCAATACAAAAAAGTAACATAAATTATATCAAGTAATCGTTAAACCCGTCTAATCTGCTTAATGTCGAATGTCGAACAAGGAATGTCGAATTACGAAGGAAGGTACTTAATAATTTAAAAGAAACATCCACACTTCGATATTCAATATTCCCTGTTCGACATTCATTATTCAATTGGCGCTTCTTGGCACCGAAAATGGTCACGTTTTGTTCTATGTCACTTTTTTGTATTGCACCCCATGTGAACCTGAGTAGTTAGACCTACTCATTGTTTATAATTTTCAGTGAAACTCCGTGTTGTTCCGTGTTGTTCCGTGGTGTTCCGTGGTGAACTTTTATATTTATTTCAACTTATATACGGAGAACTCATATGACCCATGAACATAATCATGAAAAACATAATAGTTTAACATTTGATGAAAAATTGGTCAAACTACTTGAGCACTGGATTAAGCATAATGATGATCATGCTGAAAACTATAGAGATTGGGCAAAAAAGACAAAAGAAAAAGGCACAAATGATGTTGGCCTTCTGCTGGAAGATGCGGTTGATATGACAGAGTTGATAAGCAATAAATTCAAAAAAGCGTTAGAGCTTATAAAAAACCGCTAACTCAATATTGTAGTAATTTTGTTTATCCGTTCTTGAGCCTGGGCAAGGTCAATTTTTATGGCCACCTGAGCAGCAATCAGTTCAAGTATATCTCTGCGATGTTTGGTAAATACTCCGGGTTTTCTGGCCGCAACAGTCAGTGCTCCTATTGAGTCGCCTTTTTCTTTCTGCAGGGGCAGAATAAGCAATGAGCCAAAGTCCGGGAATCGCTGTTCTTTGCTGAATATCGGTGCTGGCCCTCTGTATTCTGCTCCTGCCGGCAGAGAGCTGTTGATTTTCATGACCTGGCCGACTATTCCTTCGTTTTTTGAAAATTCCAGCCCTTGTAAATTTTTTGCATGCAATCCTTCAGCCCTGACAATTGAGTGGCATTCACCCTGAAGCAGGCTGATAGCAATGAAATCAGTCTGTACCAGTGTTCTGACAGCTTTGATAGATGCATCGAAGACAGGTTCCAGGCCCAGAACGCTGTTAAGTTCACGCAGCCCTATGCAGACTTGCTGAAAAGCATTTCGCTCACGGTTCATAGTGTAAATCTGTCTTCCCATATTGATATCCAGGTAGAGTTTTTTGCTCAACAGTTTGAGAATCGTGAGTTCAGACTCATTCCAGTCTGACTTTTCCGTGCGATCTACACAAAGAATGCCTGAAATTTTTCTGTCAACCAGGCTTGATTCTTCTTGTAAATTATCCAGGATGTTAACTGCTAAAAGGCTTCCGACACCTCCTTTTTTGATATAATATGGCAGACCGGAAAAGTCAGCCTTAACCTGCGCCAGAGTGATTTCATTTCTATCTCTGAGAAGGACACCGGTAATTCCGGCTCCTATGGGATATGGGCCCGGCTGTATGTCTTTGCGAATAGTCGAAATATTTCGCAGCCTGAGTTCGCGCCCATGTATATCCGGCCATAGCACAGCAACAGTCGTGAGAATAAGAGCCTGTCTGATAAGTTCTAATTGCAGGTCAAAGGAGTCGGTAATAGTTTCTATGGTTGAGACACCGGGTTGCTCCTTGTTTTCTATTGCCTCAAATTCCGGCAGGGTTTCAAGTATGGAAGGTCCGGATGCAGTTATTCCTAAATCATTGGCGTATTCCCTGTTATCTGATTTCTTTTTAGCTTTGGCAATTGAGCCGGCCAGTTTTTTGCGATACGCCTGGCTGTGTGCAAACAAGACCAGGAATACGGCTATCAGCCCGTAAAGAAGCATGTTGAGAGCCAATTCAGCTACTGGTTGTCGACTGGTAATTGTCAGGCCTGCTTCCATTATAAAAGCGAATAAAATTGGAAAAAGAAAAATTTTAGGAGGATATGTTGTTACAACCCAGGCGATAAATCCTGCTGGAATAATGATTGTGTGTTTTGAATAAGGGCCGGACATTCGCAACAGCATCCATGCCGTTACTGTCCAGAGAAGCGGGCCTTGAATCTGTGCGGTAAAGTGAGCCGGCAGACGGCCTTTCAGGCGGTGTGCGATGTCCAAAAGACCGGCGGCAATTATAACAGTACCTAATAATATATACCATGACGTTACGGTGGAATTGAAGTCAAAAGCACCTGTTCCTACCGCAAATGCACCAATGGCTGCCAGGGTGATTAGATACCAGGTTTTTGCAAACCTTATGGCTTTATCTTTAAAGCTTTGGGGCTTCATTGAGTATCTCTCAGCAGTTTGAGACCTTTGCAAAAAGCCCCCTTTTGCCCAATTTCGGCGTCAGGCTTAAATTTTAAGCCTCGAAATACTCAATGTATTCCTGCATTTAAAATTTTCGCCTTCCTTGAACTTGAACAAAATTGAGCATTTTTCAAAGGTCTCAGTTCATAAAATTACTTTTCAATTCCAACTCTGGCTTTTACTCCTTTTTGGAAATAATGTTTTATTTCTTTCATTTCAGTAACCAGATCCGATTTTTCGATGAGCCTTTGATCTGCATTCCTTCCTGTGATTACTATCTCAACTTCTTCTGGTTTATCAGCAATTATATATAGAAGATCTTCAACTGAAAAAAGTCCGAGCTTAACCGCAACATTTGCTTCATCCAGTATGACCATCTTATAATTGCCGGAAGAAACGATAGATTTTGTTTTTTCAATTCCTTTTCGTGCAGCTTCTATATCTTCGGCAGCAGGTTTACCATTAATGAAGCAGCCGGATCCGAACTGCTCAACAGTTATGAGATCGGAAAATTTTTTCAGCGCTTTAATTTCACTGTAATTTCCCTTTTTGATGAACTGGGCTATAAAGACTTTCAGACCTGCACCTGCCGCCCTTATTGACAGACCCAGTGCAGCAGTGGTTTTCCCTTTTCCATCTCCAGTATAAATATGGACATAACCTTTCATAACTTTTTCCTGTAAAAACTCATTACATTACTCAAGTTTTGCACCCGCTAATTCCTGTTTTTGTATTGCACCTGCCATGTATATCGCTTCTATTGCAGATGAAACCAGCCAGCCTCGCTTACTGTCCGGCAAACGGATGAGGGAAAAGCCGGATTCATTTCTTTCCTGATACGCCAGCGTACCTTCATGAACTTTGAAAAGCAAAGTATCTTCCTTGTCGGGACCTGCCAGAACATCCACTTCTTTTGCAAGTATTACGACCCTGTCGTCAAAAATTGTTTGTTTGAGCATTATACCGAACGAAATGCCGGAAACGATCCAACATATTGAAAAAACAATAATAACATAAAAAATCCATTCAGCTCTAAAAAAAATACGAATCGTCAAAAACAAAAATAACATCAGATTGACCAGGCAGAAAACTGTTGCAAGCTCTGTTTGAGAAAAAAAATTAACACCGAAAATCTCGCCGATTATGTTCTCGGGCTGAGCTAAATTGTCTTCAGTCAGATCATGTACATATTCTATATTATATTTTAAATCAGCGTCCCGCGGTATAAATTGTCTGGCTCTCTCGTAATTAAGCAGGGCATTGCCCTTTTGTCCTAAACGAAAATAGCAATTGCCTATATTATAAAATAGTTCTCCTCGGGATTCAGACTTAAAAATTAAATTTGTCAAAAAAAAATGAAATTGATGGCTTTTTAAGATAGATTCATATAGTTGGACAGCCTTGTCAAATTCACCATTAAAGTAAAACTGGTTTGCTTTAAAAAAAATATTCTCAGATCCGCCATCCACATCTCCATCCAGGGCGCAGGCAGTATTCACTGATAGCAAAAATAACAATGATACTGTAATGCAAAATCTCATTTAACCTCCCGGTCCACAGATTTCAAAATTCCTGTTAATTCGTCCTGTATCTGCGCCAGGCTGTTTGATTTTTCACCGGTAAAGATTACGGATTCGATCTGCGCAATGCTATTTTTCAGCATAGAGGCCGTTTCAGGAGAAGCTCCCCGGTTAATCAAAAGGTCATAAACTTCATTGGGCGTTAACAGACCGCCTTTTAATAAAAATCTGGTATTCAGATAATTAAGAACCGCTGTATGAATTTCTTCCGGCAATAGATCTCGGCCCTGAACTTTTTTTAGAAAATTTTTGCCGGCATTCCTGGACCTGATATTCAATATGTTTTTATTATTATTTTTAAATAATTTTCGACCGGCCAGCAACGCCAAAAAAATAAAGGGGGGCGCCAGCAGGAGCAAAATAAATATTTTATTAAAAAATTCCTGCTGCCTTAAGCCCTTAACCGGATCGACTGAAGTATGCACCGGGAAAATATCCTTTCCTATTCGCGTGATCTCTTGTTTGTTATTATTTTTTGTTTTAACCTGGCCGGCATGGTTATCCCCGGAGATTGAAATTAAGTCGCTGCTTCCAGTATCGGCTCCCTGATTTGACTTTAAACTGAATGGTTTGGTTTTTAGTTCCCGGTAAAGTCCCTTTTCAGGGTCAAAAAACGCCAGCGCCATTGAGGGAATTATATATTTCCCGCTCTTTTCAGGCACAATCGCCCATTTCATAATCTTTTGGCCCGAAATCGCAGATTCGTTCTTTTTAATATTTAACCGGGGTTTGTCCTGATATATTTTAAGTCCTTTTATATCAGAAAGTTTCAAGTCCGGTATTTGTCGCACATTCCCCCGGCCTTGAACAATTATGGTTAATGTGGCGGATTCACTAACCTTAACCTCAACAGGATCAAGATTTGCCTTTACATCAAACCAGCCAACCAGACCGCTGAAATTATCCGGTCGATTCTGCATTGGAAGATTTTTAACATCAAGTTGAATCTCATTGGATGAAAGGTAAGCCGGTTTGCCACCCCCTATGTTAAAAAAAGGATCCTCAAAAAAACTGTCGCGCCTGTTTCTTTTATAAATGGTCATCCGCATACCAGCCGCGGGAATGCTGTATTCTCCCAGCTTTTTGGGTATTAATATATATTTAAGTTCAATAACCTCATATCTCTTTTCATTGATGCTTGTGCTGTACTTTTTCGGTTCTGCAAGAGATTCAAAAACAAGACCTTGGACCTCGGGCATTTCAAGGGATACATTGGAAACCCGCTCTCTCATAAAAAGCCTTAAAGTGTAAAGAGCATTCTGGTTGAGGTACAAGTTATTTTTTGAAATTCGGGCTTCCAAAAACAGGGACCTGCTTTCATTACCGGCTTGATTATTTCTTGCTTTGGAAACCTTCAGCTTAACGCTGTTGCTGGAATAGACCTTGTTTTTTATTCTGACCTGAGCCGGACCCACAACAAATTTGCCAGGCTTTAATGGTGTAAGATAAAATATATATTCAACCTCGGAATTCATGCTGCCATTTACGAATTCAACCCTGCTTGCGGTGCCGCCCTTAATTACATTGAAGGACGCCAGCCCTTCAATTTCAGGGAAACTGCTTTTTTGCTTTCCCGAGACCGTTATTTTCATCACAATAGTGTCAGTCAATACAACTGATGACCGGTCAAGTGTCAGGTCAATGGAGATATCCGCAAATGCATCGGCTGAAAATGCCAAAAAAAATATGCAGAATATGTAAAATATTTTTTTTAAACTCATATGGTTACCAGGCAATAATTGATAGCCCATCAAACTGACTGATTTGGCGATTGATTTACTATTGAACACTATTTTATTATTTTCTCGCACTTTCGAAATGCATGGATGATTTTGTTGTTAACCCAAAAATATCAAGCTGCTTTCAGCATGAAATCAACATGCACTGCTTCAAAGGGGAATTCGATTTGACCTTTATCGGTTTTTTGCAATATTCCAACATTCAAAAGCATGTGCACATCACGATGCACCGCTTTTACGTCTCTGCCCAAACGACGCGCTGCTTCACGCATTGACATTGCCCCTGCGTCTGTCATAACTTTGAGCAGCTCCCATCGATTGCCCGAGAGCACCTTAAAAAGGAGCTTAGGCGACTCGAAGCTTATGAATGTTCCTTGCGGTTTTCCTTCTAAAGCTCCAAGTACCCGTTTGTTGATTTTCTCACGGGAAGAAATCCCCAATATTACGGTACGCATGTTAAAACCTCCATTTGTCCACATCGTTCCAGAAATCTTCAAGCAATGCTTTCGGTGTAGTAAAAATGTATGGAATTTCATCCTCACCTATATGCTTGTGATCACCTTTGCCTGCCTCGTTATCATAACCTAGCACACAATTACCATTCACAACAAGGGCAAGCCGATACTTGAAACCGTGGTGACTTTTTGAAAGAGGCGAGGAGAGCAACCACACCACTATTTCAACGAAAGCATTTTCGGAGAGGATGTGGCGCTCATTGAGCATTAATTTTGCGTTCATGTTGGATATAATAACAACATTGATAAGTGTTGTCAAGAGTAACAACGCATACCCATTATTGGATAGATATACTGAAGACTTACGTCTCCGCATCACCTACAAGCAGAGAAACCGGCATTTGTAAATGCTACGTTTTCCTCAAGCTTGGCTAATGTTACGGTCGCCGGTAGTCCCTAAAAAAGGTTCAGGTTTGGAAATACCGCCCTGTCTTGCTTTGTAAACACGGCTACCAACTAAAAGCGGGACACTTTCAACCATTTTGGCTATATGGTAATTCTACAATCAAGCAAAATTTAAGTAGGGCGGATTAAGGAATGTGTGTTTTGATTTACAAGATTAAATTAATTCAGTTCATCATGTTAATCCTGTCAAAAAATAACCCACTACCAATCCTTACCTGATGCCGTCTTCTGCTCTTTCCCGTGGAATCGTAAACGATTGATTGCTGCAGGGTCTTCGCCAATATTATCAAGAAATGCTTCGGCCTCATTTTTGCTCATAGCACCAGCCTGGTATTCCTCTGATGTCTCTGCATTTTGCTCTGGCTGGCCGCTCTTTTCGGTTTGTTCAGCAGATTCTTCCTGCTCCTGTTTGTTTCGGGCCTGATCATCCTGACCGCTATCTTGATTGGCCTGATCTTTTCTTTCATTACTCTGGCCGCTTTGATTTTCTTTGTTCTGATTTTGCTTCTGTTGCTTATGGGGGTCATCTTTTTTCTTGTCATTTTTTTTCTTCTTGTTTTTGTCCTGGGCTTGCTCTTGGTCCTGATCTTGATTTTCCTGCTGCTTTTCTTTTTCTTTCTCTTTTTCTTTCTTTTGGTTTTCTTCAATCGTTTTTAAAGCCAGCCCGTAATTATATTTTGAGTCCTCATCGCCGGGATTTATTTTTATTGCCTGTTTGAAGGCCTGGGCAGCGCCCTGGAAATCACCTTGTTTAAAGAGAGAATTGCCAAGATTATATGCGGAGCTGAATGATATCTGCTTGTCATCGGTTCTTTTCAAGGCGCTTCGGAATGCAGCGTATGCGCCTTCATAATTTGCATTTTGGAAAGAGGCGCAACCACGATTATACCTGTTACGAACATCTTTGGGGTGATCCATATCTTTTTTGATAAAAGCCTGTTCCGCTTTCTGATAATGCCCTTTCTGGTAAAGTTCTTCAGGATTTTCATTCGCCCAAACGCTGTTTCCGTGACAAATAATAAGCACAGCCATAATCGAAAATAATTTGGCGCGACCCGGCTTAAGGCCGATCAAGCCTTCCATGACAAGAAAAACAAAAGCAATCCAGATAAAGATATAAAAACGTTCTTCAAAAATCTTGATCTTTCCACTTTCCAGCTCTTTTGCCTCTGTTTTTATTTTTATCCCTTCAAAATAAAGTCTGTCCAGATCAAGATCACCGGTTACTGATCGCACATAGCGCCCATCCGCAGCTTTTGCTATGCGGCGTAAATCTTTTTCATTGAGTTTTGACAGGATCAGGTTGCCGATTTTATCCTTTTTAAAACCGCCGGTTTCATCCGGAATTGGAGCGCCGGAAGGTTCTCCGATCCCGTAAACAAAGATTTTAACGCCTTTATCCATTGCCTTGTCGGTCTGTTGCAGACCCCGGCCCTCGTTATCTTCTCCGTCGGTGATCATTACGATTACCTTGTCAATTGCCGATTTAAAATCAAAGGCGTTCAGGGCGGTTTTGATCCCTTGGCCCATGTCGGTCCCCTGAACCGGCAGAGCGTCCACGCCGACACTGCCCAGGAACATGGCGATAGCATCATAATCAAGAGTTAAAGGGCACTGGACAAAAGCATCCCCTGCAAAAAGAACCAGTCCAATCCTATCACCTGCGGCTATCTTCAAAAAATCCGTAATCTCGCGTTTGGCCCTTTCAAGCCGGTCCGGTTTTACATCCTCAGCCTGCATACTGGCAGATACATCAAGTAAAAAAACAATATCTACGCCCCTGCGCTGCACTTCCTGTAGATGAAAGCCCCACCTTGGCCCGGCGCAGGCCAGAATTATAAAAAAAATCGCAATCACGAGAAATAATCCTTTTAAAAAAATTATTCCTCTTTTGATCGGCCTGGTCAGAACCGGCAAGAGATCAGAATCAGCAAAAAGTTTCAGTCCGGCTCTTTTTTTACGGTACTCAAATAGAATCAAAAATATTATCACCGGAAGAATAAACAAAAGATAAAAGGCCCAGTTAGATTCAAACTTCACGGTAGCCTCCTGATGATTAAACTTTTAATAAGGATCTCTGCAATAAGAATCAAAAAAGCCGGAATTAAAAAATATTTATATAATTCTTCAAAGTTAAAAAACTGTTTCACCTTAATTTCAGTTGTCTCCAGCCTGTCAATCAGGTCGTAAATTTCTTGCAGCTTTTTACTGTCAGATGCGCGGAAATACTGTCCTGTACCTGTTTCCGCAATCTGTTTTAATGTTTCTTCATCCAGATCCACATTTACTTTTTGAATCTGTTTACCAAATATCGTCTCAACCATAAAGGGCGCGGGTCCAAATCCTCCCACACCAATGGTATATATTTTGGCATTGATTGCGGCTGCCGCTTCAGCCGCCTGCACCGGATCGATCCCGCCGGCATTATTTCGACCATCTGTCAGAAGAATCAAAATCTTCGATTCAGCCTTGATATTTTTTAATCTTTTGGCTCCCAGCGCAACTGCCAGGCCGATAGCAGTGCTGTCTCCGGCCATACCGATTTTCATGCTGTCCACTAGATTGAGAAGCAGCCCCTTGTCCATGGTCAAAGGGCATTGGGTAAATGCCTTTTCACCAAAAACAATCAGCCCGATCCGGTCATGCTCACGTTTGCTGATAAAATCATGCACAACCTGCTTAACAGCCTCAAGCCGGTTAACTCGCTCTTGATCTATAAAAAAATCAAGGGCCCGCATGGAGCCTGAAGTATCAAGACAAAGGATTATATCAACCCCGGATGTGTTTACTTCAGAAGAGATATTATACTTCTGGGGTCGCGCAGCAGCAATAACCAGTAAAATCAAAACAATTACCCTTAAAAATAGTGGTATTTTGAACAGCCAAAATGATCCCCTGCCAATTAGACGGCTTAGATCCGAAGCGCAGGAAAAAGTTATGGCCTCAGGCTTTCGCCGGTATGCCAGCAAGCCGCCGCCGACAATCAAAACCAGCAGAAACAGGAGATAGGGATATGCGAACCTGTACATTTTATACTTCCTTTGGTTTTGTTTGGTTGATATATTCCAGCGACAAAGAGACCTGTTCTTCGGCTATAGACTTTCGGATGAATAATTTCACAAGGATAGAAGGAGGAAGACTTATTAGTTATACGTCGACGACTGATAACACAGTGAAATTGTTTATCTAAAAGTCTATAATTCCTCAAAATCAGAAATAATGGCTTCACTGAGGCAAACAGATCTAATATTTGCCTGTCGGTCAAGTAAATTGTGTGGTTGCAATATCAACTAAAACATTCCTGATTTCTTCCTCATTAATCTTATCGCCTATATATTCAACTTTTTCACTGTAATCAATATCATCAAAAAAACAAAGTTGCTCACGAAATAATTTTTCATTGAAATATGCGCCAAAAATGTCGGCAGCCCTGGCTGATAATTCTTTTAAACTATGATGATCTTTTAAAATGAAATATAAATCGACATAATCCTTCCATTTAGCGCGTCCTCCTAGCGCATAGGTTTTCATTGCAGCCAGATCCAACAATGTGGGAATTTTTATTATCCCATCAAAATCCATCGGATGAATGATTTCATATAGTCGTTTGAAAATGACTTAATTAACGGCAAAAGCCCCAGTTGTTCCTCTGTTAAAATTTCACTGCGCATGTCTTTTAAAATATATTTGAAAGAAATGTTTTGTTCGCTGATGATAGTTCGACCGCTTGCCGGATATTTGTCGATAAAATATGTCTGCCACTGTTTTAATCCCAACTAAATCGAAAAACTTTTTTACGCTTTTTTCATTTCCATAATTCAATACAGCTTCGACAAGAGCATTGATGCTGATATTCATCTTTTCTTCAGGCTTTATCCACCAGAATAACGAGCTGTTTTCCTGGATAAATTTGTTAATCTCAGAATTATGCTTCATAACTTATTACGATTATATATGACTCTGTTGATTTATTGCATCCAATTTTTAGTTAACAAAATATTACGTAACCCCTTAAAATAAATGGAATATTTACAAAAAAATGTAAATATTCGGCCAACCATTTTTTTCAAAAAACATTAAAAAGGTTCGGAACACTTTTGAATTAATCTGATATAAAGAAAAGCATGAAATATGCTTCTCAAAAACTTTTGTCATTATACACCCAAGAGACCAGTGGTCAAGTAATTGATTTCCCCGAGTCTCCCCAGGCAGATTCTTATTTCAGCGAGTCTCCCCAGGCAGATTCTTATTTCAGAGCAAGAGTTTCTCCAGCTTAAATGGGAAGCGAATTATTGGAAATCCCTCGCCCACGAGGTCAACAACCAGGTAAAAAAGGTCATAGACGCACGCTAAAACCTGATCTGCCGGTAAAAGATGAATACATTGACCTTTTTCGCCTGAAGAGCAATTATGTCCTAAATGCGGTAAACCATACGTCTCCAATGGAACAGAAGATTCAGAAATAGTTGAAGTTCTTGGACGTGCGGGACGGGACGTTCCTTGATATATTGACAAGTCGAACAATTTATGTCATAAGAGATATATGCCACGCAGATCAAGATTAGATGCGCCTGGGGCGTTACATCATATTATTGTTAGAGGCATCGAAAGGAAAACCATTTTTAAGGATGATGCCGATAGAGATAATTTTTTAGAACGCTTGCAAAA
>Ga0255390_1016_pt1 | contig 27407 bp, 25 predicted proteins | sample ANMaggSSYBR01H11_FD_182111 | JGI IMG/M metagenome (GOLD analysis project Ga0255390, IMG submission 182111) | Sediment cell enrichment communities from methane seep in Santa Monica Basin, California, United Staets - ANME aggregate JGI... | ecosystem: Environmental > Aquatic > Marine > Cold seeps >... | reverse complement strand
TCATCAGGAAAAATGAAGCCTGAATTGTTAATAGCAGATTTGACTCTTTCTTTGCTTTCTTTTACAGAAGCTTCAGGAAGTCCCACAGTGGTAAAAGTAGGAAGACCTTGCATTATATCAACCTCGACTTCAATCAAGTATGCATCTATCCCGATAACAGCGCTGCTTAAAACTTTTGCAAGCAATATTTCTCCCCCCCTATATAAGAAACAAGGTAAGCGTTCACGGAATACAGTTTACCGTTGTCGGTTCACAGTTTTATGTTTTGATCAACCGTAAACAATTTTACTTAAATAATAACAAATAGTTTTATATAGAACAATCATTTTATATCTTTATTGTCAAACTTGACAAATTATTAAGGATGTGGGAAGCGTTGAACCGCTATGTTAAAAGAGAATATGAACAATGAAAAAGTCCTGTTTGTAGATGATGAAGAAAGTATTTGGTGTTCTGACTGCATGTATAAAAAAATCCGGCATTCTTTTTACTGAAAAGGATTTATATTATTTATCATTTATGACGAACAAAGCAGCATATGCTATTGAAAATCTTGCTCTTTATGAGAATATTTACGAAAACCTGTTCTCAACTCTCTATGCATTTGTAAAAGCTATAGAGGTAAGAGATCCATATACCCAGCAGCACTCAAACAGAGTGACCAGCATAGCAATCGTTATAGGAAAAGAAATGGGCTGCACTTCAGAGGAATTAGACATTCTCAATTTTGCGGGCCATCTTCACGACATTGGAAAGATAGGAATAAGGGACTCCATCCTGCTTAAACCAGGAACTTATACTGAAGAAGAGCTTAATATTATCAAGGCGCATCCAAATATCGGCGCAAGCATAATAGGACAGCTAGGGTTGCTGGACAGTGAAAAACGAGATAATAAAGGCAATTAAAGAAGGAAGAGTCACCCAATTTGATCCTGATGTTGTAGATGCTTTTCTTAAACTCTATGATGAAGGAGTCATTGAAAAAATTATATAAGGACATTTGCAGGGGACTATAGATTTTCACAAGCCTGACAGTATCCCCTGCAATTCCTTTATTTTTCTTTTTCCTTGAGCAGCTTGTTCTGGTAAGCCTCTCCCGTTTTGATAAGCAGTTCGTCGATATCACAAGGTTTCATTACATAATCATAAGCGCCTAATTTCATGGCTTCCATACCGGATTCGATCGAGGCATGTCCGGTAAGCATAACAATCTCTATGTCCGGCTGGAGCTGCTTGATCTGCTTCAAGGTTTCAATACCGTCGATTCCCGGCATCTTAACGTCTATAATAGCTACATCAAAAGACTTTTGCCTGACCAGTTCTATAGCCTCGCTACCGCTTGCTACATCCGTGATATCTATTTTCCTTAATTTCAGCCTGTTAGCAAGAGTTGTTCTAAAGTCATCCTCGTCATCGACCAACAGCATCCGGATTTCCTCCATTTTCTATCTCCTTTACATTTTATTTATACCTCGGAAGGTTGCAAATTGCGTTTTTTTCGGTGAGCAATGAGCATCAAGAGCAAGGCGCGAAGACGCGTAATAGCAGGCTATTCCAAGCCTGAGCAACGCAGCTATTGGTGTTCATTGCCAGTGAAAAACCGCAATTTGTGGCCTTTCGAGGTATATATTTTCAACTTAGACTTCCGTCTCCTGAAAACAAGTTGGGGGCAATGTAATATGAAATATTGTTCCCTTGCCGACTTCGCTCTCGACCGTAAGCCGGCCACCCAAGTTTTCAACTATACTGTAACTGGTGGAAAGTCCCAGGCCAGTACCTTGACCGACCGCCTTAGTCGTAAAAAACGGATCAAATATCTTTTTTTGAATTTTTTCCGGCATGCCCGGCCCCGTATCAGCAATAGAGACCAGAACGCCCCCGTCCTGCGCCTTTGTAATAAGACGGATCACGCCATCTTTATTAATTGCATCTATAGCATTGTTCACTATGTTGATGAAGACCTGTTGTAATTGTGCTCCGTCAGTGACTATACTTGGCAGGTCGGGCTGGAACTCTTTCATTAGGGCTATATTCTTAAACATTGCCTTTTTGTTCAAGAAATCATGTGTTTCATCCAGGACAAAGTTTATATCTACATCTTTTTGCGCCACATCATCCTTGCGAGCAAATCCCATGAGACGACTGATAACTTTCTTTCCCCGCTGAACATGCTTTTTGATATCCTGAGTAGACTTGAACAGCTCACTGTAATTGGGGCTATTCTTTACATCCTCTTCGGTCAGCAAGTCTCCCATCCAGCCGGCCTTTTCAGCAATAACGGCCAGGGGATTGTTGATCTCATGAGCAATGCCGCTCGCTAATTTACCGATGGCCGCTAATCTGTCAGAGCGAACAAGCTGCTCCCTAAGCTGCAATTTTTCCAGGGCTATTTTTTCCAATCTTGCAAATACCCGCTTGGTAATAAGCATGGTGCTGATAACGATAATGAGGGAGCTGACGATAAAGATGAGAAAAACGGTATTTTTAACATGAACCATGGGGCCCAGCTCATGTTCTAAATCCTGTTCGATTACCATCAGCCATTCGTTGTTCTTTAACCAGGCCTTGGCACAAAGGACGGTTTTTCCTCCGTAGTGCTTTTCTTTTCCTTTTATGCCTTGAAAGACGGGAGGCATTTCGAAATCGGATTTGGTCAGTATCCGGTCGTCGCCGCTTATCTGATAGATACCTTCCCGACTCAGGATATAAGCGTCACTGCCGCCTTTACCCAAAAGGGCTGTACTCATAAAATGATTTATCCTGTTTATGTCTATAGTCACCCGTAATATCCACGGCTTTCCATTTTCTATCCTTTTTACGGCAATGATGAAATGGGGAACCTGTCTAAAACCAAGAAAGACATCACTGATATAGACATCTTTTTCCATGACTTCCTGAAACCACTCTGCCGTACCGTATTGTTTACCCGTTAAGTGATACGGCCCGACATAAGCAACCTGTTCACCATCATTATTAATTATGCCCATATCCTGAAAGGCACTGCAAACCATTTTTGACAAATGAAAAGAATTGAGCAGGTTTTCTTTTTTTTCCAGAAAATCAAAGCTGTGCGTATAAGCCAGAACACTTAAGCAGTTAGCCCTGTCATTTAGAAAAAGATCAATGGTGTCTTTTCTGTTTTTCGTTATAAGCTTTAATTCGTTTTTGATCTTTTCTTTGACCGTGGTGCTATAGTAATAGTAAGTAGTTCCGCCTAAAAGCATTAACGGAATAAAAGCTATGAAAAAAATGATAACAGTGAACTTTGTCCGCAAGCCGGTATAATATCCGTGTAAGTCTTTTTCCTTAGTCATGTGTAATCCTCCAGGCAGACATAACCGGTAATAGGAGAACTGCCATTTAATAATTAATAACATTTCGTGACTACTCACGTAGTCAGGCTGAAGCTGTTTAGACTGAAGGCTGAAGGGATCAGAAGAGCACGATTGCCGTACTTTAGCGGAAACATCTGATTCTTACACCAAACATGGCTTCAAACTGCGCTTTTTTCCTAACAGTCTTCAGCCTTCAGCCTATCCACCTGAGTAGTTACAACATTTCCACTCACCTACTCATTATTCGGAAACATCCACAAATGAAGAAAGTTCTTTTACTATTTTTTCCAGGTACTTGTTCACCCTCCCACTGCTAGACAGGACCATATCCAACTGCCTGGTATGCATGACAAGATGACCGAGAACCTTCAATCTCTCTTTCAAAAAAGGCACTTCCTGTCGCTCCAGTCTGGCAAAAACCGTGTCGCTTTTGATCTGAACCCAAAAATCGAATTTTTCCAGAATCAGCTTAATAAGGTTGGCTCTTCGCTCCCTGCGGACGTTATCAGCGCCGCCGCCGTTAAAATTAAAACAGATGTAATTTTCCGCTACCTTCTCACCGAAAAAAGCCTCCACAGTCGAAAAATGAAAACCGAATCGCGAGCTGAGATGGCAAAAATTTCCGGATATAATAAAGTAATTACGGTCAGCATAACGTGAACGCATGCCGGGAACAAGACTCCTGTCCATCGTCGCTCCATACATGACGGAAAAAAATCCTTTTGTATCTATCGGAGGCGGGCCTTTCCAGGGCATAGCCGTTATTCCCTCCCACAATGTCAGCATGGGAGCGGAGGTTATATCTTCAAGCCCGATCTTATCCCCTTTCATCCCTTCTTTACAACCACCACCCAGATCAACAACCCACCACTGCATAGGAATATCAATAACCAACCTCTTGGCTAAATGCTCCTGGAAAGAAGCGTCTTTTTTGAACCCAAAAAGCTCACGCAAGGACATCTCGTGAGCAAAGCGGATAATGTCGTGTATAGTCCGGCATCCTTCAGGTGTAAAATCTGATGCATCCGGGTCAGTAAGATTGAGTGGCGCAATATGTTTTAAGACATTTCCCAGGGTGTTATGAACAGGACTTCCCTTCATAAAGCTTGTCTTTTCAGCCTCCTTTTCAAGGAGAGCTTTTGCCCTGCCGGCATAGACTGCGCAGCCGGTTGCATCGACCGTAACGAGGTCTCCATTATGGATATGCTCTGTGGCGGTTGAAGTTCCCAAAAGAGCGGGAACGTTGAATTCACGAGCCACGGCCGCCATATGACCTGTGACACCTCCTTTGTCTGTGATGACGGCAACAGCGCTATTTAAAAGCGCTGCCCATTTAGGAAGAGGATTTCTGGTTACAAGCACGGCTCCGGAAGGAAACTGCAACATATCTATAGTTGTTTCAACTACAAAGGCCGGGCCGCTGGCTACCCCCGGGCTGGCTGTTACACCACCGGTCAGAATCACCGGAAGGTCAACTTTTGATTCGGGAATATCCTTAATCCCTGTCAGTTCTTTGCCAAGCACCATTAGCGGCCGGCTTTGTAAAATCGAGACAGAACTGTCCGGTTCAAAAGCCCATTCAATATCCTGGGGAGCGCCAAAATGTTTTTCCAGACGGAGGGCCAATTCGCCTAACAAAGCAACTTGTTCGTCGGTAATTGCCGGCTTGTTGGCCTGTTCTTCGGTTATATTCGCAAGGCGTATTCCTTCCAAATCGCCGGAAACAAGCTGGTGCCGTTTGGTACTGATCTCTCTTTTCAATATAATTTTCGGATCTTCTTTGGAAAGAACAAAAAGGTCCGGAGCCATGCTTCCATCCACCACTGACTTGCCAAGCCCACAGGCAGCATTAATTATAATACTGTCATGACGTATATTCCCGGGATCTGCCGAATACATGACGCCACCGGCTCCGGCATCAACCATAGTCATGCAGCCGACACACATAATAATATCTTCATCACGAAATCCCTTGTTCAAACGATAGGAAACGGCTGGAACAGAATACTTACTGGCAAGAATCTCCTTGTAGGAAAAAATCAGATTTTCTCTGCTCACGTTGAGTACGGACCGATACTGTCCGGCAAAAGAGGCATCCCTGGTATCCTCACCGAGAGCACTGCTGCGCATGGAAACACGAAAGCCATAACCTGCTTTTTCCATTAAGTCAGTGTAGGCGTTCAGAATGGCCTCTTCAAGTTCCGGGGGACAGGGTGCAGTAACAATAAGATTCTGGATATCAGAACTGGTTTCATGAAGCCTGGCAATATCTGTTGGTTCAAGAAATTGAATCCAACGGTTAATCTCATCCTGCAGATCAGCATATTCCATGAAGCACTCATAGGCCGCAGCCGTAATGACAAAACCTTCGGTAACAGGAAGCCCAACAACATTTTTAACCTCGCCAAGATTTGCCATCTTGGCTCCAACATGGTCGGCCATTGTTTTATCAATGCTTTCAAGAGGGATGACTAATTCGCCCCCGGTCTCTAACTTTTTTTGTTGTAACTCCCTGTCAATTTTTAGAAGAATATCTTCAAGTACCCTTGGAAGTTCTTTATATTTATCATCTGCTAATTTATTTAAACAACTGATGATTTTATATATATTGACTGAGATTGCTGTACAGTTCGCCCGAATAAAGGACATGCCGAAAGTGCGGCTTCCCGAAAATGCCTGCTCCATGTCGGTTATAAGTTCCAACACCTTGTTATTTGTGCTTAGAAGGGTCTTAAAATTCAAATACCTGTTTGTAAAAGCATTCCGAAGGGCTTCAACCGCGACCTTCTGTTTACCTTTTTTGGTATCATCATTCAGTAGTTTTTTGAAAAACTGTTTTAATCCAAACATAAACCAATCGTTTTTACGACAGACCTTTCTTCAGGGTGGCCATTGGCTTGCCTTTTCGGTCCACCTTTAAGTTATATTTGTTAAGCTTGTGTCTCAACGTTCGAGGGCTGATGTCCAGCATTCCGGCTGCTTGTTTCCTGTCGCCCCCCACACGGTAGAGTACGTCGAGAATGGCTTTTGTTTCAGCCGATTGCTTAACGTCTTCCAAATTCATCATCTTGGGGGGATCTCTGAAATGCCACAAAAAGTCGGAAGGGAGATGTTCTATGTTTATAACATCGTTATTATTGATAATGAACACTCTTTCAACAAGATTTTTCAATTCCCTGACATTGCCAGGCCAATTATAACGAGAGAAAATATCGATGACCTCTAATTTTACCGCGGGTTTGGGCCTTTTGTAATTGGCTGCCAATTGATCGAGAAAGCGATCCACCATCTTGGGAATAACTGATTTTCTCTCTCTCAAAGCAGGTATATATATAGGAACCAGGTGAAGTCGATAAAAGAGATCATCACGAAACGACCCCTGCTTCATCTCAGCCTTGAGGTCCTTATTGGTTGCCGAGATAAGGCGGATGTCAACCTTAATCAGCTCATTTCCTCCAATCCGTATAAATTGGAAATCTTCCAGTACCCGCAAAAAATCCACCTGGTTTTCCAGTGGTATTTCAGCGACCTCATCGAGGAACAGGGTTCCTTTGTCAGCCAGCTCAAGGCAGCCCTTTTCCCTGCGGATGGCTCCAGTAAAAGAGCCCTTTTCATGCCCGAAAAGCTTGTCCTCAAACATCAGGCCGGAAAGAATACCACAGTTGACCGGTACGAAAGGATTTTCAGCCCTGGGGCTTTGCAGGTGAATTATCTTGGCAAGCAGTTCCTTGCCTGTGCCGCTTTCTCCTATAATGAGTACATTCACATCGTATTTTGCTACTTGATCAACCTCCTTCATGATGGAATGCATCACATCAGAACCCAGGATAAACTCCTGCATAATGGATTTTTCAAGGTGTTTTATATATAGAGATTGCAGTTTCACTAAGAAAATAATTATCACGAATGGTCTCTGAGTGTCAAACAGATTCGTTTTCAAAACGGCAAACCTTTGCCTCTATCGGCAACAACTTGCCCCAATTATATATGAGGGAGTCACTCTTTGCCAGATAGGCACAAGGAATAAAAGCATTAAATATCAATAAGTTATTATGATACGAAATGTCTCATGGGAGCTGGTATGTTTCTTGCTTTTAATGATAAACTATCGGGGAAATAGACTATGCCTTCAGAAAAGCTCGTTAAAGATTTTATGCGTTCCTTGGAACACTATTCTTATATCAAAGAGGACGAAACAGTCCAGGAGGCTATGAGGCTTATGGACAAGGTAAGAAAAGAGGGTACGCATCCGTGCCTTTTTGTCGTGGGAGAGGAACAGTACGAAAAGCGATTTATCAAAGGCTTTGTTACACCCTCTGAGCTTGTTTTTGGATTATCGGCCCATTTTTTAAAAGGCGCTCAAAAAAGCGGCCCTGTATTCTGGGAGGGGCAGCTTGAAGCAGAATGTATGGAAGGGCTCAAGAAGCGTGTTCGAGAGATCATGGTTCCGGTCGTTGCTTGTGTTCGGGAAAGTAACATGCTTATGGAGGCAGTGTTTTTGCTTAACAAATACCACATTGATTTTCTCCCCGTGGTGAAGAGGGATGATGTAGTGGGAATGATTCACATCCATGAAATTTCAGCCTATATTGCCGAACTGGCATTAGGAATACAGCATAGCTGATGGCTTTTAAGCTCATAAGATAAAAGGGTATAACAGCTCAACAGCTAACATAGCCTGACACAGAAATTGGAAAAATTAGCAGTTTTCGTTCAGGCATTAAGTAGATTGGTGCGTTGTTTGGATTTACACAAAACAATTTATTATTAAAGGAGGTGTGGCATGTCGAATGCCAAGAAGGTTAGAGATTTAATGGTTGAAATAACCGAGTATCCGCACATTCCGTATTGGCTGAGTGTGAGGGAAGCTATTTTCCTGATTCGCAGTACTTATGACGAGACATCAGGTCTGGGAATACATCGCATGGTTCTGGTTTTTGATGAAAAGTATCAACTCCTCGGTGTCCTGACACTCAAGAAACTTCTCATCGGCATTGAGCCGAAATTTCTTAGAAAGAATGAAAAGTCGCAGTACCAGGGTCTGGCAGACGCCGATTACGCAGGACTTTCGGCTCTTCTTGAAGGGACGTTTGCTGAAGGGTGCAAAAAGGAGGCAAAAAAGCCGGTGAGTGAGGTCATGATGCCGATCAAAGCTAAGGTTGACGTAAATGATTCTATTGCAAAGGCGGCATTTATCATGATTCAGGCTGACATCAACCTGATACCGGTGATGGAGGGCGAGATAGTAAGAGGCGTCCTGCGCATGAGTGATGTTTTTAATGAGCTAACCAAAATTGTGGTAGAGTAAGGGAGGTATAAAATGGTTGAAAAGAAAAAACCGATTGCCAAGGGGCCGGGCCTCCCGGAGATGCCTGATGAGATTTTGATTTCTCCTGAAAAGCCTGCATTAGACTGGAAGCGCCTGCTTTTTATGGGAATAGGAATTTCCCTGTTTCTAATTGTTTATTATTCTTCGCAGTGGCCGGACGCTATTGATCCTGCGGGAAAACATTTTGTTTTGACAAAAGCGGGCAAGGGAGCTTTGGCCGTGTTTCTGCTGGCCAGCACCTGGTGGATATTTGAGGTTGTGCCGATCGGTGTGACCAGTCTCATGATTGGGGTGTTGCAGGCCCTGTTTCAGGTCAGATCCGCCAAAGTAGCTTTTAAAGATTTCATGGACCCATCGGTTATGTTTATCTTTGGTTCAATAGTCATCGGCATGGTCTTTACCAAAACGGGCCTGACTAAGCGTCTCGCGTATAAGATGCTGGCTATTGTAGGTGAAAAGACCAGCATGATTTATCTCGGCTGTTTTGTGGTAACATCGGCCCTGACTCACATCATGGCCCACACAGCAGTAGCCGCTACTATATTCCCTTTGCTTATGGCTATCTATGCCCTGTACGGAGAAGGTGATAAACAGACCAAGTTCGGCAAGGGACTTTTTATCGGCATGGCCTATGTGGCTGGTGCAGGCAGTATCGTAACTCTTTTGGGCGCAGCACGCGGAGCCGTGGCCATCGGATTTTTTAATGATATTATGAATAAGGATATAAGTTTTTTTCAACTCACATATTACATGTTTATCCCTGGCTGGCTGATGACCTTTGCCTTGTGGGGATTTTTTATGATCTTTTTTAAACCAGAGAAAAAAACCATTCCCGGACTCCGTAAGAAAGCAAAAGAACTCAATGCACAATTGGGAAAGATTACAAAGAATGAGATTTTAGCCATCGTCGTTGTCCTTGCGGTGATCGTTTTTCTTGCGTTGCGGTCCTTTATACCGGAATTGAAGATATTTCATAAAACCGCTATTGTCCTGCTTTCAACCGTAATATTCTTTCTTACAAAGATTCTTGATCAAAGTGATCTGGAGGAAATCCCCTGGAATATTATACTGCTGTTTGCCGGCGCCATGAGCATCGGTTTTTGTCTCTGGGAAACAGGTGCTGCCAAATGGATGGCGGTAAATTGGCTGGTGATGTTTCAGGATTCCCCGGGTTTTGTATTTGTCCTGGGTATTGCTTTTTTTGTGATGATGATGACAAATTTTATCATGAACGTGGCAGCCATTGCCATTTCACTTCCTGTGGCATTGGTAATTGCTCCGTACCTCGGCGTGGCCGGAGAAGTCATCCTCTATGCGTCACTGGTAACAGCGGGTATGCCATTTCTCCTGCTGGTGGGTGCAGCCCCAAACGCTATAGCCTATGATTCAAAGCAGTTTACCACGGGCGAATTTTTTCTCTACGGCATTCCAGCCAGTATACTGCTGATGGCTGTGGTAGCTCTGTGCGTAATGGTGATCTGGCCGATTCTGGGAATGCCGATCTCGCTGCCCACACCGTAATGAAAGTAGAAAGCGCAAAAAGACTAATATGAAGGATGTCTAACTAGTATAGCGTTTCATGAAAACCTTTAATGAAACGCTATACTATTCATCATCTTTAATTCATACTGGAGGTCAAAACGGAAGGTCATGCCACAGCGTTATTTCTTTCCTGTGATACAGTTTTTTTCAAAAAGCAACAACCACCTGACTATCTCGTATTTTCAAACAAAAAACCTTGAGCACACTGTACAAACAATGTACAAATGATTGTGACCTGCCTTTTCGGCTGAAGCGGGTCTCTTGACAAGAAAAAGAGGATTAAGGGATGGCTAAAATCAAGAATCTAAAAGGACTAATGATTCCCATTACAGATTACCCCCATATGCCGTATTGGGCCACGTTAGAAGAGGCTGTTGTTCTGCTGAATTTTTCTTATGAGACAGCCCATGATACTATTTTGGTCTTTGAAGAATCTTATAGACTCATAGGTGTTTTAGACCAGAAAGAAATTTTGAGAGATATCCATCCAGGGTTCTCAAAACTTTCTCCGGAGAAAGTTTCTGATAAATGGGAAAAGCTTATATCGACTCATAATCTTGACCAGTTAAAAAAACCGATAAAGGATTTTATCACTCCATTTAACATAATTTTAGATGTTGAAGATCATGCCCTCAAAGCAGCCCATCTCATGCTTAAACACGATATAGATCTGCTGCCGGTTAAGGAGTCGGAAAAGATAGCAGGAGTAGTGAAAATGCATGATATATTTCATGAGATTGCAACGTTTATTCTTAAGTCTTGAAAATGTCCAAATTATTTTTGACCGAGCCCTAAGACAGATAACAAAGAGAAAGTGGGGGATCAAGTGCGTAGTTTATTAAACATATTTAAAAAAATCAGGTTTAAGAAGGCCGACATTCCCAAAGCATCTCCTCCTGATAAAATGTCATTCAAAGAAAGATACGATTGCTTTCAGAATCTTCTCGTCGATAACAACTCCATCCTGGAGATACAGGCGGATATGGAGGAAAAGCTCTCAGGAGATTATATCTTTGACATGCATTATGTTGATTCCAGGTGTGATATCCTGGTAGAAAAGGTTCAGAGTCTCATAGAAAATCTCAATAGCCTCTCAAACGGAGAATATCTTGGCCTTTATGATGCATTTGAAAGAATTAACTCTGGAATCAAAGATACCCTTATCAAAAATATCGAGATTCCGGTAACGGATTTCACCATACCTTTTGAAGATGTAACAAAAGATATGGTACGCAGTGTAGGTGGCAAGAATGCCAATTTAGGGGAAATCAAAAACAGGGTTAATCTCCCAGTCCCTGAGGGCTTTTGTATAAGCTCCCATGCCTTCAAAAAATTTATGGATTATAATAAGTTGGGAGATAAGATTGATATTTCTTCGGTAGATACAGATAGTCTGGTAGATCTCACCAGCGCAAGCAAGGCTGCGCAAAACCTGGTTCTGAATGCCGGCGTCCCCCCTGATTTAGAAAAAAGCATATTAGATGCCGCTTTTGAACTAAAGAGAAAGACAGGTCACAGGGCCGGCGGATTCTATGTATCCGTCAGGAGCAGCGCCATCCATGAGGATACCCAATTTACCTTTGCAGGGCAATACAAGACCGCTCTTAACGTTGCGCCGGAGGACGTAGTCTCAGCATATGTTGAGATTATCGCCAGCCTGTTTACCTCAAGGGCCATATTCTATTGTAAAAGCAAAGGCTTCCATGTGGAAGATATGGTTATGGCCGTTGGGGTGGTTGAAATGATTGATGCCAAGGCAAGCGGGGTTGTGTACTCGCGTGATCCCACGGATGAAGGCAAGCGGGGGATCATAATCAATGGGGTTTGGGGCCTGGGAAAATATGTTGTTGATGGTATAGTAAAACCGCATAGTTATGTGGTCTCAAGGGATATTCCCATGCCCATTTTGGAAAAAAACCAACCCGTGCAGCCGTTTATGCTCATATGCGGCCTTGAAGGGGGCGCAATAGATGTCAGGGTGCCGGATTATATAAGACGAATGCCGTGTCTGAGCGATGAACAAGTAACCACCCTTGCCGGATATGCCCTGGTACTTGAGAAACACTATGGGAAGCCACAGGATATAGAATGGGCGCTTGATTTGAATGATAACCTTCTGATTTTGCAGGCAAGACCACTTCGGATTATAACGGGAAAACCGAGCATGCCTGTTCCCAGATCTTTACCGGGCCATAAGATTTTGATCAATAAGGGGCAAATTGCCTGCAAGGGTGTTGGCGCCGGAAAAGTACATTTTGTCACCAATGATGAAGAATTAAAGAGCTTCCCGGAAGGGGCTGTTCTCGTAGCGAGACACACCTCTCCGAGATTTGTGACCGCCATGAATAAGGCTGGCGCTATTATTGCAGATGTAGGAAGCCCTATAGGCCATATGGCATCAATTGCCAGAGAGTATGGTGTGCCCACCATTCTTAATGCCGAGATAGCCATGAAGACCTTGAAAGCCGGCCAGGAAATCACCGTTGATGCGATTAATGGAAATATTTATGAGGGGCGTATAGAGCAACTTATTGAGGCAGGAAAAAAAGATAACACTTTTAAGGATACCGCGGTTTTTGAGGTGTTAAGAGGTGTTTTGCGGAGCATAGTCCCTCTAAACCTTATCTATCCCGAGGATGAGAAATTTAGTCCACAATATTGTGAAACCTTTCATGACATAACCCGGTTTGCCCATGAAATGGCGATGAATGAAATGTTCAAGCTCGGTGAAGGTGCACATCGAAGGAAGGGCGGGGCAGTGAAACTAATAGTCAAGCTTCCTCTTGATATACGTGTGATAGACCTGGGTGGTGGTGTGGAAAACGGTTCAGACAAGAAGATTATAGTCGATAATATTGCCTGCATCCCCATGAAGGCTCTCCTAAAAGGGATGATGGCCATAGAATGGCCTGGCCCCCCACCTGTAAATGTAAAAGGCCTGCTCAGTGTAATTGCCAGTACTACTATGCAGCCCAACTCCGAGAAGTCATTATCTGAATCCAGCTTTGCTGTAGTATCCAGGGAATACATGAACTTCAGCATCAGGCTCGGTTATCATCTGCAGACCCTCGAGGCGTATGCAGGTGACCGCATCAATGATAACTATATCCGTTTCTTGTTTAAAGGTGGCGGGGCATCCCATGACAGACGAGCCAGAAGGACTCGGCTCATAAAGGAAATTTTAGAAAAGATAGACTTTCATGTTGAAAGGACCGGTGATGTCCTGGATGGCAGGGTGACCAAGTATGACAGAACCAGTATTGAGAAAAAACTGGGTGTAATGGCCAAGTTGACCGCATTCACCAAACAATTGGACATGACTCTGTTTAATGATGCTGTTGTAGATTGGTATATCAAGGAATTCATCAAGAAACATTATGTCGAGTAAACTATAGCCGTTCACGGCTTGAAACTTGAAATTGGAAAATAGAAATTGGGAAAAACAGCACAAAAGCATAAAGGCCAAATTTCCAACCAAAAGTAACAATGCCATATAATTTAGATAGTTGTACGAAATTAAAAAAAGCCAAAAAAAAGGGGGTGGTTACAGAAAATTTGTAAATATTTGTTATTGTTAATAAAGGCTGTTGTTTACTATGGAAAATAAGGTAGTGAAGAGATGAAAAAAGAGACGAAAAGGAGAGGTTACAGAAAAGGCTATTCTAAGTATCTGTATTTATTGTCTGAAAAAAGGCTGCCATCTGAAACTGAGACCTGATGAATAAGGGATTGAGACGTTCATTTAAAAATATGGCTCCGCCAGTCTCGAGTAGTATCTGAAACTGAGACCTGATGAATAAGGGATTGAGACAAAAAGGCAAACAACGCTACACAAATACTTAAAATATTTATCTGAAACTGAGACCTGATGAATAAGGGATTGAGCGCCTGCGGCGTAGGGATGTAGTGATTAGGGATGTAGGGCTGTAGAGGAAAAAGATGTTGAATGCGTTAATCGGAAGCTTACAACAAAAAATAAGTTAATTCCTTTTAACACTTTGTCCCTTTGTCCCTAACCCCTTCAGCGCACAGCGCTGTTGAGATTTGGGATATGTCACGAAAACGGTAATATTTACGTTCGGGAACTAATCAGCAAAATTGAAGAGCGTATACAAAAGGGCGCAGATACTCTTCTCTCCCAAACGGAGCATATTATTTAGACAGGATTACAGGATAAACAAGATTATTTATGAATTTATGACATACAGGATCTGCATTAACTCTATTTTTTATAAAATCAAGTCAATCCTGTAATCCTGTCTGAAATATTTATTGTTTTTCGGGAGATGAGAGTAACTGCACCCTATACAAGAGCTTGAAGAAACAGTAATATAATGGAGCGGCCGCTTGGAAAAATTCTACTTTTCCAGATTTACCTTTTCCGTCAGATGCAAAACAACCCTTTTCCTTCCATCTTACGCTGGTTCCACTCTCCGTGGCGGATTCGGCCATGCATTTCGCCGCATCATCTGCGCTTTTAAAGGCAAGGAATGCACAGATTGCCTTTTGCGGGGCCAATGTGTATATGCCTATGTCTTTGAAACACCCATTCCGGCTGATGCTCAAATAATGCGAAAATATACAGCAGCTCCTCATCCTTTTATTCTTGAACCTTCCACGAATGGCCGGAAATCCTATCAGGAAGGAGAAGATTTCTCATTCGGCCTCACCCTGATCGGCAGGGCAACGGACTATCTGCCATATTTCATCTATGCATTTGAAGAGCTTGGCCGTATCGGAATCGGCAAAGGCAGGGGAAAATATGAATTGAGGGAAGTAACCGATGAAGGCGGTGAAAGCAAAGGTAACTCTCTCCAGAAAAAAAGAGTCATTTACAGCGGAGACACAAAACTCCTGACTCAAACCAATCCTCCGATACAATGGCCTGACATTCTTATAAACCACCCTTCGCCTCCCCATGCAATCAGTGTCTCTTTTATTACCCCCACAAGAATCAAGTATAAAAACAGCCTGACCAAAGAGCTCGAATTTCATGTCTTTTTCAGAAGCCTCCTGCGCCGCATATCTCTCCTTTCATACTTTCACTGCAACCACAGGATAGATGATAGCGGATTCAAAGATCTTATTCAGCGAGCCAGGGATATTAAAACCGTCAAACGTGCGCTCTACTGGCACGAATGGGAGCGGTATTCCAACCGCCAGAAAACACGCATGAAAATGGGCGGATTTATGGGTGAGATCACATATAAAGGTAAGTTAGCTGAGTTCTGGCCGTATATCAGGCTGGGGGAATATGTGCATGTTGGGAAGGGAAGCGGGTTTGGGTTGGGTAGGTACAGGATAGAGAATAAAGGAGGGTAGAGGCGTGACTATAGATTACAGCAAACCGAAACGGATTTTTGAAGATTCCGGGACAGTTGATTCGAAAATGTCATACCATGTTGAGTTGGAAAATGTTGTTAATACAAAGAACCAGGATATCAAAACAATGGTTGATATGGGAAGATACTTTTCTATATTTGCCCCAAGACAAAGCGGCAAAACTACGTTTTTTAAAGGTTTTAGCTCAAAACTCGAAAAAGATCCAGCCTATGTATCTATATTTCTTAGTTTTCAGGCATATAAGAACGTCGACAGGCAAAGGTTTTATCAGTTAATTCAAAAAGAGGTATACAACCAGCTTATAAACAGACTGAATGCTGTAAACTGCTCGAAACGGGATGCTGTAAAGGTATGCCTGGATTCTCATAATCTGACAGATCATATCTCATTAAGTGAACTGTTTGAGGAATTAAACCGTATAATTGAATTCAAAAAAATTGTTATCTTTATAGACGAATTCGATGGCATTCCAATAAACGAACTGGAAAATTTTCTGACAACTTTAAGAGAGCTGTATCAAAAATATAAAGAACGTACAGATAAAGCTCTATATTCCGTAGGTTTAGTTGGCATACGCAACATCACCAAACTGATTGTAGGCGGTGTCTCCCCTTTTAACATTGCAGATCAGGTCAAACTCCCCCCATTTACCCTGAAAAATGTCCGTGATCTTTATGCTCAATACACAGAAGAGACAAACCAGGTCTTTACGGAAGAATCTGTAAAAAAAGTATTTGATGAAACAGCCGGACAGCCCTGGCTGGTAAACCGGCTTGGAACTATTCTGACAGTTGATATAAAACCGCAAACCACAGATCCGATTACTGCTGAAGATGTGGAAAAAGCCGTTGAAATTCTTTTGTATGAAGAAAACAGCCATTTTGATAATATCTCGGAAAAGGCCAAACAATACAAAGAGACTTTTATAAATATTGTTTTTGATGGGGTTGAATACATCCCTGGCGATGAGGAGCAATCCCTTCTTTTGACACATGGTTTGATCAAGGCGGAAGGAAAAAATATCAGGGTAAGCAACCCTGTCTATAAAAAAAGGTTTACCAAGACCTTTTTTCGGGAATCCGGGGCAATTGTGGATGTATCTGTTCGGGGCTACTTTAGACCTGACGGACTTCTGAACATGGAAGCCATCCTTTCTGATTTTGAGGAATACATCATGCAGATAGGTGTAAATGCCTTTTATGCAAGCCAAAAGCCATACGAAAAGACAGGACAATTTTTGCTTACTGCCTGGCTGTATCAGTTTGTGGAACAAGGAAAAGGGGAACTTAGTTTTGAGGTTTCAACCGGATTAGGTAGAATCGATATTCTGTTGACCTATCAAGGCAGAAAATACATTATTGAGACCAAAATAAATCGTTCGAGCTTTGAAAGAACTGCGCAAAAGGCGATTGATCAGCTTTGCAGCAAATATCTTTTAACCGAGCGTGTTAATGAAGGATACGTAATGATTTTTGACCCTAAAACAACAGTGGGTGAATTATGCACGCCGCAAGAACGGCTGGTACAGGGAAAGAAGATATTGATTTTTAATATCGGTATCGGAAGATAGGTGTATTTCATTGGGGGATATTCTGTTTTCTTGATCTTCTTGTGCAAAAAATGTGTCTTCTCCCCTGATAGGTTGTAATAATAATAACATGATTGAAACTGTTCTATCTCAAAACGCAATTCCTATCCGTTTAACAGATGAAAGATGGTCACATATCACAGAAGAGCATTGCGAATTGGCAGGAATGCGTTTGGAAGTATTGGAAAATATAGCAAATCCGTTTAAAATTTTGGAGGGCGGAGATGAGGAAACAGGTATGGTCCAAATAGCGGTTCAAGATTATCTAAAATTAATTCCAACGGTGAAACATTCTCCAAAGGGATATCTGTGGTCATCCTACGATTCTGAAGCTGACGTGCTTTATATTAACTTCAAAAAACCGAGTCATGCTACAGATAGTGAGCTAACAGATGATGACATAATTATACGCTATGAAGGTGAATCTATAATTGGTCTTACTATCTTACATGCCAGCAAGCGATGATAATTAGATTTACGCAAAAATACTGATGTTGAGCGCAGATTGAGCCAAAAAATCGCTCAACTTAGGTGTAAAGAAACCGCTCCAGGTATAATCGAATTCAAACCAGGAAAAACTCACGCATAAGATATCGTAAAGAAAGAACTTGCCGTGGATGAAAACAATAGTAACGGTTTGATGAGTACTATCTAATTGTTTGACAATATCCTGTCCGGTTCTTTCTTAACGATATCTAATGCGCTCAAACAATTTCCTGTTTTGAATTCGATCACACCTGAAGCTCTTTTTGCAGACGTAGCCACAGCCGGTTAATGGTGTATAAAAAATGAGTTTGTAAGTTTTTGTTGTGAACAAAATTATGCGGGCGGGGAAGGTGTTGGGTGGAATAGCTGGTGGCACCCTGCATCTATAATCAGATAAGAGTTTAAACCCAAAATGGAGTTCAGTATGGATGATACAACCTTAAAGATCGCCATAGCAGCATTTTCCACGATATTGGAAAGTTTGCCGACAAGGAAGCTCTGGGGGTTACCGAACAATACATTAACGATAACAGCAACTATCTTCCATTGCAACAGATCGTTGCTGTTGCTGACTGGCTGACAAGCGGCATGGATATCGACGAATTTGATAAAAGTGAAGGTGAAAAAATCTCAATTCAAAGTTATAAAAAAACCAGGTTGCTACCCTTGTTTGAACAATTACGAAAGCCTGGAATGAACGATTTTGAGAGTTTTTCTTATGTATATCCTCTAAAGCCATTATCCCCTGTCAGTATTTTCCCTGAAGAAAAAAGCAAAATCCAGAAAAATGATACAAAAAAAGAATACAGAAAGCTTTTTGACGGGTTTACACACGATTTAAAGATGCTTCGCCATAAAAATAAAAATTTAGCGCTCTGGTTTGAGCATTTTGAAAGTCTTATAATGGTCTATACTTCTGCAATACCTGCGGAAAGGGTGGGAACTGGAGTGCCTGATGTATCATTGTATGATCATTGCCGGCTGACTTCTGCTTTTGCAACAGCTATTTATCTCTATCACAAAGAAACGGAGAGCCTTGATGCAGAGTCGATAAAAAATGGAGAAAATCAAAAATTTCTCATGATCAGCGGAAATTTTTATGGGATTCAGGATTTTATTTTTGCTGATTATGGGGATACGCGAAAATACCGTTCCAAACTTTTGCGGGGAAGGTCATTTTATTTATCACTTCTTTCAGAACTCGCTGCTGATTTACTTTGCAAAAGAATCGGACTTCCATCTGTTTCCGTTATTTTGAATGCAGCCGGAAAATTTACGATTCTTGCGCAAAATACAGATAACGCACTATTAGCCATAAAAAAAACAAAACAAGACATTAATGAATGGTTGATGGATATCTCGTTTGGTGAAATTTCTATTGGTTTCTCTCATGTGGCTGCGGGATATAAAGATTTTTCCACTGAAAAATTCATGGATTTGTGGGAAAAAATGGGCACTTGTATGGAGGAGAATAAATTTTCAAAAATTGATTTAGACCGGCACGGTGGCGCTATTGCAGGCTATTTAGATCAATTTAATAATCAACTGAAACATCCTATGTGTTCTCTTTGCGGAAAACGTCCTTCTGTACCTGAGACAGATTATACGTTACCAACAGATCAAACCGGACCGGTTTGCCGGTTATGCAGGGATCATGTTTTCATCGGAACACAATTGGTAAAGAACGGTAGAATTATTATCGCGTCAAAAGATGCAAAAATAAGCGGTAACAAAAACCAGCTTATAGAACCTGTCTTTGGACAATACCAGCTTTTGTTTTCATCTTCTGACGCCAAAGACCCTTTAGATAGCAAGCAGATATTCAAATACTGGGATATCTCATTGTATCAGGATAACGCACCGTCGCAAGATGTCAGCAAAAAAATCATTAACAGCTATGTGCCGGTTTTTGACAAAGAGGATAGGAAAAAATATCAAAGCCTGTTGGCTGCCAAATCAAAAGCAAAGCAGGATGAAATGATTGAGGAGATACATCCTGAAAATCCCAAAACATTTAATCATATTGCAGTCAATGCCCTTGATAAAAATGAGGCTGGAAACCTTTCAGGTGTTGAAGCTTTAGGAGCGTTAAAAGCAGATGTGGATTATCTTGGCATGCTCATGGGGTGCGGACTTGAAAGACAAAAATACACCATTTCCAGATTGGCTGCTTTAAGTCGCCAGCTCAATTATTATTTTGCTCTTTATCTACCCCATCTATTTATGACTGATAAGAGGTTTGAAAACATCTACACAGTTTTTGCGGGTGGAGACGATCTGTTTTTGATTGGGCCATGGAACAGAATTTATGAATTATCGCTTATCCTGCACAAAACTTTTAGCAATTATGTATGCAGAAATCCAAACATCCATTTTTCAGCAGGTATCAGCCTTTATAAAGCCCACACGCCCTTGAACAATATTGCTAATTCAGCAGAAGCCGCGCTTGAAAAATCAAAAGGACGAAATCGACTTACTATGTTTTCTCAAACAGCAACATGGGATGAAGTTAAAAAGCTTGAAAATATTCGGGAAAAATTTGAAACATGGCTTCAAAATCAATGGCTCACCAAATCCATGCTTCACCGCCTAAACGAGTTTATCAGCATGGCAGCAATGGAAAAACTGGCGTTAGAAAGAAAGCCGATATCCATAGATGATATGAACTGTTTTAAATGGAGAGCATTATTTTATTATTTTGCCGCAAGAAATATCGGCAAACAAATAGAGGAAAAGGAAAGGCGCAGAGAGATTGTGGATGAATTAACAGTCTGCATGATGAAATGGCTGGAAAAATATGAAGGCAGGCTGAGGATACCGCTCTGGAATGTTGTGTATAATCACAGATAGGAGGTGTTTGATATGGAAGAGGTGTTTGATATTAAAAATCTTGTTTTGTGGAAGGATAGTGAAAAGCAGATTCTTGACCCTGAATTGTTTTCTAAAACAGCCAAAGAGCTTGCAAAGAAGCTGGCTGAAGATCATAAAAAAAGTGGAGAAAAAGAAAACAAAAGAAGTCAGATCAGAAAATTTTATGATGAAACAGTTCGGCTTGACATGCTGACAAAGTCACGCCCTGGAGAATGGGTAAACATTATTCCTATGGTTCATATGCTGACAGCAAAAGCTGCTTATGCCCTTGGACGAAAACTGATCTCAAAAAATTTTATGAATTTTATCGAAGTGTCTGTCAATCAGATTGAAAAAGCGGAAGATCTGAACGTTTTTTGTAATTTTTTTGAGGCATTCATGGGCTTTTATCGGCTATATGAAACAAAGAGCTGAAAATGGAGGAATAAGATGAAACTTTTAAAGATAAAGCCAATTACAGGAAAAATTACTTTAAAAAGCGGGTTACATATCGGTGCCGGTGATATGGAAATGAAGATCGGAGGTACAGATAATCCTGTAATCAAGCATCCTCATACATTAGAGCCATTTATTCCGGGATCTTCCTTAAAAGGCAAGGTGCGTTCTCTTTTGGAGATGAGAAGCGGGCTGATGAAAAAAAACGGTGGCAAACCTTTGTCTCCTTCTGATCTTAAAAAATGCACTGAGGAAGAAAAGAAGGAAGGCAAAAAAATCGGTAGTCCCTACAAAACAATGCAGGTTCGAAAAATCAGTTATTTACGAGGTATTGGGACTGTTATGAGATATCTCCAGTTTAGTGGAAAATTTGTAAGTCCCATCTGCATTGCTGGTGTATTATGGTTATACTTTTTTATAAATTTCTCGTTTTTATTGTTAATTCGTATTCGTAAGCTCTTATGAAATTGTATGTAATTATAGTCGAATAAGTTAATCCACATTACATTAGTAAAATTTGGTAGTCCCTACAAAGCAGTGCAGGTTTGAGAATACCGCCCTGTTTTACTTTGTAAACACCTGATTTTTCTCTATATGCTGCCATAAGACATGATATGTAACTTACTGAAATTATTGACCCGCACTGTTTTGTAGGGACTACCTAGAAAGCTTGAATCAACGTAATATTAAAAATCGTAGAAATAGAAAACCAGAGATAAAAGTGCATAAGGAATTGGAAGAAAAGCTTCTGCATTTAGACAGGGTTTCTAATAAGGAAAAGATTTATAAGGATCCTTTCAGATTAGTAAAAGTTTCTGATTTTATGCCTGTAGGAGATATAACAACGAAAATTTGTTACGCTGTAAACAAGAAAAAGAAAATGTCTAATAGCGAGGCAAAAGGTTTTGCTCAGATTTTGGAGACTATTTTGCCGGGCTCATTATTTGTCGGCGAGATCATTGTGAATGAACCACAGACTCCGGATGCTGTAAGTGATGCTATTGAGCTAAAAAATCTTTTGGAGAGTTCTCATCTTTTTTATGGAAAAGAGAAAAGCCGTGAAGATAGCGAATTAAATAATATCAAAGTCGTTTCTCCTGAAACACATAGAGTGAAAGATATTACATTGATTCGAATAGGCCGCCACAGCGGAGCTGAATCGGTTACCATAGAAAAATACCGAGACATCAAGATAAAGTTAAACCGTGGACACACTTTTAAAGATCATGCAACTACTCTATGGTTTGCATCTGAAGCTCGAAAGCCTGATCACAATAAATTTCTTTCGCCATTTGGATGGGAGGTCATGAGCCCTTTAACCCTGGACATGGAAGAACAGATAGAAGTCGATGAAGCTGCTTTCCAAAACAACCTAAATCAGGCATTGATTGAAGAAAAAAGAAAACAGGAAGAAGTGCTTTTGCAAAAGGAGCAGGAGCGAGACCTGCAACTAAAGGAAAAACAGCAAGAGGAAGAAATAAGAAAAGCAAAAGAACAAAGAGCAGCGGAGCTTAAAGCCATGACACCCGATCAAAGAATTCTTGCAGAGCTTGGCGATTCATCAATTTTAGAGAACCGAGTAGTTGAAATATACAACAAAATGGATGAGTTTTCTGAGGAAAACAAAACAGCAATTGCCATGGCTCTGAAGAAATACTGGGAAGCGTGCGGGAAGTGGAAAAAGAAAAATTGTTCAAACAAACAACGGTTAAAGGTTCAAAAAATCAAGGAAATTCTTGCAGAATCTTAAATATTACTGACTTCATAAGATGAGTTAATTTTTATCTGGGAGGAATAAAAAAAATGAAAATCAAAATAGTTTTAGAACCGGCGGAAGAAGGCGGATATACTGTTTATGTGCCGTCTCTTCCCGGCTGTATTTCCGAAGGAGATACTTTTGATGAAGCTGCGAAAAATATAAAGGAAGCTATTGAACTCTACCTTGCGCCGGATGAAGATGCATTGTTTGAATATCAGGGAGTACAAACAGCTTAAAAAGGGAACCTTAAGCAGAATATTGAAAGATGCCGGAATAAGTGTGGAGGAACTTATGAGTTTGATAAAGAGGTAGCAGGCTGAGGTTGTCAAAGCAAAAAAATGCCAAAAATTTATTTTGTGGAAAACAAACACTTCTCAGCGTGTGTTGTAACTGTTTACAGTTAAAGGAAATGCGATATGAAGTACGAAAAAATAGAACCAATTTGGTCAGAATTTAAGGAATTTTTACCGTGGCTTGCTGCGGCGGCTACTGTGTTAAGCGCAAATTTGACATCCAGTGTTATCTGGGAAACTTTTAACATTTGGGCTGATGGAGAGAAAAGTAATATTTCATGCTGGAACATTATTTTGCATATCAGCTTTTGTATTCTTTTTGTATTATTGGTGGTGAAATTTTATCGTAATAGAAATAAATTTTTTCCGCCCCGCACAAGACGTTTTTCAAATAAAAAAGCTGAAAAAAGAAAACATCTTTTTTTGTTTCTTTCTAATAGTTCTCTGAAAATAGAGGAAACAAGTGGTATCCCTGATAAATTGAAACTTTTCTTTAGAAATATTGCCGAAGATCTGGAAATTATGAAAAAAGCCAAGGAGCCCAAAGAAAATGAGGTGAGGTGGAATTGGGAAATGCCCTTACGAGCTATTAACTATCATTTGGAAATGCCGCTTGAGACAATAACGCTCATTTGTTCCGAAAAATCTCGTAATCAGGTGCACTTTTTTCTTAATATTTGCAGAAAATATAATGAATTAAACAACATCCGTTTTTACCTATTGCTGCAAAAAAATGCGAGCCAAAACATATAGACCTATCCTTTATAGATCGTGCAAATGACTTCAAATCTAAGGACTTTATTGATTTTCAAGGACTTGATTTTGAGAGCTTTGATAAACTTACCGATGCCTTTGTATTTCTACTCGGGCTTAGGATGTTTAAAAATACTGAAGAAGATATCATGATTGATATTACCGGTGGACAAAAGCCAACCAGCATTGTGGGGGCGGCAATAACATTCAACAAAAAAATAAAAGCACAGTATATACAAACAAGCGGTAAACATTGTGCCCTCAGTTATGATGTCATACTTGCTTCTTCACACACAGGAGGCTTCGGTCTTTGATAATAATTGATCTTGATACGTTTTATACAGAATCAGCCAAACTGTCAGCCCTGCCAACATACATCGAAAAAGCTCTAAAAGAGGCTGGCGAGGGAAACGAAATAACCCTTACAGGCAAAGCTCCTGTCTGGCTATATCTATCAGTCGCTCATGCTCTTCACGGCAAGGCAAAAAAACTGATATACCGGTCGCCTGTATCCGGCGATGTGGTGATATTTGACCACAATCCATTTTGAATATGAAAGAATTTACTATCAATCGCTTTTTACTTTCTTCCGCTTTCCAGCACGTCAAGGAAAACCATGGCTGTGCTGGTGTGGACGGCGTGACCATTGAGCGTTTTGAAGAAAACTTTGATCTGAATCTTGCAAGATTGCAGGATGAGTTGGAAAGACAAATCTACTTTCCCCTTCCTCTTATGAAGATACTGGTTGAAAAGAAAAATGGAGAGCCAAGGATATTGTGCATACCTACTGTCAGAGACAGAGTTGTCGAGACTGCTGTTTTGCAGATAATTGGACCTGTGTTGGAAAAGGAATTTGAGGATTGCAGCTTTGCCTACAGAAAAGGACGGTCGGTAAAACAGGCTGTTTATAAGATAACAGACTATTATGACAAAGGATATTGCTGGGTAGAAGAAGAACTTCTTATAGGATAGACATAAGGTAAATATTAAACCACGAAGAACACGAAGTGCACGAAGAATGGAATTTGATAAATTATCAAATAGAGTTATTGGATGTGCGTTAGAAGTGCATAGGCATTTAGGACCAGGCTTGCTTGAGTCAACTTATGAACAGTGTCTTGCCCATGAGTTAAAAATGTCAGGCATCCCCTTCAAATTGCAATATCCACTTCCTGTGGAATACAAAGGTATCAAACTTGATTGCGGTTATCGGATTGACATGTTAATTGATGATGCCATTATTGTTGAATTAAAGAGCTTGGATAAAATATTGCCAATCCATCAAGCGCAACTGCTAACGTATATGAAGCTTTCCAGTATATCAATCGGGTTGTTGATAAACTTCAATGTTAAACTTATTAAGACCGGAATCAAACGAATGGTTTTATAATTTCTTCGTGGTTTTCGTGTGCTTCGTGGTGAAAAAAAGCTGAAATAGAAAAATGGCAAATCTTTATCTGACAGAACAAAATTCCGTTCTCCGCAAAACCGGTGACCGACTGATTGTGCAAAAGCAGGATGAAATCCTTCTTGATGTGCAATGCCACAAGATAGACGCTGTTCTTATTTTTGGCAATGTCCAGTTCACCACTCAGGCTGTGCATGAACTTTTTGAGCATGGCATAGAGTTGGCCATTCTTTCGCGAAGAGGAAGACTCATAGGACAGATAACTTCTCCGGCCACGAAAAATATCACTCTGCGTGTCCAACAGTTTGAAAAGTACACTGATAATGAATTCAGGCTGAAGTTGTCTGTTGAAATTGTAACAGGAAAAATCAATAATGCGCTTAATGTTATCCGTCATTTTTCTTACAATCATCCTAAGAATGATCTTAAATCCGAGACCGCTGCTTTAAAAACATCACTCGAAAACGTTAAAGTAGCAAACCGGATTGACCAACTGTTGGGACTGGAAGGAGGAGCAGCCAAGACCTATTTTAATGCATTCGGCAAGATGATTCTTGGCGAGTTCAATTTTACAGGCAGGAAAAAACGTCCTCCCACTGATCCGGTTAATGCAATACTTTCTTTAAGCTACACAATGATCTTTAATGAAATATCATCACTTTTAGACGGGTTGGGCTTTGATCCCTATCTCGGTTATTTTCATAGCGTTGACTATGGGAGAGCATCTCTTGCCGCAGACCTTATTGAAGAATTTCGGGCGCCGATAGCTGACCGTTTTACACTCAATCTTATAAATAATCGAATTGTCGGGGAAGAAGATTTTTACACAAATCCCAAAGGCGCCGGGGTTTATCTGGAACGTGAAGCATTAAAGCGCTATTTTACAGAATACGAAACCATGCTCAATCATGAGTTTATCCACCCGAAAACAAAGGAAAATACCACTTTTAGAAAGTCTTTTCGCTTACAGGCAGAAAATCTGGCTTCAACCATTCAAAATGGCAGCCCATATATTCCATTTGCTCTGGAGATATAGCCCGAGTGTTTTATCTGGTCTCTTACGATATACCTGATGACAAACGGAGAACCAAACTTGCAAAAACCATCAAGGATTTTGGAGACAGGGTTCAATACAGCGTATTTGAATGTTTACTCGATAAAAGTCACCTTGACAAAATGACCGGCAGAATAGATAAAATTATCGTTGAAAAAGAAGACAGTGTACGCATCTATTGTCTTTGCGCAAACTGTGAAAGGGAAATCTGGGTAATCGGCATGGGAAAAGTGACTAAAAACGAAGATGTGTATATAATTTAGGTGGTTGTACGAAATTAAAAAAAGGCAAAAAAAAAGGGGGTGGTTACAGGAAATTTGTAATTATTTGTTATTGCTGATAAAAATTGTTGTTTACGATGGGAAATAAGGTGGTGAAGAGATGAAAAAAAGAGACGAAAAAGAGAGGTTACAGAAAAGGCTATTCTAAGTATCTGTATTTATTGTCTGGAAAAAGGCTGCCATCTGAAACTGAGACCTGATGAATAAGGGATTGAGCGGTTGTTATAATTAATCATAATAATCCTCCTTTAAATATCTGAAACTGAGACCTGATGAATAAGGGATTGAGCGCCTGCGGCGTAGGGACATAGGGATTAGAAGTGCAGGGATGTAGAGATATTGAAGAAAAAACGAAAGTTTTTGCGTTTAGGATTATTCGGCTATACTCTTGTTTTGCCGAAAACAACTGAATCTTAGGTACTCGGCAAACAAAACGGAGCTGTTCGGATGCCGGACTAATCGGTTTGCCTGCCGGACCTGCTTAGGAAGTGCCGGCACGATTGAGGGAGGATCATATGCCATTATCAATATTGGATCGACAAATTAATAAATTGGAAATGGAAAAGACGATTTTGGAAGAGTCAAAGGGACTATCTATTTCTGCCTTAAGAGAAATATTGGATTTCGTACGCTTTATAAAATCGAAACGTATGAATGAGGGCAGAATGGAGCCAATTGACAATGTGAAAAGGGAACTGAGTGAATTAGACAAAGCGTCTCTTACGCATTTAGAAGCTGAATTTAAGGACTATAAGGAACTATATCCTTATGAGTAATAGTTATGTTGCAGATACTGGTAGCGGGAAAAGAACAAACCAAAATGGTATCTTGCATATTGACACCAATCCGGTATAATAAAAAAGGGGGGTATGGTGATGACTTTACATGAAATCATAGCTGATATTCACGCTCTCAGTGAAGATTTGGAAG
>Ga0255390_1013_pt1 | contig 30498 bp, 29 predicted proteins | sample ANMaggSSYBR01H11_FD_182111 | JGI IMG/M metagenome (GOLD analysis project Ga0255390, IMG submission 182111) | Sediment cell enrichment communities from methane seep in Santa Monica Basin, California, United Staets - ANME aggregate JGI... | ecosystem: Environmental > Aquatic > Marine > Cold seeps >... | reverse complement strand
ATAAAAAGGCTCTGGCCTTCAACAATGGGGGTTTTAAAGATGAAAGAAAAATTGTTCAGCAAGATTTTAATTTTTGTGGTGATTTGGGTTGGGCTAACTTCTTCGTCATGGGCCGGCCAGGTAGTGACTGAAAGCTTAAAATCGTGGGCAAAACAGGCATTAGAGCAAGAACAGGCCCTCAAGACTATCAGCACGCCTGATACCGTGGCGGTACTTTATTTCAACAATAAGACAGGATGGTCAAAAATAGATCTCCTTCAGAAAGGCCTCACCCTGATGCTAATAACCGACCTTTCCAATGTAAAAAAGTTTAAAGTCGTAGAAAGGACGAGGGTCCAGGCCCTCGTAAAAGAATTAGGCTTAGGGGATCTTGGACTAGTTGAACCTGGAACTGTCCCCCGAGTGGGAAGATTGCTGGGAGCTGAGTACCTAATTGGAGGGGATATTCTCAAGCGTAAGATCAATGAATTTCAGCTAAAATCCGATCTCTTGAAGGTGTCTGCTAAAGAAATAGCCGGCCAATCCACATCTGAAGGTAAGCTTCTTGAAGAATTGTTTCAAATGGAAAAAGATCTTCTCTTTGAAATCATCAAACTGTTAAAAATCGAACTTTCAGTTAAGGAAAAGGAATTGTTGAAAAAACCGCTTTCAATCAGTATCGAGGCCCTCCTCAACTTTTTCAAAGGGATTTACAATAGTGATAGGGAAAATTATAGAGAAGCAGCCATTTTTTATGAAAAGGCATTAAAAGAAGATCCAGGCCTTGGGATAGCAAGAGATGCCTTGCAGGAGCTACAGGAACTGGGTTTAATACCAAAAAAGAAAAAACGTTTATTGTTAAGATCACTGAGAAATAGGACTTCATTAACAGATCAACTGACTTCTGAAGAGCCTATCAAGAGGGCAAGAACTCCCAAAAGACAAAGCTTGTATGATAGTGGCAAGGATGAAACGTCGGACTACCCCGACGAATATAATGGTACTACATTGGAATGAGGCTAAGGCAAGGTGACTATGTTGCAATAACGCATTTTGTCAATGATGTAAAATATTGAATACGGTTTTGAGGAAAGAACTTTCTGAGAAAATTACAGTGTAACCCAATTTGGAAAGGATAGAAGCTATGAAAAAACTCATAATAGCCATATCTATTGTCTTTATTTTTTTTAGCAGTGGCATTAGTCACGCAGTCGATTTAAAGATCCAAACCGGTACCAACTTTGACTGGTGGGAAAGTGACAAAGACGACCAGGGTTACCAAATTTACGTCCCTGTACAGATCGAGACTGAATATAAGGATTTCTCCTTTCTGATACAGACTGCATTTACACACACAAACTCTGACCTGACAGGGATAAAAGATCATTCCTTGTCTTGTGTTGTCGATACAAAAGTCAACTTTTCTTACGAAATACTGGATAAATTCCCTGTCGACATACTCCTTGGTGTCGATTTTAACATACCAACAGGCCGAACTGATTTGGATAATGATGATCTAATGCTTTTTATGAACCCTGATCTGGTTTCAATAACCAGTCTTGGAGAAGGTTATAACATTAACCCGACCCTTACCATGGCTAAAGAATGGGAAAACTGGGCAGCCGGCGTCGGTTTGGGATACTTATGGCGAGGCAAATATGATTTCAGCGAAGAGACAAGGGATTATAATCCAGGTAATCTTTTTAATCTCACTGGAGAGGTTGCCTATACTTTTTTACCAGACTGGCAAGCCAGGCTTTTTGGTGAGTACGTCTATTTTGACAAAGACGAGGTGCGTAACGTGGACTTTTACCAGGAAGGTGAGTTTCTGCTCATAGGCCTCGGATTTAATCACTATCGAACAAAATGGGATGCAGCCTTTATCGTTAAAGGCATATTCAGGGGCAAGAGTAAATTCCAGGAAGGGGCCTCGGCCCAGGGCCTTCGCACGGAAGATAGAAACAGCTCCGGTGATGAATGGTCCACCCACCTTTCCTGTAATTATTACTTAAATAAGAAGACAACTTTAAAGTCTCTAATTCAGTTTCTCCGGGTTAACGAGAACGATTATTCTTCTGATTCTTCTTTGTTTATCGGGAAAAAACAAATGGCTTCTCTCGCATTCGGGATAACCAGAATCTTTAGTCCGCGCCTTGAAGGCGAGTTAAATTTAAAAGGTCGTATTTTGGACGATGAAAAGAACTGGTATTATGATGACCGCACTTACAAAGGTTTTTCCATAGGTATTAAGTTGAAAGGTAAATTTTAAAACAGTTGCGCTGCCGTCTCTTTTGCTGCGTCCATCCATCCGGGCAGGTCGGTAGATGAAACGGTTTTTTGAGCAGCTTTTCTAATTCTGCCGGTTTCCACTTCCACCAACCGCAGATCAAGGCGCATTTGTTCTTCAATGACCTGATAACCCCCGAATACCATCAGTTGAGCCCCCACCAGCTTGCCTATCCTTAATCGGGTGGTTTCATCCACCAGTGATGTTGTTCCCAGATTCAGCTCTTCGAGAACAAGGAGTAAACGTTCCCTTGCAACGACTGTATAGATATCTGTTTCCTTGAATGTTTCAATAACTTTGGTCGAGAGAAGTTCTCCTATGTCAGGTCGGACAACGTCTGAAGGACTCAGGTCCTCTAAATCCCAAATGGCAACGGTGACAACTCTTTTATACAAGCCTGATTCGGTTGCACAGGCAGCAATAAAAACTATGAATATGACAAAAACGCACACAAAACTTTTGTCGAACAAAATTGTTTCCTCCCAGTAAAAAGCTCCAAATTAGTTAGCTATGTGAAGATTTGTGAAAAAGCCGTTAGCCATTAGCGGTTAGCTCTTAGCTAAAGGCTAACTGCTAAAAAAAACTTCGATTTGAGAATAGCATCCAACTGACTGTAATTTCAGGTATTTTGAGGTTTTCATTCAGGCACTAACTATGTCTTCAATTTTTTCCCTTACCTTGTCATCACTTTTAAGCGGCCTTTCCTGTTTGAGAATGCGGGCATAACACAGATCCGGCTCAACTCGTACTATCTCAATCTGTGCAATGGATTTTGGCGAACTGCGGAGCAGCTTTCCCTTATATTTGATAGGCTTTTGTTCTTCCAAAACTTCAAATTTGGTGCCCAAAACCACCCCCTGTTTTGAACCGAGATTAATCATAACCTGGTCTTCAGTTGCCTGAACCACATATCCTTGCAACGGGTATTTTAGTATAATCGTCTTGAGGATCTCTCGATTAAGCTGGTTCAATTCTTTTTTTAAAGATGCCCCTGAACTCAACTGTTTGGTGACAACCTTAGGGATTGCCGAGGTTTCAGTATCTATAAGTCTCAGGCTAAGAAGAGTACTATCGGGTAGATAATAAAGAGATCCTGTACCGATGACTTTCGCTGCCAGTACTTTACCAAGCTTCAAGGCTCTTTCCGGATCTGCCAAATCCGAGGAGCCAAGATTCAATTCTTCCAAAAGCCGTTCTATAATGACCCGTTCGACTACCTGTAACCTGCCGGAGGCATTGAGCTGGTCGGCAAGCCGTGTGGTTATGACAGTAGAAAAACCATCTCTTTCCGCCAAACCACCCCTTTCCTGAAAATCGACAAATGACAAAATCATTGGCCGTGATGTCCAGGTGTCTTCGGTCTTATGCCAAAATTTTTTCTGACTGCGGTATCGGGCTGCCAATTCCTTGACCAATTTATCTATTCGTTTTTTTTGCGCAGTGTTTTTTTGGAGGGCAAGCATCTGCTGGGCCTTGTCAGCCAACACAGCAGCAAAGGTATCTTTTTTGTCAAGAATCAAGGCTTGGCGGTAAGCTTCTAAGGCTTTGTCCCATTTCCCCTGTTTTTCATACGTAACCCCCCTATTTGACATCGCTTCAATGTAATAAGGATCTATATCAACAGCTTGATCATAAAGCTCTCGAGCTTTTTGGTACTTTCCTAAGCTGGCATGAAACCGACCGTATTGATTATACGCTACAGCTTTCTGGTATGGCTCGGCCGACTTTTTTTGAACTGCCTTTCGGTATTCTGCCTCGGCTTCTTTTTTCTTGCCTTGACCATAAAAAATATCTCCTTTGAGTACATGGACGTAAGCTCTGTCAGGGGCTTTTTGCTCTACCTCTCTCGCTAATCCAAAGGTTTTTTCGACTTGTCCTTTTTTTGCATAAACAGCAGTTAGTCCTTCCTTCCCCAATACTTCTCCTTTCCCCTTTATTTTGGATAGATCACTGAAGATTTGCTCAGCTTCGCTCAGGTTTCCTTCTTGCAAAGCCGCATACCCTTTGATTGTTTTGGCTTTCAGGTTTTGGGGATTTTTATTTTCAATATTTTGGATGATGGCTTTTGCCAACATTATTTGATTTCGCTGTAATTCCCTTTCAGCCAGCCTCAATAGCATGACTTCGGTGGTCTTTCCTCCTCCCTGGAAATAGTCGAGCACCTTAACCTTAGGGCCAATAATGCATACGGTTGGAAGAATCAACCGGACCTGATAAATCTCGCTTACATGAGTTTTGTCTATAAGGATTGGGAAAGACAGGTTGGTCATGTTCACAAAGTTGTCCACTTTTTCCTTAGATGAACGAGTAATACCCCATACGATAAAATCAGCATCTTTGTATTGCTTAGCCAGTTTATTGAGACTCAACAATCCTTGCTGACTCGGCCTTGATTCCACGTCAAAAAAATAGAGTATGATCATAGGATGATCTTTCATTTGGGATAAATCATAGGTTTTGCCCTTAAAGTCTTTCAAGGAGAAGATAGGAGCTATTTGGCCGGAGGCTATCTGAGCATGGCAGAAACCTGTCCCAACCATTATTACCGCCATCAATATTACAACCGAAATAGCCAATTTTGAAACAAGTCTCATTGTCAATCCTCCATATGTTTAGAGTTTTTCTATTGTCACGGCTGTACATCTTTTATAAATGCCATTAGCGTTTCAAAGGGGATGAGGAACCCGACCGTTTCTGTGTTACGGTACCTCCCCTTTACAACGCCGACCAGACGCCCGTTGTTATCAAAAACAGGACTACCGCTGCTTCCGTGATAAACCGGCATGTTCACCTGCCACAATACCTGGTCCCCCACTCGTCGGGGTGCACCGTCAATAATTCCGGGATAAATAGTTTTTGACAATACCGAGGGACATACCGCTGCATAAAGCCTTTCTCCCATTTGCAACATATTTCTACCTTTTGTCAACTGTACAGCGTTTTCCAGTCTAACTCCTACATCAATTAATGTGAGGTCCATATGATGATCAATTTTGACCACACGCCCTGGCAGCTCTTTACGATTAGACAAAACAACGGTTATGGTCTGAAGCAGTTTTAAATCATGGGCTGTACAGATAATCAGGCCACTTTCATGGATAATAAAGCCTGAAAACTGAATATCCCTGCCGTCGGTATCTGCATAAATGCATACCACAGTATCGATTTGCTGCAAAACCGCGTCAGGGAAAGGCTGATGGGAAGGTTTAATTTTTGTTTCAGCAGAAGGTTCCTTGATATAGCCTGAAATATGCCTCCAAAGGAATTCGGCCCGCCTGTTGTCAATCTGACCGTTGACTGTGCACCTGGCATTTATCCAGGATGCCAGTGAAGAGTGGTGCCATAAGACTATCCGCCACTCTTCATGTTCTTTCTCGGCACATATCTCAAGCTCTCCTTTTTCAATCGGCCCCAACAAGATCTGAAAGTTGCTTTGTCGTAACCAGTCTACAACAACATCTTGAAGTTCGATAATCGGCAGGTCGTATAATCTGCTTTCTCCCCGCGCTGCGGCAAAAACAGGAAAACAAAACCACAGGCATGAAATAAAAAAGACCAGCACAATTTTTATCTGTTTATAAATCATTCTTTCATGATGAGAACAATAGGATGCTTATAAATGGTCACCCTTAATTATTATCTATTGCCAACATTATAAAATTTATTTATAGCTTGACTTGATAAAGATTACAAGATTAAAGGCATACTCCAAATGATCAGCGTAGAAAATATCACAAAAAGCTTCGGCAACCGAGTACTCTTTGATGGAATCAGTTTTAAGATAAATCCTCGTGAAAGGATTGGGCTTGTTGGAAGGAATGGGCACGGTAAAACAACTCTATTCAGGCTCATGGCCGGTGAAGAATCAATGGACAATGGGGCTATTGTCATACCCCGGAATTACAGGATTAGTTATGTTCGCCAGCATATAGAATTTACAGAAAAAACCGTGCTCAGAGAAGGGATGAGGGGCCTTCCGGAATCGGAACGTGATCATAGCTGGAAAGTTGAGAAAATCCTTACAGGTCTGGGTTTCTCTCAAGCCGACATGGAAAAAGACCCGCTGGAGTTTTCAGGCGGATACCAGGTTCGCCTGAATCTTGCAAAAGTGCTTGTATCTGAGCCGGACCTGCTTCTGCTCGACGAGCCTACCAATTATCTTGACATTACATCCATACGCTGGGTTGAGCGCTTTCTGCTTAACTGGCCGCATGAAGTAATGCTCATCACGCATAATAGAAGCTTCATGGACAAGATCATCACCCATACGGTCGGCATCCACCGCAGGAAGGTACGCAAAATCGCAGGAAATACAGGAAAGTATTATGCCCAGCTCGCCCAGGATGAGGAGATATACGAAAAAACCCGCTCAAACGACGAGCGACGCAGGAAAGAAGTTGAGCAGTTCATATCAAGGTTCAGAGCCAAGGCGAGACTTGCAAACATGGTCCAGTCCAGGATTAAAACCCTTAAGAAAACAGAAAAGCTGAAAAAACTTGAGCAAATCAAGTCTCTTGATTTTTCCTTTAGAAGCAGCCCGTTTTCGGGAAAACATGTGATGACAGCCAAAGATGTGTCCTTTTCATACCAGCCTGACAAACCGCTTATAAGGAATTTTAACATTTCCATCGGATCTGGTGAACGGATCTGTATTGTGGGTAAAAACGGAAAAGGCAAAACAACTCTGCTTAAACTTCTTGCAGGAGCCATTACCCCTCAACAGGGTGAGGTTACATACAACCCCCGGATCACAAAAGGAGTTTTTGAGCAAACCAACATCAGAAGCCTGGTTGACGCAAGAACCGTGGAAGACGAAATGCTGAGTTCACATTCTGATGTTGACAGGCAGTCGGCCCGCAATATCTGCGGCGCCATGATGTTTGAAGGCGATGATGCTTTAAAGAAAATCAGTGTCCTTTCAGGGGGTGAAAAAAGCAGAGTGATGCTGGGCAAACTTCTTGTAACACCGGTAAACCTTCTGCTTCTTGATGAACCGACCAACCACCTGGATATGGAATCATGCGATGCGCTGCTGGCTGCAATCGACAGCTTTGACGGTGTTGTGATCATGGTTACCCACAACGAGATGTTTCTGCATGCCCTTGCCCAGCGCCTGATTGTTTTCCAAAATGACCGGGTTGAAGTATTTTCCGGGAGTTATGGAGATTTTCTTGAAAAAGTCGGCTGGAAACATGAAGGTCCTGTGCAGAAGCCCGAAGGAGAAAAAACTGTTTTAAAATTGACAAAAAAGGAACTCAGGCAAAGACGCTCGGAAATAATCACAGAAAAGGGGAAAGTTCTCAAGCCGATCGAGCAAAGCATAGCAAAGGCGGAAAATGATATAGAAAGATTTGAAGATGAACTTTCAGAGCTTAACCAGGCTATGCAGAAAGCATCTCAGAACCAGGACGGTAAAAAAATTGTCGAGTTTTCCCGGTCCATTCACAAACGCCAGTCTGAAATAGACCACATTTTTGACGAGCTGGAAAAGCTTACAGGCTTTCTTGAAGAAAAGCGGGCTAAGTTCGAAAAAAAACTGGAAGAGATTGAAAAGTAAATTAGTCCAAAATCTCCCTTATTTTCTTAGACAACACTTCTATAGTACAGGGTTTCTGTATAAAACCGTCGCAGCCTCGTGCCAATATTTTCTTCGCTTCTCCGTCAAGACTGTAGCCACTTGAAAGCAAGACTTTTACACGCGGATTGATTTCCTTCATCCGGTCATAGGCCTCACCGCCACCCATATTCGGCATAACCATATCCATAAGGACTATGTCAATCTTGTCCCATTTTTTCTTATAAACCTCGACAGCTTCTTTTCCATTTCCGGCTGTAAGCACCTCATAGCCTAATGTCTCCACCATCTCTTTTTCTACCTCCAAAACAATGTCTTCATCGTCTACCAGAAGGACTGTTCCGGTTGTCCTGGTGATTTCATCTGCAGTTCTGAGAACTTTCCGGACTTTTTCCACCGATGCAGGGAGATAAATACTGAAAGTGCTTCCATACCCCCTCTTGGATTCCACGTCAATATATCCGCCATGGCCGCTTATGATACCGTAAGCAGAAGCCAGGCCAAGACCAGTGCCCATGCCCATGTGCTTGGTTGTAAAAAAGGGATCAAAGATGAACTCCTTAGTGCTTTTATCCATGCCGACACCCGTATCGGTAATTGTCAGCAAAACATAGTTACCCGGCTTTGGATCGTATTCATTACTCTTTATGTCTTTATGGGTCACGTTTGTGGTCTTCAAAAAGAGATCCCCGCTATCTATCATCGCCTCGGCAGCATTCAGATACAGATCAAACAGGATCTGTTTAAGCTGGGCCTCGTCCGCCTCTATGGCAAATAACCCCTCAGCAAGCTCTTTATGAATCGTAACCCCCATTTTGGTTCTACCCAAAATCTCTGAGGTTTCTTCCACCACCCGGTTAAGGTCAAACCTCTTTACATCATACCTTCCCTTCCTGGCATAACCAAGAAGCTGAGCTGTGAGTTTCGAGGCGCTTCGAACCTGCTCCTCAATGCTCATTAGCTTTTTATAATGTGAATCCGAGGGAACGGTCTTCAAAAGCATCAAAGAAATATTTCCCTGAATTGCCATAAGGATATTGTTAAAGCTATGAGCGATTCCGCCTGCAAGTTGTCCGAGTACTTCCATCTTCCGAGCCTGCTGCAATCGTTTTTCAAGCTTTGCTTTCTGTTGTTCAAATATTCTGCGTTCAGTGATATCCCTTATGATTCCGACTGTACCCTCATACTTTTTGTCATGGATATCTGCGTCAATACCATCTGGGCCGGACAAAGATGTTTTTATCTCTCCATCATTGACAGGCGCCGCATAGACATATTTCTGCTTTTCTATGTCCCGTATGTCGCCCACAGTTCCAAGAAAAGCCTTATCCTTACTGCTGACCGCTTTGTCGTATTGGCCGCACGCCATCACTTCTACATACACTGTTTTTAAACTTTTCACATTCTTCGAATCTTCTTCTCGTTCCCAGCCCTTTTGTATTAATCTAACAATAAGGTGTTTTGTTCCTCTTTTTTCGGTCCTTCTCTCATCAAAAAGTTTTGGTGCGTTCTTATCTCCGGTTTTTGATCCCTTATATTTTTTTAAAACAGTGGAACGGCTCACAGATGCAATATCATCAGGATGAATTATCTCACTAAAATGTTTCCCTATCAATTCTTCAGGCAAATAGCCCATAGACTTGATGGTACCGTTTATATAAATAAAATAGCCATCGCTATCTAATTTGTAAACAATATCGGGTAGCACATCGAGCATATCAGCGGATTGCTTCAATTGTTGTTTAACTTTCACAAAATCATTAATAAGCTCTTTTTTTGTCTTGTCTTCATTTTTCATTTTAAGTGCTCCCTTTACGTGTTCTAAAAAAAATTCATGGAAACTGAGGCTTGGGGCAAAGTACGGATTCCGTTATAATTCTTCATACTTGGTTACGGTTAATATACAGAACTTATTTTTATAGTCAAACATAGAATTAACGAAAGATAAATAAAAAAAGGAACATTAATCAGCTATTTTTATCCTTCAGCAAAGCATCGAGACCAGCGAACGGCCTGTGGGTAGAAGGTGGCTCTTGCTCGCCACCCGGCGTCACCTCGCCATACCATTCCGCTACCTGGTCCCGCGAGTGTTCATTGTCGTGACAGTATAGGCACAGCAACTCCCAGTTGCTGCCGTCAGGCGGATTGTTATCGTGGTTGTGATCTTTGTGATGGACTGTGAGTTCTCGAACTCTCTTGCCTGTAAATTCGCGCCCGCATCGCGCACAGATCCACGGGAAAAGCTTTAGCGCTCGTTCCCTATAGGTTTTCTCCCGAAGCTCCCGGTCACGCCGAGCCTCGGCAATGATCTGATCCGGCCTATCGGTCTTCTTCTGTGACATGTACGCACCCTGAAACCTTTGCAAAACGCTTAATTTAGGTAGAAATATGAATACAAAGAAGCAATCCCTTTTTTAGATATACTGTTGCGGTATCATCAATCAATACATTGCTGATTCCTCGAGTGGCACCGAATTTTAATACATCATCTTTTAGAGGATATTCCAGACCCCGCAGGGTAACGCCGTAAGCATCCTGACCAAGAGGGACTATCGAAAGTATGTCTCCTTTTTTTCCCTTAAAGGTGAGTTCGCCTTTCCCCCTTAACAAAATAATCTCCTGATGCCCATCAATTAACCGAATTGTAACTTTGGAAAACTCTGGTGACGCTGAAAGTAACAAATTGGCTATTGTCATATCCCAGCGCGCACCCAGTGCTCCCAACACAAGAATTTCATCAAAGCCAAGATCGAGAGCTTTGCGTAGAGCCAGCTCAAGGTCGGTCTGATCTTTGTTGATTGGATAGCTTATGATTTCCGTTCCCGATGTTTGAAAAGACTTTAAATAATCAGGATCCAAAGAGTCCAGATCTCCTATAACTATAGAAGGTTTTATACCCAGCGCCCGGCAGTGAGTCATACCGCCATCAGCGGCAATTATCAAATCATCAGGAAGTATGATATTGTGAATATCCTGTAGATTATTCAAAACTCCATTTGCAAATATTACAGCCCGCAAAACAATCCCTCAGCCTAATCCTTTAAAAATATTTGATGATATTCTTCTTCTTTAAGGTGTTTTTTCAAAATTCCAAGAATATAATCCAGCATTCCACTGATATCATCATCGCTCAGCCTTTTAACCAGAATCCGCATCATCTCATCATCTGTAAACTTCTGAAGATATGCGATCAACGATTTCTCATCAGTTTCACGGTCCAGCCCAAATACTATATTTTCTTCATCATAATTATTTACAAAATTATGTGTGTGTTTCGACATAAACAGCCCCATTTATCAGAAATTTACAAACGCAAAAAGCAAGTTGTCAACAACCTGAGGCAGCGGGCACTTAAATTTAAAACGGCTGACTGTTTGAGCGTATTAGTGAGCTTTAAGAAAAAAGAGACGCTTTTGTATATCCTTGTTAAGGATATGAATTCAAGTCATAAGGATCAATTTTCTTGAACGATATGAATACTCTTTTTCTTTAGGCTCACTTATGCGCGAGTTTCAGACGTTCTTAAATTTAAGTGCCCGCTGCCTCAGGTTAATTTCTGATATCACAATTTCTCAAGCAGCTCACAAAACAGCCTTACCCCAAAGCCGGTACCCCCAACCCCGCAGTATGCATTTCCCTTTTTCATATAAGAAGGGCCTGCTATATCGATATGAGCCCATCTTGTATCTCCGACAAACTCTGACAAAAATAAAGCTGCTGTGATTGCACCGCCCCATCGTGAACCGGCAATGTTTTTAAGATCAGCAAAATCACTTTTAAGATCTTCTTTGTAATCACCAGGCAAAGGCATATGCCAGCAACGCTCATGGGTCTTTTCACCTGAGCTGATAATAGACTGAGCTAATTCATCATCAGAAGAAAATACTCCCGCTATCTTCTCTCCAAGTGCAACCACACATGCCCCTGTCAATGTGGCAATATCTATGAGAGTCTCGGGTTTATATTCCTTAATCACATAAGAAATAGCATCAATCAATATAAGTCTGCCTTCAGCGTCTGTATTTAATATCTCCACGGTTTTGCCCGAATAACTTTTTACTATGTCTCCCGGACGCGAAGCATTACCTGAAGGCATATTTTCAACAACAGGAATAATTCCAATTACTTTAGTTTTAGGCTTGAGCTTAGCCAAGGCAATAAGGGTTGCCGCCACTGCAGCAGCTCCTGACATATCGCTCTTCATTTCCTCAAGACCTCCTGTTGGTTTTAAATTTATACCCCCGGAATCAAATGTTACACCTTTACCGACAAGAGCAACCGTCTTTTTTGCACCCTTTGGATTATATTCAAGAACAATCATTCTCGGCTTGCTATCACTGCCTGCAGCAACCGCCAGCATTGCTCCGAACTTCTTCCTTTCCAGTTCTTTTTCATCAAATATTTTTACTTTCAAATTTTCTTTTTTAGCAGTATCAGCAATTATTTTTGTAAATTGTTCGGGTTTTTTATCGTTAGAAGGTGTATTAATCAGATCCCTGGCGAAAATAGTACCTTCGCAAATAGTGGTGACGCTCTTCAATATTTTGCCGGAACTTTCAGCCACATCGGGTTTCACCAGAAAAGAGATCTTCTTAAGCGAACTATGTTTTTTTTCATCCTTATATTTATCAAAAAGATGATTACCAAGGTAAGCTCCTTCAATTATAGCCTCAAGAGATAACGGCATTTCCATTTTGATTTTCTTTGCCGAAGGGCAAGCAATCAGCGCTTCAGTGAGCTTTATATTAATACATTTTTTTACTGCTTTACCTGCAAAAGCGCGCAAAGATTCTGCATTTAATTTTTCCAGCTTGCCAAGCCCCATAAAAATCACTCTGTCCGCTTTAATCTCCGGCGGAGTGTAAAAAATAACTTCCTCGCCCTTGTCCCCCTTGAACTCCTTGAGCTTTTTCGCTTTTGTAATCAGCGAAGATACTATTTTGTCATCATGTATATCTCTGTCCTCACAGACAGGTATAATTAGAGTTTCAGTTTTTACTTTCTTCAGGTCAATTGATTTTAATGATAGCACGTTTCACTTCTCCTTTTAATTTGATGCAAGTTTTTTCAGATATGATATTTTTTCCCACGAAAAGTCTTCAAACCAGCAGGGAAATATCGCATTATTCGTAAACACAGGGTCGGCTTCAAGATCATAACTGGAAGAAGCAACAGCCCTGTCCCATAAAGCAGTATGAGGGACCGGGGAATAATGTGCAAGCACGGGCGTTATACCATTTCTTTTTACCTCTCTTATAGATTCTTCTACCGAACTTATTGTCTGCCCCGGCAGGCCTGTCAGCAGATACGCTCCCACCTGATTCTTTTGAAAACCAGCTTTATTCAGGCAGGCAACAGCTTGTTTAAATTCATTTGCTTTCACTTTGCTGTCAAGTTCTTTTCTATTTTCAAATGTAGCTGTTTCCAGACCAAGTCGAATGGTTTTGAAACCAGCCCTGAACATCAAGCCGGCTGTCTTATCTGAAATCTCACGAATATGAACCGCATTTGGCGTATGAAAGCGGACATTAAGATTCTCTTTAATCAAACCTTCAAATAATACAACAGCGTGTCTTTCCGCATCAACAAGAAGAGCATCATCATAAAATACAAAATCTTTTACACCATATTTAAAATGCCAGTGCTTTATCTCTTCAATAAGAGAAAGCGGACTGCGCAGCATTCTTTTTGGATTTAAAAAATGCGAAGCGCAATACGAACAGGAAAACGGGCATCCCTTAGATGTAAGAACAGGAATATACGAAATTTTTCTTTGCAGGTCAAATGCAGGATAAGGAAAGGTGTCAAGATCATCCGGATCAAACTTCGGACTCACAGAAAAACTTGTATAATTCTCCGCAAGCTTTAAGATATATTTCTCGCCGGGACCGGCCGGAACAATGTCTGCGCCTGAATGCGATACAGCATGCTCATTACAAAGGTCGGCATATATACCGCCAAGAATAACGATAATATCTGAATAAGTTTCTTTTATAATTCTTATGGTTTCCTTTACGCCGGGATACCAGTAAGTCATAAAAGAAGTGACAAGGACAAGGTCTGGTTTTGGTAAGAGCTCAAGTTCCTCCCTGAACCATTCAGGCTTAATGCCGTATCTGGAAAAATTCCGGGGAATATGTTCAAGACCTTTGGGTTTTGGAATCGCTGTTTTTAAAAATGGGCCCCTTCCGTTTCTTGTATAGGGGTCGATGTGAGGTGCTTTTGGATGAAATCGATCAAGGCAGTCTATGTATGTTATTGAAAATCCATGCTGCCTGAGTATTGATGCAAGGCTGAGAAGCCCAAGAGGTTTAGCCCAGAAATCGTATGCCGCAAAATCATGAATCCAGGGATTTACCAAAAGAATATTTGGAGTATCGTATTTCACTTAGGTGAAAAATTAATCCTCAGGATGTTGGGAAGTATTTCATTGATGTTTTCTTCAATTCCCTGCGGCTGAAAAGAAGCTTGTATGTATCCACGGAAGCTGCTTCAGACATTTTACGGGCTGTTTCACGACATGATTCTTCATCTATGGCATGAATCATGGTATATAAATTATAAGGCCATTCATCAGAGGGATTGCGTCTGTAACAATGTGAGACTTCTTTAAAAGAAGCCATCTTTTCGCCCACCTCATCAATGCGGTCTTCGTCAACCCTCCATGCAGTCATTGCGTTAGCTTTAAACCCTGACTTCTGGTGCCGGATTGTTACGCCAAAACGTCTTATTACGCCTCTTTTGCAAAGATCTTTTAAAGTATCCAGAAGGACTTCTTCGGGAATCCCCAGCTTCTCTGCGATTTCAAGATATGGGCGCTGAGTAATGGCAATATCTCCCTGTATTAATGAAACTATCTTTTTTTCAAGTTCAGTGAGCATAAAACAATATAAAAAATTATATTAAAAAAATCAAGGTTTTTTTGCCCAAAGGTGTAGTATGAATCGTAAATTTTACTACAATGAATTACACCCATGTGATGAATAAAGGAGGCTGGGTGGTGCGCAGCCCTCTGGAGGAAATATAAAACAGTACAAACTGTTCCCTGGTATGTCCAAGAAAAGAGATTATACCTCGAAAGGCCACAAATTGCGGTTTTTCGCTGGCCATAAACACCAATAACTACGTTGCTCAGGCTTGCAATAGCCTGCTATTACGCGTCTTCGCGCCTTGCTCTTGATGCTCATTGCTCACCGAAAAAAACGCAATTTGCAACCTTCCGAGGTATAACGAATTTTTGACTCAGTTTTCCTATATTGTCATTTCCAATTGAGTTTTTGCCTTTTAGTAAGCACAATACGCCTGCCATGACCTCTTTCTTGTTTTGAGGACTTTGACGTTTTCCTGTTCCTCACTTTCTCTTTGTTGACAATGGGGCGTTATCGTGCCATTAATAAAAACGTTTGAATCTTTCTGGCTGCCAACAGAAACCAAGTAGTGGGAACTTCGGGTGGAAAAATGCGAAAGAAACGATCCATGAACAAATGCCATTTAGATGTAATCGTTGCAATTTTGACCTCATTTCTTCTTTGTGCGTGTGGAGGACCCCGTCCGCCATTAGAGAAGATCAGGACTTCGCTAAAAGACATACCCACGTATTCAATAGTTCTCGACGACATGAAGGAGGAAGGCAACTTATTCAAGACTCATTACCATAAGTACAGTATAATCCTGGAAGATAAGGCCACAAAAACTGATTGGCTGGAAGTGCCTGAAAACTATTTTAAGCAGAATGCCTCTTTTCTGGGTATGACTATCTGGGCCAAGAAAGATGGAAAAGAGAGTAAGGGCATCGGGCCGCCTGGTTATGAGTATGTCGGCGATATGCGGTACGGACAATGGAACACGAATTCATCCGGCCGGTCGTTCTGGGCATTTTACGGGCAATACCACTTCATCTCCGCTCTGTTGGGCCATGGTCCGATTTACCGTAACCATTACGCCAGTTATACCAGATCCCGCACGCAAAATCGGCCTTATTACGGGTCCAATAATGAATACGGCACCAATGGGTCTCTGACTAAAAAACAGAAGCCAAATTTCTACTCTCGGCGAATGACCAAAATGAAGGCTAAGCAGGCTTCTTTTTCAGACAGGGTCAATCAACGTGTCGGTCGGACCCGAACAAGCACCCGCGGTCGGAGCGGCAACTGGGGGAAATAGTCTATGAAACTTGATACAATAATTACCGGCCTGATCCTGATTGCCGCTTTTTATGTTCTGTTATTTATCGGCAAAATAATCAACGATCTGCTGCATCAGGAATACAAACTCAACTTTGAGTTGGTCGAAAAGGACAACGCTGCGCTGGCCCTTGCCATGGCAGGTTACTACTTTGGCCTGGTGCTGGCCATTGGTGGAACTCTGGTCGGACCTGGTATCAGCATTATTGATGATCTTATGGATCTGTGCATCTACGGTCTTTTAAGCATCATCCTTGTCAACGCATCCTGGTATATTTGCGACAAACTGCTCCTGTTTAAATTTAAGATCAGTGAAGAGCTGATCAGAGATCACAACCAGGGCACAGGCGCGGTTTCGGCAGGGATGAGTATTGCTTCGGGTTTCATTATTTTCGGATCGGTACAGGGCAAGGGAGGGAGTATCTGGACTGTAATCGTTTTCTGGGCTATTGGCCAAATCATCTTAATCCTGGCCGGATTGATCTACAATCTTATAACCCCGTACAACATCCATGACGAGATCGAGAAAGATAATGTGGCCGCTGGCGTGAGTTTTGCAGGTGCCCTGGTCGCCATCGGAGTCATTGTTGGCCTGGCCGCAGAGAGCGACTTTGAATCCTGGGCAACAAACTTGCCTGACTATCTCGGATATGCCGCTCTGGGTCTTGCATTGCTTCCCCTGGTTCGTCTGCTCACAGACAAAGTCCTTCTGCCCACAGTCAATCTCACCGATGAAATCGCCAGCCAGGAAAAACCCAACGTGGGCGCTGCGTATATTGAGGCATTTTCTTACGTGGCCGCGGCTTTTATTATCTACTGGTGCATATAGGGATAGGAAAGTGCTTTTTTCCCATGCCATAGGACAAGATGTTCCGCATAAGCCTTGTGTTAAAAATAGCGATCTTTGCCACTGGTTGCGCGGGTATTGTAGCCGAGTTTGTCCTATCCACCCTGGCCACCTACCTTATCGGCAATGCTGTTTTTCAATGGACAATAGTTATGTCGTTGATGCTATTTGCCATGGGGATGGGCAGCCGGCTGAGCAAGCTCTTTACGCACAGGCTGTTAGACACATTTATCCTTGTTGAATTCAGTCTTTCCATACTTTGTTCCTCTTCGGCAGTCCTCGCTTATGGCCTGGCCGCATACACCGCTCACATTAACATCATCATCTATCTTGTGGCCATGGTCATCGGCGCCTTGATAGGGTTTGAAATCCCACTTGTTATGAGGCTTAACGATGCCCACGAGGAACTGAGAACCAACATTGCCGCTGTGATGGAGAAAGATTACTATGGCTCGCTTCTTGGAGGCTTGTTTTTCGCTTTTTTTGCGTTGCCCTATCTTGGTTTGACTTATACTCCCATCATCCTGGGCGCCATTAACTTTCTGGTGGCCTCACTCCTTTTGTGGTCATTTTTCCATCTTATTCAAAGGAAAAAGATGGTAGTGTCAGCGTTTGCCGCCAGTTGTTTATTCCTGATTTTTTTGGCTGTCCTTGCCAAACCGATCATCATGTACAGCGAGCAGCGTCAATACAAAGATAAAATTATCTACGCGCAGCAGACTCCGTACCAAAAAATCGTGATAACCCAATGGAAGGAATATTACTGGCTATTTATTAACGGCCAGGAGCAATTTTCCAGCTTTGACGAAGAAAAATACCACGAGCCATTGGTCCACCCGGCCATGAAGCTTTCAGCCAATCGGGATAAGATCCTCATCCTGGGGGGTGGTGACGGACTGGCTCTGCGGGAAGTCTTGAAATACTCAGACGTAAAATCGGTTACCCTGGTGGACTTAGACCCGGCCATGACCGATCTGGCTGCCAAACATCCTGCGCTGGTCGATATCAACAATGCCTCAATGAATGACCCGCGTCTAAAGGTAGTCAACCAGGACGCCGGTTCCTTCCTTAAAAAAGATGACCACTATTACGGAGCTGTTATCATTGACCTGCCGGATCCTGACACGATTGAACTGATGCACCTCTATTGTGTAAATTTTTATCGATTGGTGGCCAAACATCTTAGACCCGGCGGGGTCATGGTTACCCAGGCAACCAGTCCATATTTTTCCAGGCAGGCATTCTTGTGCATCATAAAGACAATCAAAGAAGCAGGGTTTACCTGTCTGGCCTATCATAATCAGATTCCAACCATGGGTGAGTGGGGCTGGGTTTTAGGAGTGAAGGACGCGGCAATGGATGAACAAATTCTGAAACAAAGAGTCCTGGCCGCAGATTTTAACGGCCTTAAAACCCGTTTTCTCAACAACGACGCTATGGTTTCAATGGTCCATTTCGGCAAAGGGGTAATTGAGCAGAATCAAATGGATAAGATCAAAGTCAATACCCAATTAAATCCGGTACTCCAAGGTTACTACCAGGCTAACACCTGGGACATGTATTAGCTATTACCCTGGCAAGATGTTGGTGAATTGATATTCTTCTACCGCTTCGCCTATTGTGGCTTCAAATTCCTCTTCGCCCCACTGTTCAATACTGAGATATGACCGTCCTTCATCATCCTGGTAACTCCACTGGAGCACTTCCCTGCCCTGTCCCTGGCCGTCCTTATAAAAGCGCCCACCCGCTGTCTCTTCCATATAATAAGTGACCCCCTCAAAGACAATCTTCTCCGGCGGATCTCCGGTCTCAATGATCCGTTTCTTGATTTGCGAATCAAGACGACCAAAGGCGATCTTTTGGTTCAGACTCCATTCATCCTCGTCATCAGACTCCATCTCAAGGTAAACAACCTGGTCTCCGCTTTTGAGTTGCCACTCATGAGAAATATCACCCTCGCTCCAGTCGTAATAATTGTAAGCTGATACTTCCCATGTTTTCAGATCGTAATCGACCAGGTAGCCCTTTTTAAGTTTGGCCAGGGAAAGGTCGCTTAAAGGGTCTAATTCATCTTTTTTGTTTTTCTTAAAAAAGTCTCTTATTTTCATAACCGGTTAAGCCATTCCCATCTTCTGCTTTAATTCCAGTAAGGATTGTGAGGTGCTCGGAGTCGAACCGCCGGACAGGGCTTTGTTAATTTCATCATCCACGCTCTTGTCCGCAGTAGCCATTTCACCATAAGCTGTTGCAAGCGATTCGTCTTCCTCAACCCTTGACCGCATTTTTTCCAGCATGGCGATTGTGCCTGAGGAATCAACCCTGGTAATCTGCTGATTGATCTTCTTAGTAGCCGCTGCGGTCCTGGCCCTGGCCTTTAACGTAACCAGATCGTTTTCATAAGTGGTGACCGTTGACTTGATTTTATTCACATTGGCCTGAAGTTGGTTGGCCATCTGCTCGTGCCTTTCGGCATCCTGGGATAGCTGCACTGTCTCAGCCGCAAGCTGTTCCTTCTGGCTCAGGGCTTGGGTGGCCAGCCGTTCGGCATCTGTGGAATCAAGTTCGCCGCCTTGCATTTTCTGTAAAAGCATCATGGCCTTGCGCTCGTAATCAGCAGCCAGCTTCTTTTTATTATCTGCGTCCCTTCTGGTCCGAATCGCCATGCTCTTGACCTCAGCCAGACTGGTCATGGCCTGTTGCAGATCCTTCTTGAGATCGCGGATGCCCTGTTCAGTCATTTTTATAGGATCTTCGAGCTTGTCAATTAAAGCGTGAGTTTCGGACTGGGTCACCCTGAAAATACGTTTAAAAATAGACATAATAAAAAACCTCCTTTAATTCGCTTTACTCACAATTAGTCGAGTGTTTAATCATTTTTTTGCATAACCGAGCAGTTCCGAGCTGTATTCGGCCAGGGCCAAACCCAGGGCATGGATGGAAGCTTCAAGCTCGTTTCGATCCAGGTTTTCCAGTTGGAGGGTGTCCCGGAAAAGGACTAATTCCGCATTTTCATCCAGGACAAAGGCGCCGTGAACCAGATCACGATTCATCTGCAGCAACCGTTTAAACAGGTTGCCCGGGTCAAGGGGCACCTTCATGATAATCTGCTCCAAAACCAGAATCGGTTCTTCGCAGTCAATCACCAGATTTTTAATGCCGTTGTCCTCATCATCCACCACCACCAGTTCTTCTGCCTGATCCTCACTGACAATGGGTATCTCCATCTCAAATAGATACTGTTTGACCAAATCAAATTTTCCAGGCATGTTAATCCTCCTTATTTTACAGGTAATTGCAAATTTAGGAATTCCCCAATTCTCCTAATCCCTAAACCCATAGGCAAACACATAGGTTTGCCCCTACGGTTTGTTATACATCCTAATCATCCAATCCTTCAACCCAACTCGGGACGATTCTTGGCAATGACTACTAGTTCATCTTCCATACTGAGCCGGTAATTTGCATCAGGATTGGCAATCAATTTGTGCGTTCCCTTATTTTCCACTGCCACGCAAAGTATGCCATGATTCTTTTTCAGCTTGCACATAACTTCAAAAAAAGTCAGTCCCACCAGGAAAGAAGGCAACTCCACCTTGTACAGTTCGCTTCCGTAACGGTTGCTAACCAGTTCGGTAATCATGTGGGTAATCCCGTGGTCCAGGGCAGCCTGCACCAAAAGATTAGTGCTCAATTCGCCCACTACGATGATCTCGTCCGCTTTTGCCCGCCGGCAGTGTTCAATATTTCCTGACTCTATCAATTCTACACAGACATAAACATCAGGATAAAGAGTCTTGATGGTCAAGGTGTCGAGAATAGTCCTGGCGTCACGGACGTGAGCATCCAGTTGATCATCTGAGAGCTGAATCACTGTCTGAGCATCTTTCAGGTTAGCCATTTCAAGGATCTTGGGTTGGACCTCGCCACGAAGAAAGTCCAGGTTCGAATCATCCAGGGGCTTTTCGGTTAACTCTGCAATAACAACTATCGGCACATCCCTGGTCTTGTCGTCAGCACGTAATTCAGCTATGATATCACGAGCTCTGAAGTTCCATCCGCAGATAACAAAATGGCCTTTCACTCTTACTCTTTTCATGCCCTTGTTCTCCATGAGCTTGTTTTCGATAAGAACACTGGCTATGGTAGCAGTCAGTACACCCAGGAAACCAATCCCCAGCATCATAAGCGCTATGCCCACAAACCGGCCGCCCAGGGTAGCCGGAGAAATATCGCCGTATCCTACGGTGGTCACAGTCACAATCGACCACCAAAAAGCATCAAAGAGCCCCAGCTCTTCTTCAAAATATGAGAAAGCCATTGTGGCCATGAAAATCAAAGCCAATAGTACAAAGGCTACCTTGTGCAGGTTCTCCCGTCGCAGTCGAAAGGATATTAATCTTAATATTTGCAAAAAATAAAGCATTAATCAAACAATAAGAATTTATTAATTCTCTCCCCTTGAAAAACTATAAAAAATAGACTAATATAACAAACATAACAAGGTGAAAATAGCAAAATCCGAAATATTTTATCAATTAGGTGAATGCAGCCAGTATGAATTCACATGAAGCCATTACGCAATTGAACATTGATTGCTACGGATGTAAGGGCGACCTCAACAATAAAGATCGCATAGTTCAGATAGCTGAGCGAGCTGCAGAGCAGGTGGGTGCAACGGTTCTTGGAAAGGGTTCCGTATCGTATCCAGGCAGAGGAATAACTGCAGTAATATTTCTGGCTGAATCACACATTTTAGTTTCTACATATCCTGAATACCAGTACGCAATAGTTGAAATTTTCATGTGTAACTCACAGGCAGATCATCGTGAATGCTGGAGTTGTTTATACGACTATTTACAGCCCACGCAGATCAGTGTAAATCGAAATGTCCATTATGTCGGAAACGGCAATGGGCTTGCGCTCTACAAGGCTTCAAGAAAACTTGACTTAGAGGCGTAGTATCAAACATCGTTATGCATAAATAAATCCCAAAAATAGCATAATAACAAATAATATCAACAATATATAAGATATACAGGCAAAATTGGACACTCGCTGTCTTAAATTACTAGTTCAAATTACTACTAAGACAAAATATTTTGATTTATTGATTATTTTGAATATCAAAAGGCTATGATCATCTTCAGTTTTCGATATCTCCTGTTATAAAACCTTCTCAATTTTACATTCCGGCCGTTAAACTAACATCGCAGAATTTTGCACCTTTCTTCAACACATCCAACAGATTTGTCATGGTGTCAAAAGCTTGAATTGTAAATTAAACTTTTCTTTATTCACAATTCAAGTTTTTGACACTTTCTTTATTTTTTCAGGGAACAACCTCTTTATATCCTGTTTTGTTGCCCTGCAAATACCTCTTTCAGTTATAAAACCGGTAACAAGCCTTGCAGGGGTTACGTCAAATGCAAAGTTGGCTGCAGGGCTGTTTGCCGGAGGAACCAGGACACTCTTTATTGAGCCATGATCTAAACCTTGCACATATCTGACTTCATCAGGATCTCTCTCTTCAATGGGTATTCCCTTTACACCATCATCAAGTTCCCAGTCAAAAGTACTGGATGGAAGAGCGACATAAAAGGGTATGTTGTTATCTCTTGCTGCAAGTGCTTTAAGATAAGTCCCTATCTTGTTAGCGACATCGCCTGTACGGGTGGTTCTGTCTGTACCAACAATAACCATATCCACCATTCCATGCTGCATGAGGTGACCTCCGGCATTATCAGTTATGACAGTGTGCTTGATACCATGTTTACCCAGCTCCCAGGCGGTTAGCCTGGCCCCCTGGTTGAGTGGCCTTGTTTCGTCCACCCAGACATGTATATCTATATCATTGTCAAAGGCAGCATATATCGGGGCGGTTGCTGTTCCATATTCTACGCAGGCAAGCCACCCTGCATTGCAATGGGTAAGAATGTTAACTGTTTCGCCTCCTTTTTTCATCCGAATCTCGTCAATCAGCGGCAAACCGTTTTCACCAATCCTTTTGCAATTTTCCGACCTGTGCGGTTAGCTTTTAGCCATTAGCGTTTAGATTTTGGATAAAACTGTTCAACATCCTCTTTACCTCATTGACCTGTTGATTAAGTTCTCTATATGTTTTATCCTGTATATATACCTCGCTTGTAGATCCGGCAGCGATGCTCATAAACCTGGCAAGTTCTCGCTCACTATCTTTTCTGCAACCCTTCAGCGATGTTCGTCCCAGTATTCAACTATTCCATTATATTTGTTATCCCTAAATCCTTTTCGCTTTATCTCATGAATTTAACGGGCAAGAGTCAAACGTAAACCCCCAGCCCATGTGACCCCCAGCCTTTTTCAAAGTCCCAAACATTTCACAGGGGGCATTAAAAACATGATTGACAAAAAGAAGTCCCTGAGGTTAAATATTGCAATTGATAATCTTTGAAATGTAAGCAGGAGTTTCGCCATGGAAAAAAACAAATTTTAAATGTTAGTCAAGGCGTTTGGATAGATGAGCAATGGCTGCATAAGGCCGGATTGGGGTATCGATTGCAAGTCGAAATGAAAACAGGGGAAATTCGTATTCACGCCGCTTCAGAAATAACAGAAGAGGCAAAACCATCTAAAAAAGGATGGAAGACATTCCATACTCTTGGAGATAATGCTGTAACTGGTTGTTTGAAAAACGCAGCCCAAAATCACGATCGCTATCTATTAGGTGGATAACTTAGGAGGTGCCAAATCATGCCGGAAATTGCCATAGAACTCACATATGAAAAGATAATCGAAGCTGCTTCCAAGCTAAGTGAAGACGACAAGGAACGTCTATTCTTCTTCATTAATAAAGATTATGCCAAAGCGTTAGATGCAATGCGGAAAGAAGCATGGAAAAACCATCAACAGGGAAAAAGTGTAGGGTTAAGAGATTTAAAATGAAATATGATGTCTACTTAAGCCCACGAGCAAAGAAGCAATATAAGAGGTTTGATGCCCATATCAGACATAAAATCAGAACCGGACTATTGGAACTTGAAGAGGATCCATCCGAAAAAGGGAGCTTGCTTCAAGGGTTTAGCGTTGGGCTCCGTTATATAAAAATTTTTCATGCCGGCGTCCAATATCGGGTAGTATTTGATATGGCAAAAGACAAAAAAGAAGTTTTAATTATCTTTATAGGTTCACGTGAAAACTTTTACAAAGAACTCAAAAGGTTTTTAGTTTAAAGTTATCTTTTTTTAATCCCAAATACAATAAAGCTATGAGCTTCCAGCTTCCCTCTGCTTACTCCCTAAATCCCTTAAATTAATTCTTATACCAGCATAGTGTTAATTCCAGCATTCCAGCATTCGTTTTTATCCCTAAATCCTTTTCGCTTTACCTCATGAACCTAACGGGCAAGAGTCAAACGTAGACTTGGCACCCCCAGCCTTCATAATGTTGCTCCATCACCTTGCCGCAGACCCACGCAGACAGACGCAGACTATTATGCCGACGGCTTGTCGGCACAATAATTGTCATGTCCTCCGGGCAAATTAAAACCTACTCTTTTGATCACAGTGCTTGAATCTATTCCTTTTTCGAAGCAATTGCATTTTTTATTCGGCCAGGTCGGCCGAATAAAATGTCTGCGTCTGTCCGCGTGCGTCTGCAGCTAATTCAAAAAAGTCTGCGTCAATCAGCGCCTGTCTGTGTCTAATTTCCAAGTTTCCCATGTCAAGTTATTTACTTATTTATGGACTTCCCGCAAGGGATTGCCGTCCCGCAAGGGATTGCACTTGCTCGAATCAGGCGCTTTCAATTGCTACGAGAACTATTCGGTGAGATCAACATACCTCTGGCAGTATACGATGAAGTAGTAAATGCGGGCAAAGGCCGTGCCGGCGTTATTGAAGTGGAAAGTGCCGACTGGATCCATTATCACCAAGTGAGTAACAGTGACCTCGTTGCTTTTTTGAGAATCTCGCTTGATGCGGTGAAGCCGAGGCAATTGCACTGGCTTCGGTATCCTGCTGCGTTACTATCACGGTCATCCTACGAATTTTAAAGATGCCCTTGATGAATTACTGGCACAAGGGTTCCGATTGAGTAAAGAAGAATACGTAAAGATACTTGAACAAGCATCATGATGGGGACCGTCTGATATTTTTTCAAGAATAGTGGAGTAGTGGCCCCCCACCCCCCAATAAAAAAAGCCTCTGTAATAGAGGCTTTTTTATTCTGATAATCTTTTCTTTCTGTCAACTGAATCTGAAAAATATTCAAACTACTGAAGAATATAATCTAAAAACCTACATTTACCTCGTTTTTCCTCTGAGCATCTCATCTTCACGGGCTTTTGTAATTACATCTTTGTAATTAGAAATTCCTTTTTGGATATTACTCCTGCCGGTAATTTTATCACCCAATCGACGAAAGCTCGACATAAATATTTCATTAGGCCTGTATTTAGCTGATATTACAAACAAAATGGTGGCTCTCCGCCTTATCTCCCGTTTATTTGGCACATATCATGCGTGACACTCCCTATAGAATATGATTCTTATCACAGGTGATTCGGATTATATTCCAGCGGATTGAAAGTGAAAAAATATGTGTTACATGACACGCATCATTTCTTCTAACATATTAAGAGAGGGAAAATAAAATGAATACAAATGAATTTGTGCAGAAAGTTCAAATGGCTATCCTGGCTGTTTTTTCCGTTCTTGTAATGTCTTCAGCAGGCTGGGCCGCGACCTATTATGTGGATGCCACAAATGGCAATGACAACAATAACGGCACCTCAGAGGTAGCTTCCTGGAAGACCATATCAAAAGTGAATGCATCAAGCTTTCAACCATCAGATAATATTATATTCAAGCGTGGAGAAATTTGGAGAGAGACACTTATTGTTAAGTCTTCTGGCACGTTTAACAACCCGATTTTTTTTGGGGCCTATGGAAATGGAAATGATCCAATTATCAATGGATCAGATATCTTCTCAAATTGGAATGGTCCAGATGAGAATGGTCATTATTATGCATCTTGCTTCACTCAGCCTGGTCAAGTATTTAGAAACAACTCACGCTTGACAACTGTAATAAATAAAGCCGACTTGGATCTAAATAGTGAGTGGTGGAACGATACAGCAAATATGCGAATTTATCTCTATGAGAATCCTGTAAACGATGTAATTGAGGTAAGTCAAAGAAAGAATTGTCTTCTAGTCTACAATCAAGATTATATTACAATAAAAACAATTATTTTTGAAAAATCGAATGAATTTAATATTAGGGTTTATTCAGGCTATGGAACTAATGACGGAATAACTCTCAATACAATAACTTCTCGCTATTCAGAAAATGCCGGCGTTAGATTTGGTGCAAAAGTAAGTAGTAGCTCAGTTGTGGGTTCCACATTTTATGAGAACGGCGGTTGCGGCATCTTTGTATTACAATCATCAAACACTGGAACTGGAATTATCATCGCTCGAAATACTACTTACAAAAATGGCTTATTACAAACTCTTGCTGGAGGAATATATGTTTATGACTCCTATAAAGTTATAGTTGAAAACAACTTAGTTTACGAAGAAAGTCAGAATGGAGGAGCACATGCAGGAAATGGGATTTGGTTTGATGAAAGTAATAATGGCTGTATTGCCAGATACAATTTAGTACGTAATAATGATAAGAATGGAATATTTGTGGAGGCTATGACGAATAAGGTTGAAATTTATTATAATATTTCATACAGCAACGCTAAGGCTGGAATAAGCATAAGTAGTAGTAGTAACAGGCCAATTCAAAATCATGAAATCTACAACAATGTATCATTCAATAATTCCAGATTTGGAATAGTTGTCGGAATGGTAGATTTTGGATGTATGGATTGTGTTAAAAATAACATTATAAAAAACAACATTGCTTTCGGAAATTTATGGAGAGAACTGTGGGCGGCTAATGGGGGTGAAAATGATGGAATCAATGGATCTGGGAATGTTTATACCAATAATTGTTTTGGCGAAGAACATTCCGACTTTATTTTGTGGGGGACTAATGCCTTTAAATCGGCTTATAAGGACTGGGAAATTTCATACTGTGGTTCATACTTATGCTCAAATTCAGTAGAATCTGATCCGCTCTTCAATGACGCTATGAATGGAGACTTTAGGCTTAAGAAAAATTCACAGTGTATCGATAACGGAACAAATGTATTTTTAACTGAAGATTATTGGGGAAATGGATTATTGGGGAGCATATGGGACATTGGGGCTTATGAATATCAAAAAATCCTTTCGCCAAAAAATCTACGAATTTTGAAGCATTAAAAGGAAGAAGTAACAAAAACCCTGTTAATAAGAATTCCTGGCAAATTTTTCAAAAATGTGGTCTATAGAGTATGTAATTGACCAGTCTGGATAATCATTTATAAATTTAGATAAATCTGAGTAATAACATATATGATCACCGATTCTATTTTCGTCGGTATAATCATAATTAATTTTCTTATTGATCAATTGTTCGACTTTGTCTATTGACTCAAGAATTGAAATACTATTCCCCTTACCACCACCCAAATTATAAACTGCCCCATATGTTGGATTCTTATAAAACTCATCGAAGGCTCTAATAACATCGACGCTATGTATCTGATCGCGGACTTGTTTTCCTTTATATCCATAGATAGTATATTTTTTACCATTCTGTGCAGCTTTAAATAAATAAGATAGGAATCCATGGAGTTCAGCTCCAGAATGGTTTTGACCTGTTAGACAACCACCTCTAAATGCAACTGTTTTCATATTAAAATACCGCCCATACTCCTGGACTAAAATATCTGCAGCAACTTTACTTGCTCCAAACAAACTATGTTTAGAATGATCGATACTAAATGTCTCGGGAATGCCATTGATATAATTAATATCATCATAATCCCAACGGGAGTTTAACTCTTTTAATTTAATATTATTAGGGGCGTCACCATATACTTTGTTTGTGCTCATAAATATGAAAACTGCTTCTGGTACATATTTTCTAGTTGCTTCTAATAAATTTAAAGTCCCTACTGCATTGACTTCAAAATCAACAAATGGAATTTTAGCTGCAAGGTCATGGGAGGGTTGGGCCGCACAATGGATAATGAGATCAGGCCTGACTTCATCCACAATCTCAATAATTTTCTCGCGGTCTCTTATGTCCAAGGATAGGTGCTTGTATTTAGGACACTCCACTTCAAGTGTGTTTTTCACCCAAGTCGTATCACCATCTTCGCCAAAGAACTCCGCCCGCATATTGTTGTCAATTCCAATAACAATATCAGCTTGTTTATCATAAAAGCGAACAGTTTCTGAACCAATTAAACCACAGCTCCCAGTAACCAAAACTTTCATAGAGTGATTTCCTTTTTCTTCTTAAGTTAAATGATTTTGAATATTTTGAGCCTAATAAGTTGCAAAAATAATTTGTATAAAAATATTGTGTTGGTTACAAAATAACGGGAAAACAACCTTTTAGGTTCTTGCTTTAATCGAAAAAACCATTCAAGTGACATTCTTTGCATCCATGAAGGTGCCATTTTTTTATTCCCGGCATGAAAATCAAAAGCAGCCCCCACACAAATTTGAACAGCGGTTATTTTCATTTTATGATGATATGTAAAAATTTCTTGCCTTGGACATCCCAAACCTATAAAAACTATACCGGCATCACTATCGTTGATTCGTTTTACTAATGCCCGATCTTCCTCGTCTGTCAATTGTCTGAAAACTGAAGGTTCACAACCAACAATATCTAGTCCCGGATATTTTTTAATTAGATTTGCTTTGAGAGACTCGACTACTTGTAATTTGCTGCCATAAAGATACACTCCAATTTCTTCATTTGCAGCTTTTTCACAAACACGAATCATAAATTCGGGGCCATAACAACGATCTTCTAATTTAGTATTATATAGTAAGTTTAACGCAAGTCTCACTGGTTGTCCATCAGGTGCAACTATATTAAACTCATCAAGCATTAAACCGAATGAAGGATTTTGACCACCAAGTACTAAACCATGAACAGCTAAATGAGATATGCAAGCTGCCCCTCTCGCTTTTGCTGCATCTATCACGGTTTCCAGCAATTCGTCGTAGGTGGTCGCGCTAATTCCAACACCTAAGACATTATGCTTGCACGGCCACATTTCGCTAACCTTATTTTCCATCGCCTACTTTCCCTCGCGTGAGTTTTTCCCTGGGTAACTCAGATTATGGCCATGACTTCCTAAATTTGCGTATAGTCCTAAAAATCCGCTGAAAAGTTCTAGGGGGTGAACACAAGGCCGACCAGATTAGGCGAGCGTAACCCGAAAACCAATAGAAATCAGCAATATCAGAAAAAGCACGATGATGCTGACTCAAGGCATAAAGGTCTAATTTTTCAGCTACTCGCTTCCAGGCAGGCCTAGCGTTCCATTGAGCAAGGAATTCCTTATAAGAGGGTTCAAGCTGGCCCATTGCCCGCCTTTTTGCACTGCAACGGGCGTGTGCGTATCTCCCTTGCACCTCCGCTTGGAGTCTCATATTGACACTATCAGAATGGATTCGATATCCAAAAAGCACTTCGTCAAGATTTGCAAGTCTAGAGATTTCTCCCATACGCAACCATAAGTCTAAATCTTCTCCGCAACCATCGATCCTAAAGCCTCCAATCTTTTTGATTATTGATGCACGACAAGTTAAAGTCGGCTGGCAAAGTGCATGTTTACCGCATAAAAGGTCTTTATAAATAGTCTCATGATCATTCGGCAATGGTGGTGAGAATCCTAAATTTCCATTTGAGCTAAGGTATACAAATTTAGTACCCACCATCCCGATCTCTTTATTGTTATGCAAAAAACACAATTGTGCTTCAAGTCGTGTTTTAAAAGAGACATCGTCTGCATCCATCATAGCTATATATTCACTCTCGCAAATGGCCAATCCAGCATTTCTTGCAGCGCCTTGACCACGATTGGATTGATGGACAACTCGAATTCTCTTGTCAGTAAGTTGCTTGAGGTAATCTTCAGTTTCGTCCGTGGAACCATCATTAATTATTAAGAAAGTAATATCTTGAATCGATTGATTGAGGATGGAGTTTACAGCTGTAGGCAAATAAGGCATTCCGTTATATACAGCCATAAGTACCGTGACTTCCGGCATGCGCATTCTCCCGCGTTAGTCTTTGATACCCATAGCGAAACGACTCAGCCCGCGGCTGAAACCATCAGCACCGAGCTGATCGCATCACCCTGAAATGCATTATTCTATATCTGGCTCGCACGGCAAACAGCTACGGGTTCCTTCGGCTTCCTTGCAAAAGTCTAGTAGGCAGCTTACTCTTGACCAACTGACTTGGCTCCACCCCTGCGTATTCAACACAAGATTCACATGGCCTAAAAAGATCACCTTGCAAATGACGTCTTCTTAGGTCCTTAAAGTATTCGTTATTCCATGGGTCCTCATCGAAAATCTTACCGTTCTCATGTATGTTGGACAACTGCATTGGGCATCCTCCCACATTCCCAGCTCCGTCAACTATAAGAATACTGAAAGGCCATCTACAGTCAGTCATTTCATCCCCTGGTCGCCTCAACAAATAAGGCCATCTTACATGACAACGATATTTATTTGGAATCA